>Ga0272443_10000116_pt1 | contig 148605 bp, 133 predicted proteins | sample SSMAcet12_FD_193581 | JGI IMG/M metagenome (GOLD analysis project Ga0272443, IMG submission 193581) | Marine sediment archaeal communities from Little Sippewissett salt marsh, Falmouth, MA, United States - SSM-Acet-12 | ecosystem: Environmental > Aquatic > Marine > Wetlands > Sediment ... | reverse complement strand
TTGCTGGGTATGGGTGAGGTTGATTCGTTGTCCATAGTGGCCAGCTTATCCCATGAGAAAGAAAAAAGCCAGCACTATTTTGTTCAATCCAGTTTTCTAATACTTAGAGAACTTTGACGGGGCCCTGTTGAAACCCCGCCGGGGCATTTACTTTCGCTATTTCTGTGGTAAAAAACGGACAGCAGGCAGGAACGGGGAGGCCCCCCGGACAAAAAGGGTTTTCTTCGTGTCCTTCGCGCGCTTAGTACTTCTTCGTGTGAATGCTTTTATTCTTTTTCATCATGAGGTCTTTTTGATGGAAGAACTCCGTCTTGATTTCAACATCCGGAGGCAGCCAGACGACACAACCTGCGGCCCCACCTGCCTGCACTCCATTTACGCCTTTTACAAAGACCCGATCGACCTGCGCGAGGTCATATCCCAGACACCGGAGTGGGTGGACGGCGGGACGCTTGCGGTCTATCTGGCCTGCCACGCCCTTGGGCGGGGTTACAGGACGACGATCATCCCCTACAACCTTCGCGTCTTTGACCCCACCTGGTTCGACCTGCCCGCAAGGGAAATAGGGGAGAAGCTCCGGAGACAGCTCGCGCACAAAAAGGACCGGCCGGGCCTGGCGGTCGTGACCAACGCGTACCTGGAATACATTCGCCTGGGAGGCCGCCTCCGATTCGAGGTGATCACGCCCTCGCTGATACGCCGCTACCTCAAGAGATCCATCCCCATCCTGGCCGGATTGAGCGCCACCTACCTCTACGGCTCGGCCAGGGAGGTTGACACCGGCGGGGAGGTCTTCTATGACGACATCCGCGGCGAATCAAACGGGCATTTCGTCGTTCTCACCGGCTACAGCCGGGAAGATCGAGGTGTGAGGATCGCGGATCCCCTCAAGTCCAACCCCATTGCCGGGGAGCGGTACTACAGCGTCCCCATCTACAGGCTGGTCTGCGCCCTGATGCTCGGCGTATTGACTTATGACGGAAATCTGTTGATTATAGAGCTGAAAAAGAAAAGGGGACCCTGATCCATGCGAACCATCCCGCCGTGCGCACTCGTGGGGGGCCTCGCGCTGTTGTTGCCCGGGGCGGCTCATGCAACCCAGGGACATGGGGGCATCGAGGGCGTTTACGTTCATCAGCTGGCCCACATTTTTTTTATTTTTTCAATGGGCGTCCTGATCTACTGGCTGAGGGAGCGGAAGCTCACCGCGGAGGCCGGATGGCGCTACATCCAGTACGCGGCCTTATTTTTGATACTCTGGAACCTGGACGCCGTGCTTGTCCACGCCTTGGACGAGCAGTTCGAGTGGGTGCGGGTGACCCGGCTCGACCTGGGCCGGATCCTGATTCTACCCAGGAAAGACACCCCGTCCTTGAGCACCCTTTACTATCTGGCGAAATTCGACCACCTCCTGTGCGTGCCGGCCCTGGTTTTTCTTTACATGGGCCTGAAACGCCTCCTCAGGGTAACACCTCAAATCGAGGGTAAAAAAGCGTCATGATATACCCGAACCTGCCGATCTGGGGTGTGGACGTCATCGGCTCCATCAGCATGATTGTGCTCTCCTTCATGTGCTGGCGACTGGTTCGGCAGCTCCGCCGCCGCGACCCCGGGAACATCATCTGGGTTTACCTCATCTGGGTGTGCACGGCCCTGGCCCTCTTTGCCGTGTCCCGGTCGGCCGGCCACATCCTCAAGCAGATCCTCATCGCCGGCGGCTTGACCGACGTGTGGGAAGGCATAGGTCCCTACAGCGGTGCCGTGAACACCTTCGCCTTTGTCGTGGTGGGCTCCTTCACCCTCTTTTTTCAGCGCTCCTGGAAGACATATCAGCAGGTCCTCGATGACAGGACGGACCTTCAGAACATGCGGGATGAGCTCCTGTTCCTCAACCAGAACCTGGAGAAACTGGTGGCGGAGCGGACCAGGGAGCTGACCTCATCAGAACAGAAATACCGCAGGATCTTCGAGGTCTCCAGGGACATGATCGTGGTCACGCAAAAGGACGGACTCATCAAGGACATCAACCCCGCCGGGTGCCGTATGATCGGCATGGACTCTCGGGACTGCCGGAGGGAGAACAAGCAGTTCAGGGACTTCTTTGCCGACACGTCCGAGTGGCGCGCGGTCATCGAGAAGATCAGGAAAGACGGGTTTGCGGGAAACGCCGAGGTCCAGCTGACCGTGAAAAACAGGCGGAGGGTCCGCGTGCTCCTGAGCGGGGCGCTCGATCGAAAGGATGCGGACGGGAAGAGCACGATCCATTTTCTGGCAAAGGACATAGAGGAAAAGAGAGCCGTGGAGGAGCAGATAGCCCAGGCGGACAAGCTGGCCTCCATCGGCCAGCTGGCGGCGGGCATTGCCCACGAGATCAACAACCCCCTTGGGATCATCCTGGGTTACACCCAGCTCCTCCTGAGGCACGAAAACGGGGACTCCGAAAAGTATCTGGATCTCAAGACCATTGAAAAGCATGTGCAGAACTGCAAGACCATCGTGGAAGATCTCCTGCACTTCGCACGCACTTCAACGCCCCGGCAAGATCTCATCCGCGTGGACAGTGTCGTTGAGGACGTGCTCGGCTTTGTTCAAAAGCATGCCGGGTTTGACGGCATTGAGATCCAGCGCAGCTATGACCCACAGATCCCGGAAATGCTTCTGGATGAAAAGAAGATCAAGCAGGTGTTCATGAACCTCATCATGAACGCCAAACACGCCATGGACGGGACGGGAATCCTGGGGATCTCCGTGCACTTTGAACCGGAGAGGTCCATGCTCGTGGTCGACGTCGCGGACTCAGGCCACGGCATCGAGCAGAAAAATCTCTCGCGCATTTTCGATCCATTTTTTACGACCAAACCCACGGGAGAGGGCACAGGGTTGGGCCTTTCTGTCAGCTACGGCATTATCCAGAACCACGGCGGTGAAATCAAGGTGGACAGCACCCCGGGTCGAGGCTCCTGTTTCACGGTGATCCTGCCCGCTGTCCTGCCGGAACGGGAGACCCGGACATGACAAAATCCATGCTCATCGTGGACGACGAAAAAGACATGCTCCACCTGCTGAAACGAACGCTCGAGCCGGACCTCGGCTGTCGTATCGAAACCGCCCACAACGCCGGCAGGGCCCTGGAAACCCTGGGGCATCAGCGGTTCGACCTCATACTGGCGGACATCAAAATGCCCGACATGGACGGTCTGGAGCTGCTGGACCGCATAAGAAAAGAAAATGAAAAACAAACGGTCATCATGATGACGGCATACGGGAGCGTCGACGTGGCCGTAAAGGCCATCAAGAAAGGGGCCTATGATTTCATCACCAAACCCTTTGATCACGAAACGCTGGTGGTGAGAATTGAAAAGGCCTTTGAGAGGAGCAGCCTCATAGAGGAGAACCTGCTTCTCCAGCAGCAGTGCCGGGGGCGGGACGTCTTTCAGGACATGGTGGGGAAATCAGAAGTCATGCGCAAGCTCTACGAGACCATCCAGATGGTGGCCAAGACGGACCTGACGGTGCTCATCACCGGGGAGTCAGGAACCGGCAAGGAGCTGGCGGCCAGGGCGATCCACAACCTGAGCGCCCGCGCCCGCAGGCCTTTCGTCGCCGTCAATTGCCCTTCGGTACCGGAAAACATCCTGGAGAGCGAGCTCTTCGGCTACAAAAAGGGCGCTTTCACCCATGCCTCCCAGAACCGGATCGGCCTCTTCCAGGAGGCGGGACACGGCACCATCTTCCTGGACGAGATAGGGGACATCAGCCCCGTCATGCAGACAAAGCTCCTGCGGGTCCTCCAGGAAAAAGAGATCAAGCCCCTGGGCGACACTAAGTCCATTCATGTGGACGTTCGCATCCTGGCGTCCACGAATCAGCCGCTGGAAGAGAAAATGAAAAACAGCGAGTTCCGGGAGGATTTCTTTTACCGGCTCAACGTGCTGCCGGTGAAACTCCCCGCCCTTCGGGAGCACCCGGACGACATCCCCCTCATCGCCGATCACCTCTTGCGGATAAATTGCGAGAAATTGAAAAAGCCTTTAAAGAAGATCTCCCACGAGCTGATGGAGCAACTGGTGAGCCGTAAATGGGAGGGCAACGTGCGTGAGCTGGAAAACGTCATCGTGCAGGGGATTTCCTTCAGCAGGGGGGAGGAGATCCTGCCGGACGATGTGAGCCTGGGTCCGGGAAAGGCCTCCTCCACGCCCTCCGGCGGGTCCTTTCAGGATCTCGCCTACAAGGAGGCCAAGGAGCAGATGCTCCGTGATTTCAACCACAGATACCTTTCCCGCCTGCTGACGGCCAACCAGGGCAATGTGTCCGCCGCCGCCCGCCGGTGCGGCCTGGAACGGCAGGCCCTCCAGCAGATCATGCGGCGTTACGGCGTCAGGGCCGAGGATTTCCGTCCCGGCTGATCATCCGGATACCATCCCTTCCCCGTCGCCCCGGGCGGTGGCCGAAAAGCAGCGGCTGCAGACCAAGGCGCCCTCCTGGATTCCCCTAAGAAGGGTCCGTCCGTCCGTGGATCTTGAGATAATTCCCCGAGAGGACCCGGGACAGGGTCTCTTCCCGGGGAATCTTTTCGCGGATGAACTCCAGGTAATCCCGGGTGAGTTCAGGCCAGTTGACGACGGCGTCCGAGCCGAAGAGGACCCTTTCGGGAAAGTCGTTTATGAAATCCAAATAGGCCTTTGGGTTTTTCCTCATAAACGGCAGCAGCGAGGAAAAATCGGTGTAAACATTCTCCCTCCGCTCGAGCAGCCCTGTGACCGCCTTTCTGGAAAAGCCGAAGTGGGGCAGGATGAAGTTAGTCCGGGGAAAGGCGCCCAGGAGGTCCTCCACGTAATCGCCGTACCGCCTGAGGTCCGCGTGAAAGATGACCGGCCACCCGTAACCCGCGGCCTGCTCTACGAGGCGGGAGGTCAGATCCTCGGACTCCTCGAGAGATCGACCAAGGAGCCGCTCCCATCCGACCATGCCGTTGTCCCGGTCCTCCTCCGGGACGAAGAGCACCTTGAGCCCCTCGATGCCGGCATCGTGAAATTTCTTGAGATCCGCCTGAGGCTCCTGGATGTACCGGCTGTCGAGGTATGGAAAGAACTCGATCCCGGCCGGCGCCGGGGGGATGCAGTTTTCCACACTCGGAGGACGGGAAAAAAAGGACGAGTCGAAGAACCCGTGATAGGCGGGTGGAATGAGCTTCAGGCATCGGGTGCGGTCCCCCAGGTGGTGGGCCATGATGATGAGGGCCATTCCCTTGAGTCCGTCTTCCTTCATCAGGCCCCACGGCTCGAGAGCCCGCTCCAGATCCCCTTCCCAGAGAAGGTGTACATGAGCATCATAAAAATCCATAAAAAGTTCCTCTCTTCCCCCTTATTTCCCCTTCATGTTTCCGGCCGCGTTATCCGTTTATATATTTATTAACCCAGTGAAAGGCAAACCTTTACTATGCTCATCATTCCGGTGACGGGAAAGATCTCCGCGAAGAACCCGCCGTGGGCGACCATCGGCATCATCCTGCTGAACGGTCTTGTCTTTTTTGTCTTTCAGTCCGGGGATTCCCGGGCCCTTTCAAGGGCCATGGAATACTACTTCGACTCGGGCCTCGGCGAGATCGAGTGCCGGCACTTTGTGGAGTACGAGAAGAGACGCCACCCGGAGGGGGCCGGGGGATCGGGCGAGGTGGGCCCGGGAACAGCCCGGGGGGAAATGCAAAAGACCTTTCTCAGGATGCGTGAAGACGACCGGTTCCTCGTGAAGCTCCGGCAGGAGGAAATCATCGCCCCCGGCCATGAAGATTTTGACGAGTGGCGGGCAAAGAGGGACTGGTACGAGGAGATGCTCGCCCGTGTCACCTTTCTGGAGTTCGGGTTCACCCCGGCCGATGGGAAGCCCCTCACCTTCCTGACGAGTATGTTCCTCCACGGCGGGTTTATGCACCTTTTGGGGAATATGGTCTTTTTGTGGCTGGTGGGGTGTGTTCTGGAACTCTGGTGCGGGAGGGCCTTTTTTCTGGCCATGTATCTGGTGACAGGTGTTGCGGCCGCCGCCTTTTTCGGTCTCGTCCACCCCGCGAGCACGGTCCCCTGCGTGGGGGCCTCCGGCGCGATTGCCGGCCTCATGGGCGCCTACGCCGTCCCCTTCGGGAGAAAAAAGATAAACGTTTTCTACAGTCTCGGTTTTTACTTCAACTATGCCAGGGCCCCGGCGATCCTGCTGCTCCCCTTGTGGATCGGGAAGGAAGCGGGCATGATGCTCCTGGACGAGGGGGGCCGTATCGCCTATGCGGCCCACCTGGGCGGGCTCTTGAGCGGGGCGATCCTGGCATACCTGAATCTCAGGGTCTTCGGTCGAATACGTGAGGACGTGGGGCGGGAAAACCCAACCGAGCAAATACCGGCCCTCCTGGAGGAGGCCTATGCGGCCATGGAAAAGCTCGACATGACCTCCGCCCGCGCGCTCCTCCTCGAGATACTTGCACTCGATCCGGACCACTCCCGGGCGCTGACGGGTCTCTACAACATCGACAAACTGGATCCAGGAGGAGAGGCCTTTGTCGAGAGCGCGTCAAGGCTTTTGGATCATTTCTACAAGCAAAACGATGTGGATCGGCTCTACGAAACTTACAGGGAAACGGTGCATCGGAACAGGAATCTCCCCTTGAAATCGGACATGCTTTTCCGTCTGAGCACGGCCTTTCTCAACAGGAAGCACATTGCCGAGTCCGAGAAGATCATCGCTCTTCTCCTCAAAAAGGCCCCTGACCAGAAAAAGCTTCCCACGGCCCTGCTGAATCTGGGAAAAAAATACCTCTCCCTGGAGAGAAAAGACAAGGGAGTCACGTGCCTGAAGGTCCTCAGGCGGCGGTATCCCGACTCCCCGGAATTCACACTTGCCGGAGGCATACTCGAAAAGTTTGCATGACAGCCGGGCGCCCCCGCCGCACCCCTCCCGTGGGGCCTGGTCCCTACTGCACGCCCAGGCGGGCCAGATACCTTTCCACGTAAGGCACGATCTCGTGCTGAGGGAACTTCTTGAGGACGGCCTTGAGGATTTCCGCGGCCTTCTGGGGGTTGCTCAACTTTTCGTTGATGGTGCTGGCCGCCAGGAAATAGGCCTTGGGAATGAGAGGGCTCCGCGCGTTTTCCTTGATGAAGCGGTTGTACACCTTCACGGCCTCCCTGAAGCGCCCGGACTCGTTCAGGACACCTGCGACCTTGAAAGCCGCCTCCGGACTGACGGCAAAATCACCGAACCTGGAAAGCTCTTCATAGGCCTCCACCAGCTCAGCTTTCCGTTGGTGCTTGATGAGGAGATCCATGTAGGCACTGCCGAATTTTGCCAGCTCGGAGTCCTTGCGCGTCAGCTTGAGGATATTGAAGAACCTTTCCGCAAGATCGGGGTTGTGAATGGTTCCCCTGGTTTCGCTCTTGATCAGGATGACGGCGTCATCGTACCTCCCATCCTTGACGAGCATGTTCACCCTTTCCAGCAGGTCCAGTTCAGGGTTTCTTTCGGCGTCCGCCAGGGGCGCGAATTCCTCGTCGTCCAGTGCCACGTCATATCCGATCTCCTCGTGGTACTGAAAGAGGACATAGCCCATGAGGTGGTAGGCGATGATCGTGTAGAATCCCTTGGCACAGAAAACGAGGTAGGGCTGGAGACCGTGGGGCAGGTAAACCAGGACGTATTCCCACAAGGCCGAAGGGGCCGCGAGCAAAAAGATCAGGAACAGATACATGATGAGGTAGCTCCAGCCGATTCTCCAGGCCATGCCCACGAAAATGACCGGGTTCAGTGCGTGGAAAACACTGTTGGTCGCTACCATGATGATGATAATGGACGGCAGGGACAGAATGAGAAAGGCCAGCAGGGCAAGGCCGACGAGGGCGCCGAATTTGACGGTGGCCCAGGCGCAAAGGAACCCGAGGGCCAGAAAAAGGAATATCTGCTTAAAAACCAGCCCGAACTCGGCACTCAAAGTTCTCGGATTCACGGGCGGCGGCGTGCTGATGTGCCCACCGGCGGTATGGGTGAGCGAGGCAAAGGAGTATTTCAGGACGACCGCCCAGATGAGAAACCTCAAGAGCGCGCCGAAGAAACCGTGTATGGGGAGGGCGGTGTGCAGGAGGCCAGCGATCAGGATCAGGCCCAGCGGCAGGGGTTTCAAGGGATAGAGGAAAAACTTGGGCAGGCGCGTCCAGAAGGGCTCCACCGTGTCCTCGAAGGGAATGCGCTCCACCTCCGCATCGCACTTCCTGCAAAAATGAAAAGTGTTTTTTATCCCGTTTTGCTCGATCACCCGGTTGTCCACACACTTGTGGCACAGGGCTTTTTCGCAGCTCGGGCAGTCCCAGTACGCCTTGGAATTCGGATGGTAATCGCAATGGACGCTCATTTGAACACCCCGCTCTGATGTGATTGAGGATATTTTATGCAAGAAAAGGACCAATTGCGGTTGGAGATGCCTCGGCCTTCTTGACAGGGGCGCGGTTTGCCGGTTACCGTAACGGGGTTCGCGAAGGACATTTACTTTTTTTATGAAGGGGTGGGAGAGAACATGCCATACGAGAGGATCAGGGGATATGACATCTATTATGAGGATCACGGCGGCGGAGAAGTCATCGTGCTTCTCCACCACGGCTTCGGATGCACCCGCATGTGGAAGGGCATTTACCCGGGATTGGTCGCGGCGGGATACCGGGTGATCCTTTACGACCGCCGGGGGTACGGGCGTTCCCAAAGGGGTGAGGATTATTGGGATTTCTATGTGTCGGAGCGTTTCAGGCCGGCCCAGGTGGGGGAGCTGCTGGGACTGAAAGAGGCCCTGGGCCTGGAGTCGTTCCACCTGGTGGGGCAGTGCGAAGGGGGTGTGCTTGCGGTGGATTACACACTCGACTACCCGGAGCACGTGCGCACTCTTGCCATATCGAGCACCCAGTGTTTCAGCACGAGGACCATGGTGGAGTTCAACCGGGAAAAATTCCCCAAAACATTTGCGGAATTGGATCCTTCCATGCGCGGGAAGTTCATCGAATGGCACGGCCCGGAATACGCCGAGCCCCATTTCAACCTCTTCAGGGTCAGGGGGGGAGCTTACGGGGTCGGGGTTTTCGACCTCCGCCCGCTCCTGCCTTCGATCGGGCACCCGGCACTGGTGCTCTATCCCGATCGGAGCTTTCTCTTCGATGTGGAGCAGGGCGTGGCCTTTTACAGGCACCTGCCCCGGGGGGAGCTTTCCGTGCTGCCCAAGTGCGGCCACAACACCTACGAGCAAAGGCCCTCGGAGTACGTCCGTGAGATCCTGGACTTCCTTGGGCGGCAGAAGGGTCGGGACAGGGAAAGGGAAGAGGGGCTCCTAAAGGCGACCTGCGTTAATGATTAGTGCCAAATTCGGGGGCGGCTGGAATCCCGAAAATCGAAGGAGAGATTTCGGAAAAGGTCACTGGATCACGGCTTTCGCCAAGATGACGAAAATCGGTATTATCGGGTCCTTCGGTCTCTCTTCAGGGTCCGGGGGTTCCCAAAAAGGAATTGCGACACAGTCTCCAGCGCCGGGGCGACATCGAGGATTATGCTCGGGGCCTAATCCACCTCGAGTTCGGCCAGCGCGGGGGACGTCAATTCGGCCTCGAGCTTCATGAAATCGCCGTGGGGCGAGAGGGTGAACTCGCGGCCCATGACCCGGAAGCCGGAAACATACTCAAAAGATCCATCCCCTTCACATGCCTGGGATATCTTCTCCAGTATCGCGGACACAATCGCCCCCATGAGGTTCAGGTCCTCGGCCACCAGGTGGCTGGGGATCAGGATTTCGGGCAGGTCGAAACAGGTCCTGATGCCCGAGGTGGCAAACCCCCCTTCCCCTGGAAGGAAGATCAGGTCTATGGTCTGACCGGGGTCCTGCCGGTTTTGGATGCTGGCGATCACATTTCCGGAGAGGTTGTCCATGGATTCACTTGTCACTTCTTTGACTCCTGTTATATTGAACTGGTTTGTCAGATGATAGAAGCGCCCCCTGGCGAGGTCAAGGTCAAACTCCGAAACGGCGGTGATGCCGAAACAAACCTCGTGCGTTGCCGGGCGGGTGCAAGGGATTAAAGGTGTCCATGCAAGATCGTGAGGTGACCACAGCCTTCCTCCTCGAGAGGATGCACAAGGGGAGCCCCCGTCTGGAGATCCAGGGGGTTTCCGGTTCGGCGGCCGGGTTTCTGCTCTCCCGCTTTATCCTGGAGAGTCGTCTCCCCTGCCTTGTGATGGCGCCGAACGCAAAGGAGGCACGACGCCTCTACAAAGAGCTCGAGTTTTTCCTTCCCGAACCCTTGACCCGTGGAACCCCCGCGGAGCGCAGGCTCTACGACTTCCCTGTGTACGACATTTCTCCCCTTTCGGGGCTGAGCCCTCACCGGGACGTGGTCACCCGCAGATTGCAGGCCCTTTACGCGCTCACCGACAAGTCCGATCCGGTGGTGGTGACCTCGCCCGAGGCGGCAAACGTCAGGATAATGCCCAAATCAGCGCTCACCGCGGCCCTGGACTACTTGGAAACGGGCGAGGAGGTTGACAGGGACGGCCTTGTCGGGCGGCTGGTGGAGAACGGATACCTCCGCACGTCCCTCGTGGAGGAACAGGGGGATTTCGCGGTGAGGGGGGGCGTGGTGGACATCTTTCCGCCCCTGCTCCAGGAGCCGGTGCGGCTGGAGTTCTGGGGCGACCAGCTGGAGTCCATGCGCCTCTTCGATCCGCTCTCCCAACGGTCCACGGGGAGCGTGGACGAGCTCACACTTCTCCCCGCTTCCGAGATTCTTCAGGCTGGGGACTATGTGGAAAGGGCCCGCTCCATGGGGCGTCTTCCAGCGTGGATCAAGGACGGCGGCGGTTTTCCAGGGCAGGAGGCATGGCTCAATCACTTTTACGAAAATCCCGCAACCCTCTTCGATTATCTCCCGCCCAAGGGAATCCTCATTCTCCTGGAGCCTGAGGCGACCGGTGCGGAGACCGGGCGATTTTTCGAAAAGTATCGAAAGGATGCCGAGAAGTACCGCCGGGATGCCGAGGAACGGGAGCAGCCCTTTCCGGAAATAGAGGGCCTGCTCGTGGAGGCCGGCCCGGCCCAATATCCGCTCAAGGGACAGAGGCGTCTGGACCTCCGGGAGCTTCGACTGGAGAGAAAGGACCCGGAGGTAGAGATCGTCTCCGTAAAAGGTCCGTCGGCCGTTGAAGACGACCTGGAACTGCGCCTGGAGGGGAAGGGCAGGGTGTCCCTGGCCCCCCTTGCCGAAAAGATCGAAAGCTGGGTCCAGTACGGCTCCCGGGTCGTCCTGGTGTCCAGGACCGAACAGCAGGCCGGACGTCTTCGGGAGATCCTGGACAATTATCACATCCAGGTGGAAGGCATTGTCGACGGCTGGGGCGGCGTCCCGGCGGGCGCCGGGGTCAGCCTGTGCCTGGGGAGGCTTTCCAGGGGGTTTTCCTGGCCCGAAGAGGGCCTTCACGTGGTCAGCGAGGACGAGATCTTCGGGCCGAAGAGGGCCAAGGCGGCCTCCAGGAAAAAGGCCGCGGCCAAGGGGCTCAACTGGACCTCTTTCAGCCAGCTTCAGGTGGGGGACCCCGTCGTCCACGAGGATCACGGGATAGGGCTCTACGGCGGTCTCAAGAAGATGGAGATCGCGGGCAAGACCAACGACTTCGTCATGGTGGATTACGAGGGGGGCGATCGTCTCTACATACCGGCCGACCGGATCAGCATCCTGCAGAAATACATCGGGGCCGACGAGGGCTCCCCCAAACTGGACCGGATGGGTGGGAGATCCTGGGACGTGGCCAAGAAAAAGGCCCGGAAATCCGTGCGGGAGATCGCACGGCAGCTCGTGGAGCTCTATGCCCTTCGAAGCTATCGAAAGGGCGTCTCCTACGGCCCCCCGGACAACACCTTCAGGGAGTTCGAGGCGACCTTCGAGCACGAGGAAACCCCGGACCAGGCCAAGGCCATCGACGACGTGCTCGAGGACATGCAGAGTGAAAAGCCCATGGACCGCCTGATCTGCGGGGATGTGGGTTTCGGCAAGACGGAGGTGGCCATTCGGGCGGCCTTCAAGGCGGTGAGCGAGGGGAAACAGGTGGCCATGCTCGTCCCCACCACGGTCCTGGCGGAGCAGCACTACGAGACCTTTTCCAGGAGGATGGAGCCTTATGGCGTGCGAGTGGCTGTCATCAGCCGATTCAAGAGCCGGGCCGACCAGAGGGAGACAGTGGCCCGGGCGCGGTCTGGGAAGGTGGACGTCCTCATCGGGACTCACCGGCTCCTTCAAAAGGACGTGGGTTTCCGGGACCTGGGCCTGCTCATTGTGGACGAGGAGCAGCGATTCGGCGTAAAGCAGAAAGAGGGGATCAAAAAGTACCGGGCCCTGGTGGAGGTCCTCTCTCTGACGGCAACGCCCATCCCTAGGACGCTTCACCTGTCCTTGATGGGCGTTCGGGATTTGAGCATCATAGAGACGCCGCCCGAGGATCGCCAGGCCATTCAGACCTACATCGGGCCCTATGACGAGGCGACCATTGTCCACGCGGTGGAACACGAGCTGGATCGGGGGGGGCAGATTTTTTTCGTCCACAACCGGGTGAAGACCATCGACCAGATCGCGGAGAGACTCCGGACGCTCCTGCCCCAGGCGCGGATAGCCCTCGGGCACGGCCGGATGAAAGAGAAGGAACTCGAAGACACAATGGTCTCTTTTCTCAGAAAGGAGATCGACATGCTGGTCTGCACAACGATCATCGAATCGGGCCTGGACATTCCGTCCGCCAACACCATCATCATCCACGAGGCGGACAGGTACGGCCTGGCCCAGATCTACCAGCTCCGGGGTCGGGTGGGGCGGTCGAGCGAGACCGCCTATGCCTACCTGCTCCTCTCGGACACCTCCAAAATGTCCCGGGAGGCGGTCAAAAGGCTCAAGGCCCTCATGGACTTCTCTCAACTGGGGGCCGGTCTGCACCTGGCCCTGCACGACCTCAGCATCCGCGGCGGCGGCAACGTCCTGGGCTTCAGCCAGTCAGGCCACATCACGGCGGTGGGGTACGAGCTCTACATCAAACTGATTGAAGAGGCGGTGGCCGACCTCAAGGGGGAGGAGTGGAAGGAGGAGATCAATCCCGAGATCCACGTGAATCTCTCCGCCTACCTCCCGGAGACCTATGTGTCGGACGCCGACGTCCGCCTGAACCTCTACCGCCGCCTTTCTTCGCAAAAGGAAGAGGATGAGTTGAAAGAGCTCACGGATGAGATGATCGACAGGTTCGGGGCGCCCCCGCGGGAGGTGAGGAACCTGCTGCGCCTCATGCACGTGCGCCTCCACATGAAGCGTCTGCGAATCTCGAGCCTGGAGGTTCGAAGGGGGTCCATGGTCCTGAATTTCCCGCAGGACACGGATGTGGACGGTGCCGCGCTTGTCCGGCTCGCGGAGGAGCGGCCCGGCAAATACCGGTTTCCCACGGGGAGCAGGGTCAGTATCCGCCCGGATTCCCCGGATCCCAAGGCGTGCCTGGAGGAGGTACGGGGACTGCTGGAGCGCCTGGCGTCCGACAAGCCTTCGGCCATGGAGGTCGGCGCCGGTGCCGGGACCTCCTAGGATCCTAAAAAGGTGCTTGCTTTTTATACGGCTCTTGTTAATGTTAAAAATTTGGCTTGTGCCCATCTATCCATTGTCAGGCCCACCATGAAAAATCGCCTCGTCATAGGTCTTTTTCTTTTTCTTCTCGTGGCATCCGCCTGCGACAGGTTCGCCGGGCCTAACGAAAAAGCAGCAATATGCGTGGGAGATGAAAAAATATCGCTAACCCGAGTTCAAAGGGACCTGGAAGAATTCAGGAACGAAATGGGGGTCGCCCGGCAGGACATGGCCCCCGTCATGGAGCAGCTTCTTCAGAGGCTGGTGGACAAATACTTGATTCTCGCTTACGGCAGGGAGCGGCACATTGAAGTGGAGCCGGCTGAATTCGCAAAAATAATCCATGCGATTCAATCCGATTATGCATCCGAGGAAATCTTCAAGGAAATGCTCCTGAAGCGATACGTTGACTTCGAAGAGTGGAAAAACGAACTGCACGATCAGCTTTTGATCAGCCGTATCATTGACGACGGGCTCAATGCGGGTATCCGGCCGGTGACCTTTCAGGAGATCGAGAAGCACTACAACGAAAACATTGAGAGCTTTCATCATCCCGAAATGGTCCGTTTCAGGCAGATTGTGGTGAAAACGGTCGGGGAGGCACAGGGCCTGCTGGATCGAATCGACGCCGGCAAGACCCTGGAGGAATTGATAAGAGAGGCCCCGAAATCCTGTGAAACGGCGGTGGTGATGTCCGAGAGGTGGGCGGCCCGGGAAGAACTGGAGGAAACCCTGGCCAAGGCCGTCTTCGGCCTGCCCTTGGGCCTGGCGGGAAAACCTGTCGGCACGCCCTATGGATTTCACGTGGTTGAGGTGACTGAAACTCGCGCCGCCGGCATCTTTCCACTCCCGGACGTCATGGAAACCATAGAAAAGAACCTTTTGAACCAAAAGAAAGAAGCCTATTATCGCGAGTGGCTTGCGGTCCTGAGAACGCGTTACCCCGTCAAGATCCATCATGAGGTTATCGAAACAATGGGAGGCTGGAGAGATGATGAAACAGAGGACTCATAAACTCGCCTGCATTTTTGGCCTGCTGATGTTGCCGGTGCTCATGCATCCCCGGGCGGGCGCAGAAATAGCCAACAAGCTTGTCGCCGTGGTTGATGACGATGTGATCACACTCTTTGAGTTGCACAAGAAAATGAAGGAGCTTTCCGGCTTCGACCCGCTGACCGTCAAGGAAAAAAGCCCCATTGAATACAACAATATTCGTGAAAAAGTCCTTGAAAAGCTTATAGACGCAAAAATAGCAGACAAAAAGGCCCGCGAACTGAATATCAGAATCGATGACAGAGAGATCGATGCGGCCCTGGAAAACATGAAGCGGAACAACCGGTGGACCAAGGACGATTTTGAGTCCATGCTCCAGGCAAGGGGGCTGACGGAAGAGGAATACAGGCAGGTTGTCGCCGAGGATCTCCAGAGGTTCCGATTGATCGACGTGGAGGTCAAATCAAAAATTATAATACGTGATGAACAGATTGAAGAATATTACAATGAACACAAAGACCGTTTTCACAGGGAAAAGGGCGTTGAACTCGCGACTCTCTTTATGCTGCGGGGTAGTCCAAGGAATTCACTTGAAGGCTTGACCCTGGAGCAAAAGGGGGAAAAGATACTGGAGGCCCTGCGGGGAGGGGGGAATTTCGCCCAAATGGTGAAAAGATATTCCGACGGGCCGGGGGCGGACGAGGGGGGCTACCTGGGCACACTGGACCCCGCGCAGCTGGAACCGGAAATCAGGGGCCTTATCGAAAAAACCCCGGAGGGAGGATACTGTGATCTGATTATCAAGCCAAACGGCATCCAGATCATCAAGGTCCTCGGCAAGAGCGACGGCGGGATCATGCCCCTTGAAAGGGCCAGGGAGGCCATCCGCAGCACTCTCTTCAAGGAAGAGGTGAACCGCAGGTACGAGGCCTGGATAGAAGAACTCCGAAAGACGTCCTATACCAAGGTTCTCTTGTAATCTACAAAATCCTGACAAACAATGGGGGCGGGGCCGCAAAAATCGATGGCGGAGTCTAAACGCAAGGTAAGATCGGTAAAGAAAAGCACCGAGAGCGAGCAGAGAAAACCCTCCGGGGTCGGAGCCTATCTCCGTGAAGAGCGGCGGAACCGGAGTGTCGATCTGCAGAAAATAGCCCGGACAACAAGGCTCCGCCTCCAGACCCTTCAAGCCATTGAAAGGGAAGAGTGGGACGAACTGCCGGCCCCGGTTTTCGTGATGGGGTTCATTCGGGCTTACGCGAGGGCCCTCGGGCTGGATGAGCGATATGCCCTGGAGCTTTACAAGGCGGATCAACCCTTCACACCGGATGTTCCCAAGCCGCTCATGAAGCCCGAGAGAACGGGGCGGGGGATGCGGATCCTCCTGTTGCTGCTCCTTGGGCTTGTCGGGGGTATTCTTCTCTATCTGTGGCAGGGAAACTCCGCCCCGGAATGGCCCCAGGAAACAAGAGAGGGCGTGTTGACGGAGCCTGCCCCCCCCGCGCAGCCCTCCATCGGGAGCGACGCGGTTGAGACCCCAGAGGAAAGAGCGCCTGACACAGGGGGTGGAGCCGGACCGGAGGGGCGGAGTGGGGAGGAGTCTCACAGCCTCGCGGAGGGACCCGATGCGAGCCGCCCCGAGGCGTCAACCGGGGTGACCCGTGAGGCCTCCGCCGGTATGGTTTCCGGCGTCACTGCTTACGAAAGCCCACGGGAACCTCCGGGGGAAACCTCCGAAGAACCCTCGCAGGTGTCAGATGACGGGGTCTCTCTGGACATGGAGGTCAGCGAGAGGACATGGACAAAGATATCCATTGACGGCGGAGAGCCCAGGGAATTCATGTTTCAGCCGGGGAGTCAGCCCCACTGGGAGGGCAGGGAAAAGATAGACCTTCTCATCGGCAATGCCGGGGGAGTGATCATACGTTTTGAAGGTCAAACATACGACGACCTGGGGAAAAAAGGCGAGGTCCTGAGGCTTGTCTTTCCGGAAGATGCCGCCGGACTGAAGAGGGGTGAGAATTGAGGAACGTGCTGGATGAATTAGAGGAGCGAGGCTTTCTGGAACAGGTGACCGAGCCTGAGGCCGTGCGGACCGCCCTGGAGCAGCCCATTACATGCTATATCGGCTTTGACCCCACCGCCAAGAGCCTTCACCTTGGGAGCCTGGTGCCTATCATGGCCCTGGCCCACATGCAGCGGGCCGGGCACAGGCCCATAGCCCTGGTGGGGGGAGGGACCGCCCTGGTGGGGGACCCGAGCGGAAAAACGGAAATGCGCCGCATCATGAGCAGGGAGGAGATCGATGCAAACGCCCAGGGCATCAAGGGGCAGCTTGCGAGATTTCTCGACTTCAGCGCGGGGAGGGCCTTGATGCTGAACAATGCGGACTGGCTGAGCAGGCTCAACTACATCGATTTCCTGCGGGACATCGGCAAGCACTTTAGTGTCAACAGGATGCTGTCTGCCGAAAGCTACAAAATACGCCTTGAAACAGGCCTTAATTTTATAGAATTCAACTACATGCTGCTCCAGTCCTATGATTTTCTCCACCTGTGTCAGAACCACGACTGTGTCCTCCAGATGGGAGGGAACGACCAGTGGGGAAACATCGTCGCCGGCGTCGATCTCATCCGTCGGGTGGAAGGCCGGCGGGCTTACGGCGTCACTTTTCCCCTGATCACGACCTCCGCCGGTATCAAGATGGGCAAGACCCACGAGGGGGCCGTGTGGCTGGATCCGGATCTGACCTCCCCTTACGAGTATTATCAGTACTGGATGAACCAGGATGATGCGGACGTTCAGAGATTCCTCGCGCTTTTCACCTTTCTGCCGATGAAGGAAATCCGAAAGCTCTCCGACAGGGAAGGGGCCGACCTGAGGGCGTCCAAGGAAGTGCTGGCCTACGAGGCCACAAAACTCTGCCATGGTGAACATGAAGCTGACAAGGCGCGCGATGCCTCCCGGCAACTCTTCGGAGGGGGCGCGGGCGGCTCGGATTCCGTGCCCACCGCGGTTCTTGAAAAGAGCGAACTCGAACGGGGAATCCCCGCGTACATACTTTTTGAGATGAGCGGGCTTTGCAGGACGCGGAGCGAGGCCAGGCGATTGATAGCCCAGGGGGGAGGGTACGTGAACAACGACCGCCTGGAATCCTTTGAAAAAGTCATCGATACGACCGACATGAACGACGGGAGCATCCTTCTGAGGGCCGGCAAGAAGCGCTATGTGCGGGTGACCCTGGGGGCGGAGGGTTCCCTCGGCGGCAGCATCAAACCATAGACCGGAAAGGGATCATGTCCGACAAACTGGACGACTTGAACAACGGGGAAATGACGGAATCTGACCTGGAAGACAGGGGCGGCGAGCCGGAACTGGACCCGGAAGAGGGGGTGAGTGAGAAGGAGGAGGCCTCGGGGATGGAAATCCTTCCCGTTTTGTCCCCAGAGGACAGGGCCCTTGTCCCATACGATCCCCTCCAGCTGTACCTTATGGAAATAAAGCGGTTCGGTCTTCTCACCCGGGAGGAAGAGGTGGAACTGGCCGTCCGCTTCCAAAAGCACAACGACCAGGAGGCAGCTTACAGGCTCGTCACCTCTAACCTGCGCCTCGTGGTGAAGATAGCCATGGACTTCAGCCGCTACTGGACCAAGAGCCTCCTGGATCTTATCCAGGAGGGAAATGTCGGGCTCCTACAGGCGGTCCGCAAGTTTGATCCTTATCGAGGGATCAAATTCTCCTACTATGCCTCTTTCTGGATCAAGGCATATATCCTGAAGTTCATCATGGAGAACTGGAAGCTGGTCAAGATAGGCACGACTCAGACCCAGCGCAAGCTCTTCTTCAACCTGGCAAAGGAGAAGGAAAAACTCGTATCCCAGGGTTTCGATCCCGAACCGAGGCTCCTGGCCGAGAGGCTCGACGTCAAGGAAGCGGATATCGAGGAGATGACCCAGCGGCTCGGAGGGGCGGAGTTGTCCCTGAACGCACCCGTGGGCGGCAACGATTCCAAGGAGGCTTACGGCGCCTTTCTGCCGGATTCAACAGAGTCCACCGAGGACCAAATGTCGTTTCTGGAGCAGCGTGAGGTGCTCCTGGAGAACCTGCAGAATTTCAGGAAAACCTTGTCCGGCAAGGAGTTGGACATTTTTGACAACAGGATCATGTCGGAGAGCCCCATGACCCTCCAGGATCTGGGTGACAAGTACAGCATCTCCCGTGAGAGGGTCCGCCAGATCCAGGAGCGCATCATCAAGAATATCAAGGAATGGCTTCAGAAAAATATCCCCAATTTCGAAGAGGAATATTCAGACACCACCTGATTCCGCGAGCCTGAAGGAAAACGGAGTCGGTTGGTGGAAAGCAGTGAATCATTATGCACACGAGCAGAAAAAAGACGTCAAAAATCATTTGGGTCCCGGTGATGGCCCTTGTCCTCCTGGGAGGCTGCATGGGGACCGAGAGCAAGCGCCCCTCGACTCCCCTGTCGGAATCCCATGTCGCGGCCGAGCAGGCCGAACCGGAATTCAATGAAGACACGCTCGCACGCTCTTATTCCGAATTCCTGGCTTTTGCCCTCAACACGGCCCACGGCCGATATGACGAGGCCTATCAAAACCTCCGCAAGGCCATTGAGTACAATCCGAACGAGGTGTTTCTGCAGCAGAGAATGGCCATGCTCCTGCGGCAGATGAAAAAGCTTGAAGAGGCAAAGGAATGCGCGGACAAATGCGTCGCACTGGAACCGGAGAATGCGGAACACCACTTGCTGGCAGCGGAAATCGCCGCGCTCCTCGGAGATGAAGAGGCCGCGATGACCTCCTATGAAAGGGCCATTCAGCTGGATCCGGATAACCAGCGCGCGCGGCTGGTCCTGACGAATTATCTGATAAAGAAAGGTCGTTATGAAAAGGCCCTGATGCACCTGGAGCGGATCATCAAGCAGGACCCCGATCTGGTCATTGCATACTATTACAAGGGCCGGGTCCTGCTCGAGCAGGGAGAGCACAAGAAATCAGAAGAGGCATATCTGGAGGCCCTGCGTCTCAACGAAAAGATGGAGCCGGCCCTCTTCGACCTGGGAAGTCTCTACCAGATGCAGGGGAACCTCGAAAAGGCCGTGGATATCTATGAACGGCTGGTGGAGTACTATCCGGTGAATATGGCGGTGCGGGAGAGGCTCATCGAGATCTATTACAAGCTCGGCAGGAAGGACGACGCCGAGGGCCAGATGGAGGCCATCAAGAGCCAGTCCAAGCCGGGTGAGAGGGCCCGCCAGTCCCTCGGACTCATATACCTGAGGCACGGCCGGCTGGAGGATTCCATCAACGAACTCGAAATGATCGTGCAGGCCTGGCCCGATGACGACAAATCCCGCTATTTCCTGGCCGCGGCCTATGAGGAAAACCAGGAATTGGAGGCCGCCGCGGGACACTTCAGGGGCATCGGGGTCGACTCGGAGTACTACACAAACGCCAAGATGCATCTGGCCTACATCCTGGACTCACAGGAAAAAACAGCCGAAGCGGAACAGGAGCTCAGGGAGGCCATAGAAAACAAGGGCGACAAAGCCGATCTCTACCTCATGCTGGCATCCGTGCTGGAAGGGCGGGATGCCTATGACGAGGCCATTGCCACCCTCCAGGCGGGCCTGGAAAAGGAACCGGACAACACCGATCTCCTCTTCAAGCTCGGGGTCATCCTGGACAAAAGCGGGAAAAAGGAAGAGTCCATCGCCCAGATGCGCCGGGTCATCGCTGTTGATCAGGACCATGCCGATGCCATGAATTACATCGGCTACACCTATGCGGAGCAGGGAGTCAACCTGGACGAGGCCATGGAGCTGATCCAAAAGGCGCTTGCCCTCAAGCCGGACAGCAGCTACATCATCGATTCCCTGGGCTGGGTCTATTACCAGAAAGGCGAATACAAGAAGGCCCTCGAGCAGATCATGAAGGCCTCTTCCATGGAGCCGGGAGACCCCACCATAGCGGAACACCTGGGTGATGTCCTGGTGAAGAACAACATGCACAAGGAGGCCCTGGAGGCCTACCGCAAGGCCCTGGAGCTCAAACACCAGTCACCGGAGACCATCCAGAAGAAGATCGCCGAGGTCGAGGCCTTTCTCGGGAACCAGTGAGAGGATTCGAGTGTTTTTGCCGGGATTTTTCAGGGCCGCATGGCCGGGCCCATTCGCAGGTTGGCCCCTTGTGCTTGCGGCCCTCAACCTGGCGATTGCCGGGTGCGCCACCCTCGGCGCCAGGCCCGCCCTCAGCCCCCCTGAAATCTCAACCACCCTGGCGCAATTAAAAGACCAGCGGGACCGGGTCACTTCTTTTTACTCCATGGGAACCGTAATGCTGAAGAGGTGGGTCGTGGAGTCCGAGCAGGCGAACATCCTCGTCGTGGGGACCAAAGACCCTTTCAGGCTGAAGGTGGAAGTCACCCATCCCTGGGGCGGCCCCATCCTTCACGTCCTCCTCGAGGGAGACCGGCTGCGGGCCTTTTCGTTTCAGGAATCCACTCTGTACACCGGGCCGGCCACACAGGAGGCCCTCGGTGTGTTTCTACCCTCCCCCCCCGACCTTCCCAGCATCTGGTCCGTGTTGAGGGGTTACCCCCCTCTGCCTGAACGCGGCTCAATCGCTGCCGGCCCTGGACCACGAATCGTCTGGACCGGGGAGGGAGGTGATCCGCTGGAGACCCTGGAACTCCTGCCCGAATCCCTGGCGCCTGCGCGTGTGCTCTTTCACGGCAGCGGCCTCGAGGTCTCGTTCGAGGACATGCAGGAGAAGGAGGGTGTCCTGTATGCGGGCGAGGTGAGGCTGAAGCCCGGGAACGGAGGCCAGGTGGTGATCCACAATCAGCGGATGGTTTTCAACACGGATATCCCCGAGAAGGTCTTCAGGCTACGGATCCCGGACACCCATCATGAGGTGTATCTCTGAAAAAAACAGAAAGCACTATCGCGAAGGATGCGCAGGTGCACATTGAATGGATACCTATCAATATATCTTGTGTTGCTTTTGAAATAGCCACCGAGTTTCTGCCGGTCAAACAATGAAACATCGATTTTCGAAAAGCTGGATTGGGGAATCAGAGATGCAACTTCCAATAGATGGGAACTCCTGGCTGTAAGTTGGAAAGAACTTAAAAAGAGGCATGAGCGTTGAAGTACTACAAAAAACTTAATTTTATATTTGCATGCTTCACCTTGTTTTAGCATATGTTATCCAGAACATTATGAAATAATAAAGCCAAGATCGAATGAAGTGCTATCAGTAAAGAATCCGCTAAGCAGTACCCCGATGATTGAAGTTTATGTTGAAAATATACCTGCTGACATTCAATTAGAAGATATTGGAAAAGTTTATTTGTTTGGGGAAATTAAAAAATACAGCACAACAGCTAATTTGGTCTACAGCAAGCAAACCCTTCTCAATGATGGGAGCCCAGCTGTAGAAACCCTTTTCGATAGAGTTATAGATAACTTTTGGCACTTAAATACTTTGATATTGTCAACTTATTATGACGGCAAGCTGATTTTCGCTACTGTTACCTCAATCGCACATCCTGAGGCGCTGAGTGAATATTTATACAGTTTACAATTTCATTAATCGAGAGTACATTGCCGATGTGGACCAGTAAATTTTCAAGGTGAGGGGCTTCCTGCACGAGCACCGGATCAATGACCACAGCCTTTGCCAGTATAGTCATTCCTGTTCGCGAATGCTCCCTCCCACATCAGAGATGCGTCGCGACCCACTGCTGTCGCGCTCGACGATCACATCCTTTCCCACGCCACGGATATCCATTGAACCGGAACCGTCCCGTACCCGCACACTGCCGCTGACCCGTTGAACGGTTATGGAGCCGCTTTCGTCCCGAATTTCCAGGTCCCCGTCCACATTTGTCACGGTGATGCTCCCCGAACCGTCTTCAATGACAACGGGACCGGCGGCGGATCTGATATCGATATCGCCCGAGCCGTCGTTGATATCCAGCCGGCCCCGGGCGTTCCCTACTGCAATCTCCCCGGAGCCGTCCACGATGCTTAGACCTCCGGTCGCGCCCCGGATCCTCACGGAGCCCGAGCCGTCCCTCAGGCGGATGGGCCCCATAATTTCCTCAAGCCCCACAGATCCTGATCCATCCTCAATGTCCAGAAGGAGCCTGTCCGGCACGCGGACTGTGAGATGGACGGCTGCTTTCAGCTTCTTCCAGAAACCCTCGCGGATATCGCTCTTCAGCCGGGCGGCGTTTCCCTCCTTGCGAAGCCGGAGCTCAATATCCTCGGCGATGAAATCCTGAGCGTCTTCATCGGAGAGGCCCCGGACTTCGATTTCGGCCTCAACGAGGATTCCCTCTGTTTTGGCGCCCAGCACCCGCAGTTCTCCCGGGCCGCTTTGGATCACCAAGGATTCAAGCCCCTCGGTCCCGAGACGAAGCTCTTTTTTTTCGATGTACGCAAAGGTCTGAGCACTCAGGGCTACCGTGAAGAGGCCGGCAAGGATGATGCATGTTTTCATGATGTCCCTCCAATCGTTCGTTATTATTAAGCACGACGACCCTCTCCGGCTCTCCGCGAAGCATTTCCACCTCCCAATAGCCCTTCACCTCGACGCCTGTGAATTCAACCCCGGTGATCTCGCGGGATCCGACAGACTGGTTTCGAAACGGTGGGGCATCCGCATCCGCTGGGGTCTCCAGGGACATTTTCAAAGCCACAAGGAAGACCAGGGGCACTGTGAGTAGGCCGGCGAAGGAACCCAGAAGGATTTTGTTGCTAGTTTTCATGGCTTTTTCTCCAGGTGCTCTCGATAGAGGGATAAAAGCTCATTGAGGTCCATGCCCAAGAGTCTGAGGGTCTTAAAGACATGGGGTAAATCGTTCCTGATAAAAGCGGCCTTCATCAGGCTGCGAGTCGTTTGGACGGCGTTTTCCGCCACGAAGTAGCCGATTCCACGCTTGTTGTAAATGATTCCCCTCTCCTGGAGGTAGGCGTAGGCACGGATGGCCGTGTTCGGGTTGACCTCCAGATCAACGGCAAGCTCCCGCACCGAGGGAATTCGTTCCTCCTCCCCCCATTCGCCCCGCAGAATCCGCTCGCACATCAAGTCGGCGATTTGCAAATAGATGGCGTCATTTTTCAGGAATTCCACTTTATCTCTCGGTCTCACGCAATTTAAAATAACAGGTGATCCAGCAGATCAGCGGAACGGCCCCCCAGAAGATTGTTTTTCCAATCACCTCAGCTGCTCTTCGCAGATCATCCAGGCGCATCCACGTGGAGTCGGGGTGCGACCTGCGGCAGAGTAAAAATAAATGCCGTTGGCATGTATCTTGCTTTTTTAGATATCTATCAAATACCTATATATTCAACTTTTTTTGGCCAAGGAAAGCGATGGTTTAAAATCTGCTTAAAATAAGACATGATAAAAGTAAAATAATTTTAAAAAGGCCATAAAAAATGCTAGAAAAAACAAATTTGGGTAGTCTGTCTACGCACTTAAACGAATTACAATATGGTCAGCATCTTTGTTGTATATATGACAATGATGAAGATTACAAAATAATTTTGAAAGAATTTATATCAAATGGGTTGCTCAATAAAGATAGAGTTATTTATATTATTAATGATAGAGAAGCTGAAGATGTATTTTTTTATGATAAAATAAACATAGATTTAGGTGGAGCATTTTATGATCATCAGCTTGAAATAATCAAGCATGATCAAGCTTACACAAAAGATGGTTTTTTTGATCCTGACAGTATGATTTCAATGTTGAAATCAGAAATGGAGAATTCGTTTGAACTCGGTTTCCAGGGTCTGAGGGTTACAGGTGAAATGAGTTGGGCACTCCGCAGCCTCTCAGGTTCTAAGCGTCTCATCGAATATGAGGCAAAGTTAAACAACTTTTTACCTAATAAAAACTGCCTCGCAATATGTCAATATGATCGACGTAAATTTGATTCGGGAATTCTCCTTGATGTCTTGCGTACGCATCCTTTGGCGATTATCGGGCAAGAAGTCTTTCAAAATATTTACTATATACCACCAAAGACGCTTATTGGGGGTGACTCCAAAAAAACCGAGCTTACGTGCTGGATAGAAAGCTTGAAAGAGAGAAAATTAGCAAAGGAACAGATTGATAATAATCAAAAAAACTTGGATATACAAATTAATGAAACTAAAAAGCTCAAAGAATCAAATGAAATGATAGCTAAATCTTTCGATAATGACCAAGTCGCTATTGCTATTACGAGAAAAGCAGATAGTGCTTTTATTGAGGTCAATCCCGGATTCTGTAATATTATTGAATGCGATCGTAAAGAAATTATTGGCAAGAAAGCCTTGGACTTGGAGATTTTTTCTGATGATCATAGAAAATGGATTCTAGATTTGATATGCAAAAACAAAATTGCTAACAATATTGAATTAGATATAAAGACTAGAAGTTATCAAGACAAAAAATTATTAATATCAATAAGACCAATTGATATTAATTCAGAAAAGTGTTTCATGATAAGTATCAATGATATTACAGGCATAAAAAAGATTGAGAAAGAATTAAAGTTTAAAAATGCAATAGTAGAGCAATCTTCTGATAGCATAGTATGCACTGATTTAGCATTTTGTATTAATTATATGAATAATGCAGCAGAAGAATTGTTTGGCTGGAGATTTGATGAGCTGAAGGGAAAAACGCCAGACATATTTAATGCTGAAGAGAATTCAGATGAAATTCAAAAGAAAATATATCAAACTATTTCATCTGGTAAGCGCTATGATGGAATTGCACTGAATAAAAGAAAAGATGGCACACTGTTTTACTGCCAGCATAGAGTTTCACCGATATTTGATTCCAGTGGTAATATTTATGGGTACATGGCATCCCAAAGGGATATTTCCGCATTAGTTATTAAAGAAAAAGAGTTATCTGAAAGCGAAAAGAAATACAGAGATTTGGTGGATTTATCACCTGAGGCAATTTTTATTCATCAAGATAATGAAATTGTGTTCGTGAATCCGGCTTTGGTGGATTTGCTGGGAGCTCAAAAAGCTGATGATCTTATTGGAAAATCCGTGTTCGATTTTGTCGATGCTGATTACAAAAATGTAGTGTCTGATAGAATTGAGAAATTATATGAGAGTAATAGCGCTGTTCCTTTTTTAGAGCAAAAAATATTAGGGATTGATGGCCGTGTTATAATTGTTGAATCAGGCGCTGTACCGTGTGTTTTCAACGGAAAACCCGCCATTCAAGTCGCTGCAAGAGATATTACTCAACATAAGCAAATAGAAGATACCTTACGCAGAAATGAGGCAACTCTTCATGAAGCGCAAGCCATTGCGAGAATCGGTTCCTTCGTTTGGGATCTGAGATCTGATGCGTTGGAATGGTCCAAGCATATGTTCGAAATCGCTGGTCTCGATCCTGATGGGTTTTATGGAAACCTTCATGAGGCCATACTCAACATCATTCACCCTGAAGACGTTGAATCGGTTCAAAAGGAAGTCTCCGATATGGTTCAACAAAAGAAGACTTGGCCGATGGAGTTCAGGATCGTGCGCCCCGATGGCGAGGTCAGATGGATCCGGTCGGGGTCAAGGTTTAACTTCGATGATAACGGCTCGCCTATTTGGTGTATTGGAGTTCATCACGACATTACAGAAAATAAGCAGGCCGAGAAAGCTTTATTGGAATCCGAAAAAAATTATCGAGATATTTTTGAAAATAGCCATGATGCCATATTCGTTCACGATGCTGATACCGGTCAAATCGTGGACGTCAATAGAGCCGCCTGCAATTTATTTGGATACTCAGCTGATGAACTGAAAGATATGAATGTTGGAGATTTCAGTTTAAATGAACACCCTTATACACAGGATGACGCTTTAAATTGGATCCATAAAGCAAAAACCGAAGGACCGCAAAAATTTCAATGGCATGCAAAAAATAAGGATGGTGATTCTATTTGGTTTGAAAATAGTCTGAATTTTGCCACAATTGGAAACAAAGAACGAGTTTTAGTTTTTGGGCATAATATCGATGATCGTATCAAAGCGGAAAGAGAAAGTGAAAGGCTCCTTTCTGCCATAGAGCAGGCTGGAGAAGTTATTGTGATTACGGATCCTGATGGTGCAATCCAGTATGTGAACCCCGCCTTTGAAAATGTGACAGGTTATGAGCCTGTGGAGGTGAAAGGTCGGAACCCGAGAATTCTAAAAAGCGGGAAACAAGACGAGCCTTTTTATCGACAGTTGTGGGAAACGATCATGGCGGGTGAAACTTGGCAAGGCCGCTTGGTTAACAGAAGGAAGGATGGTTCCCTATATACGGAAGAGGCGACCATATCACCCGTTTTTGACGAGCAGGGTAAAATCACTAATTTCGTGGCAGTCAAACGCGATATTACATCTGAGATCGAATTGGAAAATCGGTTGACCCAATCCCAAAAAATGGAAGCGATCGGGACCTTGGCGGGAGGAATTGCACATGACTTCAATAACATACTCTCCGCAATGATGGGATTCTCCGAGATGGTAGATGCCGATTTACCAGAGGGCTCACGGAACAAAGAAGACATTGGTGAAGTTATTCATGCGTGTAAAAGAGCTCGAGACCTGGTGAAACAAATTCTCACTTTCAGTCGTCAGTCCGATTCCGAGATGAGGCCGTTACGTATAGATCTGATCGTGAATGAAGCTCTGAAAATGATTCGTTCATCAACGCCCACATCCATCGAAATCCAGCAGGACATCAAGTCGAATATCCCAGCCGTGATTGCAGATCCGACGCAGGTCCACCAGATCATGATGAACCTATGTACAAATGCAATACAGGCAATCGAGGATGAACACGGGACCATTTCTGTGTCCCTGGATTCAGTACGGCGAGGTAAACTCAGCGATGGGAAAGGAGATGAAACCCAACCCAGTGAATATGTGCGCCTGGTAGTCAGTGATACAGGAAAAGGGATGTCCCATGAGCTTCTGGAAAGGATATTTGAGCCGTATTTTACCACAAAGAAGGCTGGCGAAGGTACAGGGCTTGGACTTTCAGTGGTTTATGGCATCGTTAAGAAGTCCTACGGCACGATCAAAGTCGAAAGCGAAGTCGGCAAAGGAACTACTTTTTCCGTTCTTTTACCAGCAGCGGAAAAAAGCGAATCTAAACAGGCGACGAACAAGCAGTCCCGCCTGCCTTGGGGAAAGGAGCGCGTCCTTTTCATCGATGATGAGCCCTCTATTGCGAATTTGGGCAGAAAATGCCTTGAGCGCTTTGGATACGATGTCACAATTCGACAGAGTTCGCTCGAAGCTTTGGAACTTTTCCGGAACGATCCCAAGAGATTCGATTTGTTGGTAACAGACATGACGATGCCCCACATGACAGGGGATGAACTCGCCAAAGAAATCCTTTCAATCAGACCCGACATTCCCATCGTTCTGTGCACCGGTTATAGCAAGCGCATATCGGATATAAAAGCAAAGGAAATTGGTATTCGAGCTTTCGTGATGAAACCATTGACACAGCATGAGCTGGCGAGCGCCGTTCGCCGGGTTCTGGACGAGAATTAGGGGCGCCGTTTCCAGCACCATTTCAGTGCATGAGCTCCGATAATCCTCGTATCCACGGAGATTGTTGTGACGCCTCTCCCTCTTTCCCACTCTTTGTCGTAGTTGCCCCGTATTTGTTGAACATCCGCGGGACCTCTTGGCCCCACCTTTAGAGAATGGAATTGGCGAGATCCAGGGCCATCTTCTTTTTGGATTCCAGATCCGCCACCCGGTAAATAGACACATACTGGCTTTGGCTGGGGCCCGATCCCTGATGGGTCCCCACGCCGTGGAGCCCGGCGACCCAATTCTGAAGGAAGCGCGCGATTCGCATTCTTTCACCTGCGGGGACGGCTGCCTTGAGGTATTTTGCCACGTAATCCCTGACTTCCGGGTTATCGAGTTCCTTTTCACTGGGCATGGTGGCCGGGATGCCGCCTGCGATATCGCCGGCCAGGGCCATGACTTCCCAGAATCCGTCATTGGTGTTCAATTTGGCGATATTGCCCATGGTTTCATCCGGCATGAAGACACCGGAACCCTCTGGCTCCTCCTTTCCGAAGTAAGCCGCCGCGGTAGCGCAGGCAAGGGATGTATCGTTCAATTGCAGCATTCGCGTGATTTTTTGGACGATATGAGATGCTTCTGACAGGCCGTTGTATTCGGCCATGAGTTTTGCGGCCCCGATAATAAGGTCCATGAAGCCCACCTTGCAGGCCCCGCCGCAGTTCATTCGGTGGGTTTTGGCAAACCGGGTGATGAATTTCTGGGTGTACTCGACCTCTCCGCACATGAACACCCGGTCCCAGGGGACAAATACTTTATCAAAAACAATGAGGCATGTTTCCCGTTGTCCATAGAGAGGGTTTCCAAGAAAACGAATCTCCTTCTCATGTTCCCGCTCCATGCTGAAGGGGTTGTACTGGCCGATATAAGTCATCCCGGGACTGCCATTGGGAATCACAAAGGCCAGGGCATAGTCTTCCTCGCCTTTTTTGGCACTGATTCCAGGAAGAACCAGGGTCTCGTCGGCGGCATAGGCTCCGGTGGCGTGTTGCTTGGCCCCGGTGACAACGATCCCTTCGGCCGTTTTCTCGACCACGTGAACATAGAGATCGGGGTCCTGCTCAAGGGGTCTTTTGCTGCGGTCACCTTTTGGATCGGTTACAGAGCCGCTGACCACCAGGTCGTTTTCCTGTGCATAGTTCAAATAATCATTAAAGCGCTTGTGGTATTCCGTGCCCCGGTCACGGTCGATTTCCCAGGTTGTGGCGGCCAGCGAAGGCAGCATTTCATTTCCCGGACAGCGATAATTACAGGTACCAAGCTTCTGGCTGCTCAAACGGGCCATTTCAAGTCTTTTAAAGAGGTCCTCTTTGCTCTGATGAATGTGAAGGGCACGGCTGACGGGTTCCCCGGTCAAATGAGAAGCCGCCGTCATGATTTCGGAGTACTCGGGTTCAGTCGTGAGGGCGTAAACACGCGCCGTGGCATCAAGGACCCCTCTGCTGATGGGATGATCCTCCAGTCTTTCGACTTTTTTTCCCCCGAAAAATAGTTTAGGCCGGAGTTTGCTGGCGCGTTCACGATACTCTTTTTCTTTTTTTATGGCCATTTTTAACTCCTTCAGGCAGTTCTTTATGGAAATTGATGGGCGTCCAAAGGACGCACGTGGAGCCGTATCATTTAATGACCCCTGCTTTTTTTAAGTCAGCGATCTCGTCGTCTCCGAGCCCAAGCTCCCTCATGACGGCATCGGTGTGCTCTCCCAGGGCCGGAGCCAGCGTCCGTGTTCCGGCGATCACATGGCCGAAGTGAACGGGATAACCGGGAATCTTTTTTCTTCCAAGAACCTTATCGTGAAAATCCACTATGTACCCACTTTCAAGCGCCTGGGGATCCGTGAAAACTTCATGGATATGCTGAACCGGTGAGAACATGAGCCCGTTCACTTTAAATTGCTCCAGCCATTGCGCTCGGCTTCGCGTTTCAAAAACCCTGTCAAAGATCCTGATCAATTCCGGACAATTCTTGCTCCGCGCCTGTTCGCTTGAATAGCGGGGATCCTCTATTAAATCCTGTTGCCCTGTTACCTCGCACAGCAGACCCCAGTGGCGCTCGTCATGATGCGTGCTCACAAGCCACTTTCCGTCTTTACAGCGAAAGACGTTTCGCAAAGGGGAATTCTGGGAACGCCTGGAGGAAATCTGGTCGATGGACATGAGACCATGCATCATCAAGTTCGTGTACTGAAACCAGCAAGCCGTTCCGAAAAGTGATGTGTGAATCTCCTGACCGATACCCTTGCGTTCCCGATAGAAAAGGGCCGTCATTATTGCCTGGCTGACCGCGATGGCTGTTGTCTGATCCAAAACGGCAAGATTGAGAAGAACCGGTTCCTCACTGCCGCTTATAAACATCATTCCCGAGCGGGCCTGACCCATGGGATCGAAAGCCCCCGCATCACTGTCGGGGCCTTCGGGGCCGAAACCGGAAACACCGGCGTAGATAATCATGGGGTTGATTTTGGATACAGAGGCATAATCGATGCCTAATCTCATCTTGGTGCTTTTTCTGAGGTTGGTCACAAAGACATCCGCTCTCTTGATCAAACGGGAAAATAAATCCATGCCCCTTTCTTTTGTGATGTCAAGATAGATGCCTCTTTTATTCCTGTTGGAAATCTGGAACATGAGACCTTCACCTTCAGGCATGGAAAAATCCGTGCCTCCTACCTCTGTCCAGAATCGCTCCGGGTCTCCTCTTTTGTTTTCGACTTTGATGATATCAGCGCCCAGATCTCCCAATATTGCACTCGCTCCCGGTCCAGCGTGAAACACGCCGTATTCCACAACGCGAATTCCTTCCAGGGGGTAGGGCTTCGAGGCGTCCGTGGCATTTTTCTTTTTCATTCGTGGATCTCGCCTTTTTGTATTTTTCGTTAGGGTATCTGTTAAAAAGCACCATTTGACAACGGGTTTGATTTTTGAAAGACGGCCCGATGAGTTCACGCACATCGGATCATATGAGTTTTAGTGGAATAGAGCAAGGCTCCATATGGGCACTCAATGCTGATGGCGCCCGAGCCCGTGCAGCAGAAGCAGAGAGAGCGCTCGTCTGATGGCCTCCGCATTTGGTCTCCGTTGAATACATGACTCACCCAATAGCCCCCCCCATTTCTATGGGTTAGACTCTTGGCTGAGATTTCTTCCGTGGAATCGGGAAGCCCATGCCCGGTACGAATCCTGCTCCATATGTCTCGCTGGTTCAATGTCGTGAACTCAAACCCCGCTCCATGGAAGGAGGTCAAGGCGTGAATGTTCAACTGGAGCGTTGACGGGGCTGACCGGGTCATCCCCTTCGCCTTTGCAGTGAGGTGCGAGCTTGTTCATGGCCCCTTGGCGTGGGGAGGAAAAAAGAGGAGAGATTCGATCATGCAAAAAAGAAAAATAGGTAAAAATATCTACTGGATTGGTGCTGTTGACTGGGACAGGCGGCTTTTTGACTCACTCATTCCACTTCCTGACGGCACGACGTACAACGCCTATTTGGTTCAGGGAAGCGAAAAAACCGCGCTGCTGGACACCGTCGACCCTCCCATGGCCGATGTCCTGATGGCCCAACTGGCCCGGGTGAACAAAATAGACTTTATTGTCTCCCATCATGCCGAGCAGGACCATTCAGGAGCCCTCCCGCACGTGCTTGAGAGATTTCCGGAGGCAAAGGTCGTCGTGACCCCAAAGGCCAAGGGGATGCTCATCGATCTTTTGAAAATTCCTGAAAACGCCTTTGTGACGGTGGAAGACGGAGAAAGGCTGTCCCTTGGGGACAAGACCCTGCGGTTCATCCACACGCCTTGGGTCCACTGGCCGGAAACCATGGTGACGTACCTGGAAGAGGATCGCATCCTTTTCAGCTGTGATTTCTATGGCTCCCACATCGCGACCTCCGATCTTTTCGTGACCGACCAAGGGCGCGTGTATGAGGCCTCCAAACGGTACTTCGCCGAAATCATGATGCCCTTTCGCAACGTGATCACAAAGAATATCGATAAGCTCAAAGAGGTTGACATTCAAATGATCGCCCCAAGCCACGGCCAGATCTACGACCGGCCTTCCTGGATAATGGATGCCTATCGAGACTGGGTCATGGGAAAGCCCCACAATCTGGTTGTTTTGCCCTATGTGTCCATGCACGGCAGCACCCGGCGGCTTGTGGACCGCCTGGTATCCAGCCTGGTCGAGCGTGGGGTGCGCGTCGAACTGTTCAATCTGGCTGTCACCGATATCGGAAAGCTCGCCATGGCGCTTGTCGACGCCGCGACAGTTGTCGTGGGGGTGCCGACGGTTCTGGCCGGTCCCCACCCTTTAGCCGCCTACGCCACATTTCTGGCCAATGCCTTGAGGCCCAAGGCAAGGTTTCTTTCCATCATCGGTTCCTACGGATGGGGTGGAAAGACCGTGGAAACGCTTGCGGGAATGATCCCCAATCTGAAAGTGGAGGTGTTGGAACCTGTTCTATGCAGAGGCGTCCCGTCGAAGACTGATTTTGAAGCGCTGGATAAGCTGGCTGACATGATTGTGCAAAAGCACAAGGAGCAGGGTTTCCAGTAACCGTCACGGCAGATGCATTGGTGTTCGTCTCCATCCCTAAGTGGCCTTTTTCCGCAATTTCCGCGTCAATCTGCGGGATTCCTTGACTTTGCGAAAAATACCCACTTTATGTTCTGGAAACTTGGCAGTGCTCAAGAATCCTTAGTGGGTTGGCACTAGCTCATAGGCCTCTCCCATGAGAAGGCTCACAACGAGGTTTGCCTGGTGGTGGGCGGCGATTCCCACGCGCGGGGCCATGAGCCCACGCCCGGGCTCGGCAGCCGAGATCATGTCGCCAACCATGAAGATGCGCTCCCCGAGGCGTTCGGTCCGGATCTCGTTGCTCGCGCCGTACCCCGCCACCCCGGAGGCCCCGATGATGTAGGCATCGGGCAGAAGATCCGAAGCCGCGGCGAGCAGCATGGCCTTGGCCTCGGCACGATCGAGGCACTCCACCAGCACCTGTACGTTTTCGAAGACCAGAGGGATGTTCTCAGCGGTGAGGATCACGTCGTGGGCGGCTACATGGACATAGGGGTTGACGGCCGCTAACTGCTCGGCCATGGCGTCCACCTTTTTCGTGCCGATGTGCCGGACGGAATACTGCTGCCTGTTCAGATTGCTGGGCTCCACAAGGTCGAAGTCGGCCAGCACGAGTGTGCCGACCCCCAGCCGCGCGAGGGCCGTGGCAACGATTGAACCGAGCCCCCCGAGTCCCGCGATACCCACTGCCGCGGCCTTCATTCTCTCGTGCACCCCGGGAGTATGCCTGGCGGCCATGAGCCCCTCGAGCTCTTCACGGCTGGGAGTTTCCCCCCTTTGGATGAGGACCACGTGGTCCCCCTCCCTGAGAACCAGACCTGGCTCGGCCGGGAAGCCGTTGACGATCACGAGATCCGCCCCAGCCTTCACCCTTTTCCTTACGTCGCCGGCCGTGGATCCCCGGAAAACCTCCGCGGGATGTTCGTTGAGCGAAATGCGGATTTTTTGGGGCTGATCCATGATGCCAGATCCTCGAGGCTGTTTGGGCGACGCGCCGTCCAGCGCCCATTCATAAACCAAGATCAAGGAGACGATCTAACCGCCGATGCTGGACATGGGAAGCACGGATCCGTTCCTGGGGTGGTCCACCGAGGAGCCGTGACCCTCGGGTTTGGAGGCGATGGCCCTCTCGAAGAGATCCATGATGTACTCATCCGTGGCCCCGCCCCGGAGGGCAGACCGGAGGTCCACCTCGTCGTCCGAGAAGAGGCATCCCCTCAGCCCGCCCGCGGCGGTCAACCTCAGGCGGTTGCACTGTGAGCAGAAATGGTGGCTCAAGGCGCCGATGAACCCGATTTCTCCCTTGGACCCTTCCAGGACGAAGCGCTCGGCAGGGCCGTCCAGAAGGCGATGATCCATGGGGCGGAGCGGCCCGATGGCCGTTATGCGGTCCTGGATCTCGGCGGTTGAGATGAACCTCTCGCTGCTCCAGTGATTGCTCTCCCCCATGGGCATGAACTCGATGAACCTCACGTGATAGGGTCTTTCCAGGCTCAATCTGGCGAAGTCCAGAATCTCGTCGTCGTTCAGGCCCCGGACCGCGACCACGTTGATCTTGATGGGCGAAAAACCCAACTTTTCCGCGAGCTCGATTCCGCGCATCACCTTGTGGAAGGCGTCCCTGCGGGTGATGTGCTCGAACTTTTCCGGGTTCAGGGAGTCCAGGCTTATGTTGAGCCGCTTGACCCCGCAGGCACGAAGGTCCTCCGCGAATTCATAAAGGAGCACGCCGTTGGTGGTCATCGCGACCTGCTCGAGCCCGTGGATTTCGGTGAGGCTTCGCACGAATTCGATGATTCCTTTTCGGACGAGGGGCTCCCCCCCGGTGAGCCTCACCTTGCGGATGCCCCCCTGAACGGCGATTCGGACCGTTCGGAGGATTTCCTCATAGGTCAGGACCTCCCCGTGGGGGATCGGGACGATGCCTTCCTCGGGCATGCAGTAGCGGCACCTCAGGTTGCACCTGTCGGTGAGGGATATCCTGAGGTAATTGATGGTGCGGTTGTTGGTGTCGATGAAACATTTGTGTTCGATGTCTTTGATGGGTCGTCACCTCTCGTTTTGAATATTAATGGGCCTTTCACCCCTTTGGAGTCTTTGTAGGTTCTGTGCCACCGCGCTCACGATCCCTCGCATGGAAAGATCCGTGGAGCCCGCCACATGGGGCGTGGCAATGACATTGTAATTGAAGACAGGATCCTCCGGGTCCGGCGGTTCCTCCCAGAACACGTCGAGCCCCGCGCCCTGGATCTTTCCATGCGCCAGGGCGTCCTGGAGCGCGGCACGCTCCACCAGGCCTCCCCTGGAGAGATTGATAAGAAAGGCTTCGGGTTTCATCATGGAAAAAGCCCTGCTGTTCATCAGCCCGGCCGTTGCCGAGGACAGGGGGAGACACAGGAAGACAAAGTCGGATCGGGCCAGCAGCTCCCCGAGATCCTCGGGCCCCCCGACCCACTCGAGCCCCAACTCCTCGCGGGCCTGTTCACGGGAATTCCGCTTGATACCGATCAGACGCACCCCGAAGGCCCGCAGCCTGTGGATCAGGGCCCGCCCAATGCCGCCAAGGCCCACGATGCCTGCGGTGCGTCCGGTGAGTGCCATGCCTCTGGGCTCGCCCATCCTTTTATTCTGAAGGCTCCGGGCCATACCTCGCGCGTCCCTGGCAAGGCCGATCATGAGATAGGTTCCAATCTCGGCCACGGATTCCGCGTTCCCCGAATCCACGGTGGGTACATTCGCCACGAAAATCCCGAGATCGCGGGCGGCGTCCAGATCCACCCCCTCCACACCGGATCCGCATTGCTGCACCAGGCGAAGCCGATCGGCGGTCTTCAAAACATCCCGGGTGATGGCGGTCATGGTGGGGATGAGGGCGTCATATCCAGCGAGTGAATCCACGTGGAACCCGCCGGTGGCCGTGAAATGAAAATCCGGCAGCCTTTCCTTGATCAGTTCCAGAAAACCGCCCCAGGCGGTCTTGCTCGCGGCAAAAAGAACATTCATGTTCGTTTCCCTGGGGAAGCCCGCTTCATGAGGAGAACAGACGACCCTGCCCGATGTCCGGCTCCCCGGCGTTTTCTTCCCCTGGGGCCTCCTCCTCAAGCATGCCCTTGAGGAAATACCTCTCGAAGAGCCTGTTGTACTCGGTCCAGGCGCCCTCCTTCCGGTCCAGGCTGATGAAACGGCCCAGGCCGTTCAGCTTAGCGTCCAGATCGTCCAGGGCATGGATGACGAACGCCTCCAGGAACTTGGGCCGCTTGGGGGAGCCGAAGTCAAACGCCCCGTGATGACTTAATATAATGTGTTTGAGACGAAAGGAAAGCTCTTTTGGAAAGTGTTTGATCTCGGCCAGCTTCTCCTCGAGCATGGACACACCCAGGACCATGTGTCCCAGGAGCCTGCCCTCGTCGGAGTATTCGATGTGGGTGTTGAAGACGAATTCCCGGGTTTTTCCCACATCGTGGAGAAACGCGCCGCACAGGACGAGGTCGCGGTCCAGTTCGGGATAATGGGGGCAGACGGCATCCACAAGCACGCACACCGAGAGCGTGTGTTCCAGGAGCCCGCCCAGGTAGCCGTGGTGAAAGTTCTTTGCCGCCGGGGCCTTTTTAAAGAGAGAAATAAACCCCCTGTCCGCCAGAAACCTGTCCACCACCGCCTTGAGGTTCGCATTGCGGACGGTGGAGAGGAGTTGTCGGAGCTCCCCCATCATCTCGCGTACGTCCCGGGGGGTCGTCTCCAGGAAGAGGTCGGGGTCTTCCACGCGGCCGCACCTCCCGACGCGCTCCAGGACCAGCTGGATCTGATTCCGGTAGGTCCCCGCGCGGCCGGTCACCTCGACCACGTCGCCCTCGGAGAAGAGGCCGTCCATGTCCTCGGCGCCCTCCCACACCCGGGCCTCCACGTCACCCGTTCTGTCCCCAAGGGTGATGCTGAGATAGGCGTCCCCCCTGCGCGTGGTGCCCAGGCGCTTGGACTTGGCCAGGTAAAGGCCGTGGACGCTTTCGTTCCCCGTGAGATCCCGTATCCAGACGTGGGCTTCTGTCTTGACGGTCTTCGGCTCTTCCATGGGCTCAGTCTTCGAAGTCCCCCGCGGGCCCCTTATCGCTGTGGATCCCGGCTGCGCGCTCGCGTATCTTCTCCTCCGTCCACTGACCGGGGTCTTCGAGGATCTCGCCCTTGGGACCCGGATTGTGAGTACCTGCATCGAGTATGGCTTCAATGGCCAGAGGGGCGGTTTCCGCCGAATTGAACACGTCCATGATAAGGCTGTAGACAAAGGCGGCCACGCCTTCGGTCATGCGCTCCCTGATCTCTTTTCTCTGGCTCAGGAGCTTGTTTTCAAAGGGCAGGTTGAGCTTTTTGTAGTTGCCGCTGCCCCACTTCTTTTCATGTGCATAGGCGACCATCTCGGCCCACAGCTCGTCGCTCACCCCGTGGTCGGACAACTTCCTGAACTCGCCGTTCTCATCGAGCTTGGCGTTCCCGTACTCGTTCACCTCCACGCCCCAGGTGATCATCTGGAGCGCGGTCGCCACGTTGGCCTTGGTCGTCCTGGTTTCCCGGGCGATCCTCCGGAGCCTCTCCGAGTCGTTCCCGGAGGTGCCGTGCTGTGCCCCCGAGACCCTGTATTTTTCAAGGGCCTTGTGGATGCTGTCGGTGAGTTCCACCTGGATGCCGGTCTCCACGTCCTGGATGCCGTGGGTGGTGCCGTTGTTGAGGGCGATCCAGTCCGGGAAAATACCGTGGGCATTGAGCCCCTGGATGAGGAAGGCAGCCTCTTCAACGGTGGAGAGGCCTTCCTTGCCCTTGATCTCACCCACCTCTGTCTCGTATCCGGCCCAGTCCGGTATAAAGGGGTTGAGCTCGATGCTCGCCAGGATGTTCTCGTCGTCCGGCAGGTGGGAGGCGTCCACGGCTATGGAGGTGATCCCGGCCTCGAACATGGTGGGGATCTCTACCTTGGCCGCTTCCACGTCCTTCGGCCCCTTGATGCCGTAGTGGTCCGCGTGAACGGCCACTGGCACGGTGACGCCCAGCTCGTTGCAAAGGGCGTCCACCTGCCTGGCCATGTTCCAGTAATTGACGGCGCAGTAAGCGTTGCCCCCGCCCTCGGATTTGGCTATTTCAATGATAATCGCCGCGTTGGCCCGCTGGGCGGCCAGGAGCGCGCCGCGGATCACAAAGTGGTTCCTTCCGTTGGCGGCGATGGCAATGGCCTGCCCCTTGGCAAGCATGGCCCGGTCGATGAACTTGCCGCTGACGATCAGGGCCTTGGAGTTGGGGAAGAGCGATTTTATACTGGGCGGACGGCCCACGTGGAGGGCCTTTTCAAACTCAGGCGTGATATGACCCTTGGATGGTGTCATGGTTTTATCCTCCTCATCGGTGGAAGCTGTATTCATTGTGGTTTGTCGGGTGAGCCAAAGGGCTGTCACCATTCACAAAGTAAATATTCTTATGCAAATGCGACACCCTGTCAAGGAGCAATCCGAGAACCGGCGGCTGCTGCGATGCCCTCCTGGATTCCAGAGAATTGTTTGTGCATGGGCACTGTGCTATGATGAAAAAGAATAAACGAAAAGGAGGAAAGGGACATGCACGATGACCGGAGTGTTTACGACGCACATCTCGAGGAGTTCCGAAAAACGGCCCACATCAAGAGCCGGGATGAATACGAGGCCTTGTACAGGAGATCCCTGGAAGACCCTGAAGGCTTCTGGGCCGAGCAGGCCCGGGAATACCTCACGTGGACGCGCCCCTGGGACTTCGTGCTGAAGGCGGATCTCGAGGAGGCCCGCATCCAGTGGTTCGGCGGGGGGAGGATAAACGCCTCGGCCAACTGCCTGGACCGTCACCTGGAAACCTTGAAAGACAAAATCGCCTACCACTGGGAGGGGGACAACCCCCGGGAGAGGACGTCCGTGACCTACGGGGATCTTTACGCCCGGGTGAACCGCATGGCCGCGGTCCTCCGGTCGCAAAACGTCCGCAAGGGGGACCGGGTGGTGATCTACATGCCCATGATCGTGGAGCTCGCCGTTGCCATGCTCGCCTGCGCCCGCATCGGGGCCGTCCACAGCGTGGTCTTCGGCGGGTTCAGCGCGGAGGCCCTGGGGAACCGGATCAAGGACTGCGACGCTAAAATGGTCGTCACGGCGGACGGGGGCTTCCGGTCCGGCAAGAGCGTCCCTCTCAAGAACAACGTGGACGAGGCACTGGAGTCCTGCCCCGGGGTTGAGTGCGTCATCGTGTTTGACCGGGCGGGTTTGAACCCGAAGCTGGACCCAGCCCGGGAGATCTGGTGGCATGAGGCCGCGGCGGACCCGAGCCTCCCCGATGAGGTCGAGCCTGAACCCATGGACGCCGAGGACCCCCTGTTCATCCTCTACACGAGCGGCAGCACGGGAAAGCCCAAGGGCGTGGTCCACACCCATGGGGGCTACCTTCTCTACGCGGCCGTCACCAACCGGTTGACCTTTGACATGAAGGAGGACGAGGTCTTCTGGTGCACCGCGGACATCGGATGGGTCACGGGACACACCTACGGCGTGTACGGACCGCTCATCAACGGCTACACGAGCGTCCTGTACGAGGGGGTCCCCAACTACCCGGACTTCGACAGGTACTGGGAGATCGTCGAGAGTTACAAAGTCGCCAAATTCTACACCGCGCCCACGGTGATCCGCGCCCTTGCCAAGGAAGGCGCCGGGTATGTTGAAAAGCACGACGTCTCCTCCCTGAGGCTCCTGGGCTCCGTGGGTGAGCCCATCAATCCCGAGGCCTGGCGCTGGTATCACCACTATGTGGGGAGGGACTGGTGCCCCATCATGGACACTTGGTGGCAGACCGAGACAGGGGGACACATGTTGACGCCCCTTCCGGCGGTGGCCCCCATCAAGCCGGGCTCCTGCTCCTTCCCGTTTTTCGGCGTGGACCCCGTCATCCTGGACGAGACCGGGCAGGAGGTGAAGTACCCCGATCAGGAGGGCGTCCTCTGCATCCGAAAGCCCTGGCCCGGCATGGCCCGGACCGTTTATGGGAACCATGAGAGGTTCATGGACACCTATTTCAGCCAGGTCCCGGGGATGTACTTCACCGGGGACGGCGCAAAGAAAGACGAAGACGGCTACTACTGGATCATCGGGCGCATCGACGACGTGATCAATGTGTCGGGGCACCGGCTGGGGACCGCGGAGGTGGAGTCCGCCCTGGTCCTCCACGACAAGGTGGCCGAGGCCGCGGTGGTTGGCTTTCCTCACGACGTGAAGGGGCAGGGGATCTATGCCTTCGTGACGCTTGTGAGCGGCGTGGAAAAATCGGAGGAGCTCAAGAAGGAACTCGTGAAACTCGTTCGCTCCGAGATCGGCCCCATCGCCACAATCGACGTGATCCAGTGGGCGGACGCCCTGCCCAAGACCCGGAGCGGGAAGATCATGCGACGGATCCTCAAAAAGATCGCGGCCGGCAACACCGAGGAGATCGGGGACACCTCCACAATCGCCGATCCCGCGGTGGTGGACAGTCTCATCAAGGAAAGGGTGGGCATAGAAGGCCGTTAGAAGCCCTCCTTTGCGGAGGCACAATGCAGTGCAGGGACAAGCAGGGAATACCGTTTGAAGTCAAGGCGTGCGAGTCGGCCGATCTCTCCCTTCTCTGCGAAATGTACGATGTGTTTTCGCCCAAGGGGAAGTTTCAGGGAATGCCCCCCGTCACCCCCGGGGCGTGCCGAGAGTGGATCGGGCACCTCGTTTTCGTGGGGGAAAACTACATGGCCCTGCGAGAGGGTGGGGCCATCGGGCACGTGGTCGTCATTCCGGACACTCCCGCGAAAGAGGGGGAATACCTCATCTTTGTCAGTCGGGAGGAGCGGAACAGGGGTGTGGGAAGCCGGCTTACGGAATCAGCGGTGGCGCGGGCCCTGGAGCTGGGGCTCCACATGCTCTGGCTGAGCGTGGGCACCTACAATTTCCCGGCCATCGCCCTGTACAGGAAGTTCGGCTTTTCCTTCAGGCCGGACGATCGTGGCGAGAGCGAGCGCACCATGTACTTAAAACTCTGACCAGGGAAAACTTATGACCGGCACGACAGGAATCATACGGGACGCGCGTTTCCTGGAGCACATAACCGGTCACCTTCACCCGGAGCACCCCAATCGGCTGAAGGCGATCCATCGAATGCTGGACGAGGGCGTCGGCGAGGGGCTCTTGGAACTCGAGGCCGAGATGGCGACCATGGAGCAGCTGGAGCTCGTGCACTCCCCCGCACATGTTGAAAAGGTCTTGAAGACATCGGAACATGCATTCACGAGCCTTGCCCCGGATACCCCGGCAAGCGCCAAAACCTATCTGGCGGCCTGGCTCGCCGTGGGCGGTTGCATTCGCGGCCTCGAGGCCATGCTCGCGGGGGAATGCGACACCTGCTTTTCCCTGGTGCGCCCGCCCGGACACCACGCGCTCCCCAACGCGGTCTCCGGTTTCTGCATCTTCAACAACCTGGGGATCACGGCCAGGTTTGCCGCAAAACACCATGGATTTGAGAGGGTCCTCATCATAGATTGGGACATTCACCACGGACACGGGCTGAACGACCTTTTCTACGAGGAAAAGGGCGTCTTCTATTTTTCCACGCACGACACCCTGCTCTACCCCCACACGGGCGACTGGACCGATACGGGCACGGGCGAGGGCAGGGGGTACACGGTGAACATACCCCTGAGCCGGGACATGGAAGACGTGGACCTGGTTTCTCTCTATCAAGACGTCCTTGGCGCGGTCTTCCGAAGCTACAAACCCCAGCTCGTCCTCATCGCCGCGGGGTTCGACGGCCACGCGGCGGATCCCATAGGCAGGAGCCGTTTCACTGAAAGAATGTACGGAGACCTGACCCGGCTGGCCCTGGCGCTTCGAAGGGAGAACGGGAACCCTCCACTTCTCCTGGCCCTGGAGGGGGGGTACGATCCCCCGGCGCTTGCGAGCTCCGTGCGGGAGGTCCTTCTAGCCCTGAAACAGGACGGGCAGGCGGGGGTCCCCGAATATAAGGAAACGCCCAGGGCGGAGGCGATGGCGGCCCGGGCCCGGGCGGTCCATGCAGAACACGGGGTGTGGAGAAAAAGGACCCTTTAGGTCTGGAGATTTGCGGGGCTTTCATGATCAAGGCGCGAATACCTGCCGAGAACCCTCAGGCCCGGATGGGCCCCTACGAAGAGGCAAGAAAGAAGTTCTCATGGCAAGAGGAACGAGAATCCTTCAAGAGAGGGGATTCGGACCGGTTCAACATTGTCGAGGAATGCGTGGACCGCTGGGCCGGGAGCCCGGAGGACCGGGACAGGGCCGCCCTGATCTTCGAAGGCCGCGGACGGGAAAGTGTTTTAACCTACGGTCAGCTGAAAGACGCATCCTGCCGGTGGGCCAGTCTCCTGTCCGGCAGGGGGCTCCGGCGGGGCGACCGGTTTTTCATCTTTCTGCCGTCATGCCCGGAAACCTATTTCGCCATGCTGGCCTGTGCCAGGATCGGCGTGGTCTTCTGCAATGTTTTTTCCACGAGCACCTATAACGAGCTCGAGGTCCGGCTCAAGATCGCGGAGCCGGCGGGCATCCTCACCAGCCCGGATCTAGCGGAATCGCTTCCAGCGGACTCCCTGGGAAGCGTGAGGACCCTCATCCTCACGAGCGGCCCGGCGCCGGGCCTCCTGGAGGAAGAGGCAGTGGCCGAGGATCTGCTGCGGGAGGCATCCCCTTCCTTTGAAAACCGCCTCTTACCCGAGAGATCACCTCTCTACCTGAACTTCACCTCGGGCAGCACCGGGACGCCCAAGGGGATCGTTCACACCCATCAAGACATGGTGGGCATTCGGTCCACGACCCGGCTTGCGCTGGATGTGGGACCGGAATCCATTGTCTGGACCGAGTCCCACCCCGCCTGGGTCACCGGCACAGTCTATGGGGCCTTCGGCCCCTGGTTGTGCGGGGCCGCAACCCTCATCCAGGGGGAGCCGTTTTCCGCCTCCAATGTCTACAGGGCCCTGGAGAGGCATCGCGTCTCCACCTGGTACACGACGCCCACCACAATACGGAGCCTCATGGAGGCGGGGGAGGATCTGCCGGGGCGCTACGATCTGGGACGACTGCGGCACATAGCCACGGTGGGGGAGCCCCTTGTCCCGGATCTTTTCTACTGGGGGCGCAAGAACCTCAAGCACTCCCTCCACGACACCTGGTGGATGACCGAGACGGGCATCATCTGCCTGGCCAACTTCCCGTCCGTGGACATCAAGCCCGGCTCCATGGGGAGGCCGGTGCCGGGGCTGGAGGCGGCGGTCCTGGACGAGGAGGGAAAACTTCTTCAGCCCATGACCATGGGGCAGCTCGCCTTAAAGACCGAATGGCCGGGCCTCATGAGCGGGCTCTGGGGGGACGACGAGCGTTTCGAGGAGTATTTCCGGTTCCCGGGGTGGTTCCTCACCGGGGACATGGCCCTCATGGACGAAGAGGGGTACTTCTACCACCACGGCCGCACCGACGATCTCATAAAGGTCGGCGGTGTGAAGCTCATTGGCCCCTACGAGATAGAGCACACCCTTTACATGCACCCGGCGGTCTCCGAGGCCGCCGTGATTTCCAAGGGGGTCGAGCCGGGCTCCGGGAGGAGCGCCGTCAAGGCCTTCATCGTTCTCGACCCGGAATATTCGCCGTCTTCCCGGCTCAGCCAGGAGATCCGGGCCTTTCTGCGGGGAAACATCTCCCCTGAAATCGAGGTGCGGGAGATCGCCTTCCTGGACAAGCTGCCCAGGACCAGGAGCGGAAAGGTCCTGAGGCGGGTCCTCCGGGCCAGGGAGCTTGGCCTCCCGGCAGGGAACACCACCAATCTCAGGGAAGAGTAGGCCTCTCCCGATTTAGTCATTTTTTCCCGAATTGAACCTTGCCATCCATTTTCAAAAGAGTGAAGATGGGCCCACCGGTAAGACCCCGCTCACACCGGGCTTTTGCCATGAAAATACGACATCCAGGGGGACTCTGACGATGACCATGCCCAATCTGATCGATTTTTCAAGGAACAGGGACACGTCCGTTGAGCACGTGGACGAGGAAACCCTCAGGGCCAGGTGCTTTCTCAGGGACACGCTCATGGAGGCGGAAGTGGAGATCCTGGTCAAACTCCCCGATCTCAACATCACCGAGGCACGGGGCCGCATTGTGCGGGACGAGCGGGGGATCGAGGTCCCCCTTGAGGACCTGGGAAAGGCGGTGGGGGTCCGGGTGGGCCCCGGCATGGCCAAGATCCTGTCGGGCCTCATCGGCGAGGATTTCCCGTGCCCCCAGCTCATCTTCATGATCGAGGAGTGCTGCCACGGAGTGATCCTGTATTTCACCAAGGACGAACTGGCCCAAGCCCCCGACGACCTGGAAGGGGCGCGGGATTTCTTTGCGCAAATGCTCCGGAAAAGCATTCGGCTTTACAACAGGTGCGCCGCCTTTGCGCCGGGGAGTTCCATCACCGAGGGCATAGAGCCTCCTTCGGCTGACTGAACGGACGTATAGAGACGGAGGTGTTTTCACAAGATGCTGGGATATCAGAGGAGCAAGCGGGTGAGTATCTGGATGGAAGGGGCCCAGAGGCTCATGGCACACGGGATCCTGGACGACGACATCTACGGCCTGGAAGTCCGACTGTCCGTTGATCCTTCCACCCGGGAAATCCGGGAGGTGGCGGGGTGGTGGAACCGGTGGACCACGCCGGACTGCCCCCTGGCGGTGGAGAGGATCGACGATGCCGTGGGCGTCCGGATAGACGAGCCAGGGATGGCCGGCAGGATCCGCAAAAGCGTCGGCAGGAGGGGATGCCGCCATTTTGCCAACATCATCATCGAGTGTTGCCACTCCGCCCGGGAGGCCCTGGACGTCCTCCTTTACGAGGAGGCACGGAAGAGGCGCCCCTCCCTGAGTTTTGAGGAGTTCTGGAAAAGCGGCGCCCAAATGCCCGACGACGGCGAGGCGGGAGGCGAGGGCGATGAGAGGGAAGCGTCCTCGGAGGGCCTGAAGACTCCCGGGGCCCTTGCGGTCTCCTACGAGGACCTGGACGGTCCCTTCATCGACATCCACGTGCACACGTCCCCCGCATCGCCGTGCAGCGCGGCCCCGGTGGAGGGGCTCATAGAGGAGGCCAAACGCATCGGCCTGGACGGCATCTGCCTGACCGACCACAACCACGTGTGGACGCAGGAGGAGGTGAATGCCCTCCGCGAGCGCCACGGCTTTCTGGTGCTCAGGGGAAACGAGATCACAACCGACCAGGGCGACATGCTGGTCTTCGGGTACTACGAGGACGTCAAGGGGATTATCCGGCTCGAGGACCTCAGGAAGGAGGTTCTGGCTGCCGGGGGGGTCATCATCGCGGCGCATCCGTTCAGGGGGTTCCTGACCTTTGGTGTGGCCAAGCTGGGCCTGACACCCGAAAAGGCGGGGAAGCGACCGCTTTTTCAGTACGTGGACGGGGTGGAGGTGCTCAACGGCAAGGTGACACCCCAGGAAAACGCCTTCTCCCAAAAGGTGGCGGCACTTCTGGGATATCCGGTCACCGGCGGGAGCGATGCCCACGAGGTGGGCGAGGTCGGGCAGTACGCCACCAGGTTCGGAAGGGCGATCACGTGCGAGGAAGATCTGGTGGAGGCCCTCAGGAAAGGGGAGGTCGCGCCCGTGTCCTTTAAAAAAATTCGCGGTTTCTGAAACGATCATTCAGACGCCCAAGGCGGTGGGGGAGGTTTTTCATGGAGAAGAAAAAGAAGTGGGAGCCCGTCATTCGAAAAATGGAACGGCTGCTGAGGCTCCGGTCCTTTCCGGTGGCCTTCAAGATGCTGGAAAACAAGAAGGATCTCGAGAAGATTCCCTTCATGCGGCGGCCGGCCCACGGGATGACCTTGTGTCAGATGATCAACCTGGTCAGGAACTTCGACTGGACAGTGGGGGCGGACAACGACGACTTCGCCCTCCCGTCCTGCCCCGCCATGCTGGGTCTCAGGGACAAGCCCGCCATTTACAAGGACGGGACCTTCCGGACCATCGTGTGGGTCAAAAGCCGCGAGGACGGCAGGAAATACGAGTCAGGCATCCCCCATCTGCCGCTCGACACCTACGAGGCCGTGGCCATGGCGCCGCTGGTCTACGATCCATTCGAGCCCGACATCGTCCTCATCTATGCCAACCCCGCACAGACGATCCTGCTCATCAACGCCCTCCAGTTCGAGGACTACGAGGTCATGGAGTTCTTCTGCGTCGGTGAGTCGTCGTGTTCGGACGCCATCGCCCGATGCTACCTGAATCACAAACCCCATGTGAGCATCCCCTGCTACGGTGAGCGCCGTTACGGCCATGCCCAGGACGACGAGCTGGTCATGGCCCTGCCGGCGGACCTTGTGGAGAAAGCGGTCAGGGGTCTGGACACCCTGTACCGGCGAGGCGTCAGATACCCCATAAGCCTTGCGGGCGCGGAGGCGGATGTGATCTCCCTCCTGCCCCCCGCATACCTCCGCCTTGAGTACACGGCGGACGAGATCCGCGGCCGGGACGGCCGGCTGGTGGTGGGCGTGACCGGCGGCATTGCGAGCGGCAAGAGCACGGTTTCCCGGATGCTGGAGGATCTGGGCTCCCCCATGATCGACTTTGACGCCCTCGCGCGGGATGTGGTCGAACCGGGACGGCCGGCCTACAAGGAGATAGTGGACTATTTCGGGACCCAGGTCCTCCAGGAAGACGGCACCCTGGACCGCAAGGCCCTCTCGAAGATCGTGTTCAGCGACATGGAAAAGCGAAAGAAGCTGGAGGGGTTCACCCATCCTCGCATCTTCGATCTCTTCGCGGAGAGGGTGGCCGAGATCACCGCGGAAGACCCGCACGCCGTGATCCAGGTGCCGGTGCCGCTGCTTTTCGAGTTGAACCTACAGTACATGTTCCACAAAACGGTGGTGGTCTACATACCACCGGAGGAGCAGGTCACGCGGCTCGCCCAAAGGGACGGCATCAGCGAGGACGAGGCGGCCAACATCCTCAAGGCCCAGCTTCCCATCGACGAAAAGCCGGGCTATGGGGATTATGTCATCAACAACCAGGGCTCGGTGGAGGAGACCCGCGGGCAGGTGGAAGAGCTGTGGAAGGAGCTCCGGCGGGTTCAGTCCGAAAAGGCCGGAAAGGAGGCTTCATGACGGGCAGCGCACGTGAACTCAGGGACGTGGACAAGGTGGAAGTCGTTGTGGTCATGGACAATTATGCGGACGCCCTCCTCAAGGACACAGACACGGTCCGGCGGCCCCCCGTGGCGGTGGAGGGCCGCGTGAGCAGAGACACCCTCCTGGCGGAGCACGGCCTTTCCATGATCGTGCGGGCCTTTACGGGGAGCGAGTCCCACGAGGTCCTCCTGGACGCGGGATACACCCCGGAAGGGGTCCCGCACAACCTGGATTTCCTGGGCATTTCCCTTCACGACACAGAGGCCGTGGTCCTGAGCCACGGGCACATGGACCACACGGGTTCGCTGGGATCCATCGCGGAGCGGTTTGCAGGGCCCGTTCCACTCATCCTTCACCCGGACGCCTTGATCTCCACCAGGTACCTTAAGACCTCGGAAGGCAGGATCCATATGCCGACGCCTTCTCCCAGGGACCGGCTTCAGGAACTGGGCTACGAAGTGCGCGAAAACAGGGGACCGCTCCTGACAGCCGGTGGGACGGTCCTCGTCTCGGGGGAGATCCCCCGGATGACGCCCTATGAGAAGGGGATGCCGGACGCCTTTCTGGAGCGCGGCGGGGTGGAGGAGAAGGACGAGATACTGGACGACCAGTGCCTCATCCTCTCCCTTGCGGGCAGGGGGCTGGTGGTGGTCGCCGGGTGCAGCCATGCGGGCATTGTGAACACGGTCCGCTATGCCGTCGAGCAGACCGGCCGCGACAGGGTTTACGCCGTCATGGGCGGCTTCCACCTGGGGGCCGATCCGGACGGCTCGCTGACCGGGAACACCATCGAGGGGCTCAAGGCCTTTTCGCCGGAATTCCTCATGCCCATGCACTGTACGGGCTGGGAGGCCATGCACCGGATAGCCCGGGCCTTTCCAGGGGAGTTCGCCTTGAGCGGCGTCGGCGCGAAGGTCATGCTCACCGGCGCGGCCTGAAAAGACGCTGGATCCTTCACACAAAAGATAATAGGACAAGGGGGGAAACTTCACCCTGGAACTCGAGCTGCCCGGGAAGCGGCCCTGGCAAGGACCGTAATTCCGCAAAGGAGGCCGATCATGAGGTTATTCATTCACTCCTGTTCGGGGCGCTGCGGGAGGCGGATGCCAGGGGCGCGAATGTGAAAAAGGCGGTCGCGGCGGGGTACTGCTTCGGGGGTGCGGCGGTCCTGGAGTTGGCGCGCGCCGGTGCGGACCTGAGGGAATTTGTCACCTTTCACGGGGGGCTTTCCACGCCGGAAGGCCAGGACTACTCCAGCGCGCGCGGCCGGGTCCTGGTCTTGCACGGCACGGCGGATTCCGCGGTCACCATGGATCAGTTCGCGGCCCTGGCAAGGGAGCTCGAAGCCGCCGGCGTGCCCCACGAGATGACCACCTACGGAGGGGCGAAACACGCATTCACCGTGTTTGGCGGAGACCGCTACGACGGGAACGCGGACAAAATGTCCTGGCGGAGGTTTACGGCCTTTCTCGAAGACCTGTTCGACAAATAGGTCCGCCCATCCCCCGGCTCAAGAGGCCTGCGCCTTACGGGACACGGCCTCCCTGACGCGCGCCGGAGTCATGGGTAGCTGGAAAACCCTCGCGCCGGCGGCATCGAAGATGGCATTGGCCAGGACGGCCCCCATGGTGATGATGGCCGGCTCCCCGCCCCCCTGGGGAGGGGCGGTCCGAAAAACCTCGTTGTCCTGGATCCGAAGTCCCCCATGTCCCAGGGGCAGAGATCGGTGTCCCCCATGACCATGTCCTCGCTCTCGAGATCTACGTCGAGCTCGTCTGCGAGCATCTGGGCAAGGGAGGTAACGGCACAAATTGTCTTCCATGCCCCGGCCGATCAAATGAAATGTCCTCTTTCATACCGGCCTCCTTCTCCCGGGGTGGGACTGCATTCTTATCATTCTAGCATACGTTTTTTGGGCTTCAACATCGAAACCCCGATGCAGGCCCCAGCCGCGGGTGGGGGGCGGGTAAATTCGGCGGGGTTGGTGCTTTACATGGGCGCGGCTGGAGATTATGGTAGGCCCTGTGAGATACGAAGGTCCCATATACAGACCTCCCAGTGAAGCTGGGAGCCTGCTTATCCAGGCCACGGTGGGGTGCCCCCACAACAAGTGCACCTTCTGCATGATCTACAAGAAAGGGCCCCCTTACAGGGTTCGTCCACTGGGGGACATCAAGGCGGATATCATGGAGGCGCGGGCGGTTTACGGTGAAGAGGTGCGCACGCTCTTTTTCCCCGCCGGCAACACCATTGCCATGCCCACGGAGGAACTGGCGGCGATCTGCCGCTGCGCCAGGGAGCAGTTTCCCCGGCTCGAGAGGATCACGGTCTACGGTTCCTCCAGGTACATCGCCGAGAAAAGCCCCCGAGAGCTCGAGGATCTCAGGGACGCCGGGCTCGGCAGGATTCACGTGGGCCTGGAAAGTGGGCACGACGAGGTCCTGCAGAGGGTGAAAAAGGGGACCGATCAGGACCAGCAGATCGAGGCCGGTCGCCTTGTAAAGGACGCGGGCATTGAACTGAGCGAGTACGTCATCCTGGGCCTCGGCGGAAGGGAGCTTTCAAGGGGGCATTCCATGGCCACGGCCGAGGCGCTGAATGCCGTGGCCCCGCAATTTGTGAGGCTCCGAACGCTCGTCCCCAAGATCAACACGCTGCTCCTCCACCAGATTCAAAAAGGCCGCTTCCAGCTCCTCACCCCCCACGGGGTTTTGAGGGAAACCCGGGACCTCCTCGAGCGGCTCACGTGCCGCACCAGGGTCACGAGCGATCACTACACGAACTACATCAACTTGGAGGGGGATTTCCCTGAGGACAGGGAAAGGCTTTTGGATCAACTCGACCGGGCCCTGGCGCGGGGGGAGGACGAGTTCAGGCCTGTGTTTGTCGGCACCCAATAAATTTCATGGAAGGGTATGCCATGTTCGGAATACACAACCTGCCCCTCTACCTGCTCTCCTGCGTCCTCTTGAACCTGACCCCGGGCCAGGACACGGTGTACATCATCGGCCGGAGCATGGCCCAGGGCAGAAGAGCGGGGGTCGTCTCGGTGGCGGGTATCATGACCGGTATTTTGATTCACACAACTTTTGCGGCCCTCGGGCTTTCGGCGGTGCTGGCCGCATCGTCCATTGCGTTTGACGCGGTAAAATACGCCGGGGCAGCCTACCTGGTCTGGCTGGGGATCGGTCTCCTTCGAAGCGGCCGGCCGGAGGGCGGAGCGGAGACTTGTCCGACGGCTCCCCCGGGGCAGAGGGCCTGGACAGTGTACAGGCAGGGTGTGTTGACGAATGTGTTGAACCCCAAAGTGAGCCTCTTTTTCCTGTCTTTCCTGCCCCAGTTTGTGGATCCACGCACGTCGCACCCCGTGCTCCCGTTTGTCATCCTCGGGCTCATCCTCTTCACCACCGGGAGCATCTGGTGTCTCATCCTCGCCTGCTGCTCTTCCTGGCTCACGGCGAAATTCCAGGGGAACGGTTTTGCGGGCGGGTTTTTGAAAAAGATCACGGGGGCGGTTTTTATCGGGATGGCCGTCAAGCTTGCCCTGCTGAGACAGGACGGGTAAGCGGTCTAAAGGAATGCTGAGGAATGAAACCGGAAAAATCTGGAGATCCTGTGGAAACAACCGTGGAACCTGATTGCAGTCACTCCCATGTGTTCGGTCAAGATCTAAAAAGACCCGGTGAGCTTCGGTCCATTATTGTCATCGTTATCACCGGAACGATGATGGTTGTCGAGGTCGCCGCGGGCATCCTCTACGGCTCAATGGCCCTGCTGGCTGACGGACTGCACATGGCCTCGCATGCAGCGGCCTTGACCATCAACGCCCTGGCCTACATATACGCGCGCCGCCATGCCCACGACAGGAGATTCAGTTTCGGCACCGGGAAAATAAACTCGCTCGGGGGCTTTACAGGCGCTATCCTGTTGGCTGTCTTTGCCCTTTTCATGGTGTGGGAGAGTGTTGCACGATTCATCAGCCCCGTGCCCATTGCCTACAACCAGGCCATATTCGTCGCGGTGCTGGGGTTGGTCGTCAATGCGGCTTCAATGTTCATCCTGGGACACGGGGAGCACGACCGCCCCCTTGCTGGGTGCGGAGAAGAGAATACCCATGGGCATTTTCACCACCACGATCACAACCTGAGGGCTGCATACCTCCATGTGCTTGCCGACGCCCTCACATCCTTTCTGGCGATCTTTGCGTTGACCGCGGCAAAATATCTGGGAGTCGACTGGCTGGATCCCCTGATGGGAATCGTCGGGGCCGCTCTTGTGACACGGTGGTCCCTGGGGCTGCTTCAAGTGACGAGCTGGGTCTTACTCGACAGACAGGGCCCCGGATTCATTCAACAAAAAATTGTGGAATGCATCACGGCGGATTCTCAAACCCGGGTGACCGACCTTCACCTGTGGTCCATCGGCCCGAACATCTATTGTGTCGTTATTGAGATCTCTACCTCGGATGCTTCAAAGACCCCGGAGGACATCAGGGGTCTTCTTCCCCCGGGGCTCGGCCTGGCGCATGTGACTGTTGAAATCCATGGACGCGATAAGCACTGACACAGAAGGTCCCTTCCGATTTCCTCCCCCCATGCCCGGAGGGGCAAGGATACCGGATACTGAAGACAGAGGGTCTCAAATTCCGGTTTGACATGAGCAACCGGAGATATATATTCTGTAATAATGATGATTTAATAAACACCACCCCCATTTTCCCACCGGGGAAAAACCGCGGCCCTGAGTCATGAGGGACAAGGGTGCGGATCCGTTCTGCTTTGGTTTGACCTTTCAAGCCCATCCCAAGCCATTCAGGGCCATCGACAATACCCTCGGCAAATAACACACCACAACAAATCCCAACCGCTGGGACGCCCTCCGGGCATCGGCGGCATGCGGTGAAAGCCGACCGGATATTCTCGGTGCCGATCTTTAATTGGGGTTTGACGGAGGGCAGCACAGACAACCTTAATCAGAGGAGATGAAGATGACACAGCCAAGGAATGGGGACACGGTAAAGGTCCATTATACGGGAACCCTTGAGGACGGCCGCGTCTTTGATACATCCAGGGAAAGGGAGCCTCTGGAGTTCACCCTCGGCTCCGGACAGATCATTTCCGGTTTCGAGGAAGGTGTCCTGGATATGAAAGTCGGCGAAACCCGAAAAATTCAGGTTCCGCCGGACAGCGCTTACGGGCAGAGGCGAGAGGACCTGGTTTTCGAGGTGCCCAAAGGCGAGTTCCCGGAGAATGTGGAGCCGGAAGTCGGAATGCAGTTTCAGGTAAAGCAGGAAAACGGGTCTAATTTCGGGGTTGTTGTCACGGATGTGGAAGAGGAATCCGTGACCCTGGATGCCAACCACCCACTTGCGGGACAGACGCTGAATTTCCAGGTGGAACTCCTGGAAATTGCGTGAGCGGGGCCTCTTCCGGAATCGCATCCAGGAACTGGAGGTGCGCTTGCTGATTCGTGCCGCAGCCCCTTGCGAACTGCCTGTGCCCTTCCAAAGAAAATACAGGTTAACTCGTATTTCCGCGGTGGACCCGGTGGGGTAGTCTTAAATTAGACGGGGCGGAGAATCTCCCCGCCTTCGAGCGCGGCCGGGGCGGTTCCTCCTTGTGGAGGGGGATTGTTTTCGAGTGTGTAAAATTTTTCTATAAATTGGCAATTCATTTCCCACAAAAGTAGGTGATTAATTACATATAAAGTGATTCTCCTGAAAATGCATGTATATGTGTTTGAAATTGCATTGGATAATTCGGTTGGCGTTTGGCATGGCCTCTGCAAGGCAGGTCGTTGAGGGAGAGATCCCGGCGTATCTCATGACGGAGGCGGTCAGGGCTTATGGGAGAATCCTTGAGACACTATCTCAATCCACTTCACGTTTACTGTCGATTACGGGATATCGGCATCCCGAAATGTGTTGCGATTTTTCTCTGCAGGCACTACGAACGCGCCATTTTCAATCACCTGTGATGTGCCTTGAGCCAACGAAGAAACACTGTCTGCTGTCGGGTTTGTCAAGAAAGGCCGGTCAGGCCGGGAAACCTCAATGACGGGAGGAACTGGAGTATGGATCTGAATACGGCGAAGCTATGCCTCGACTGCGAAGAGGTGTTCGAGTCCGCACTCAGGTGCCCCCGCTGCGGCAGCGAGTCCTGCCACCCCCTCAGGCAATGGGTCAAACCCCTGGGTGAGGCAAGTGGTCGGGTCATGAGGGGGAAGAATCTTTTGGTGCCGATAGGGCGTCCGGGGGTGCAGGTCTTGTCCGAAGCGGCCGTTTAAGGCGAATTTTCCCTGCCGGGCACCGCCCCTGCCACGAGTTATGTTCCCCACAAATTGTTCCACGCGTCTTTGCGGCTTCGGCTGAGGTAGTTTCCAGAATATAAAATGCGGAAAAGAACCATTTACGTTCTGGAAACTACACATATTCGGGGAACTCCTCCATGGGAGCCATCACCCTGATCTCCCCGTCCAGAACCCCCCCTTCCTCCATGAGGATAACCCGCGTCAAGACCTTTCCCTCGACAGATCCGGTGGAATGAATGGAAATTTTGTGGTGGGCGACGATATTTCCGCCGCTGTAATTGCCGGCGACAGCAATGTCGCCCGCCTTGATGTCCCCCGAGACCCGGCCTGATGCCGTGATGGTGAGGTCGGGACAACGGATGTTTCCTTCGACGATCCCTTCGATCACGACCCGGGCGTCGCTGTGGATATCACCTATGAGCCGGGTTTCCTCGGCAATAAGGGAGACACTGATTTTCTTTCCCATATGTCCTCACCTGGTGTGATTGGATGGGAAAAATAAGATCCTCTCCAGCAAGGGACCGATCCCGGCGGAGACCAAGTCGATTCCCTTGAAACCACAAAAAAACCGCGCCGGCCCATTTTTTCTGATAAAGAGGCCGGACGGTCGAAAACGGTGAGCCTTTCAATACCCTTCCAGAAGGGGATCAATAATCCTGGGGCATCTGCTGGAGTTGGGCCAGTGAAAAGACGGGCCCGTCCTTGCACACGAATTTTTCCCCGATATTGCAACGCCCGCACATGCCTATGCCGCACTTCATCCGGTTTTCCAGGGAGAGAATGATGTTTTCAGGGTCAAACCCGAGGTTCAGGAGGATGGGCTGCGTCAATCGGATCACGATGGGGGGACCGCACACGATGGCAATGGCATTGTCGGCGCTCTTGATCTTTTCCTCGGTGATGGCCGGGACAAAGCCCACATTGTATTTCCAGTCCGGATCGTCCGTGCCGTCCACGGTGATGTGCATCTCCATGTCGTCGCGCTTTTCCCACTCCACAAGCTCATCCTTGTAGAGGAGCATTCCGGGATTCCGGGAGCCGTAGACTACGGTGATGTCCTTGAACTTGGGCCGGTTTTCCGGTTCAAGCATGTAGACTATGCTGGAGCGCAGGGTGGTGAAGGCGAACCCGGCGCCGACGATGACCACGTTCTTCCCCTCCATGCGTTCCCAGGGGTACCAGTTGCCCAGGGGACCGCGTATTCCCATCACGTCCCCCTCCTTCATGTTGTGGAGGTGGGTGGTGACTTTCCCGGCCTTGTTCACGGTAAAGGCCACAAAGCCCTTTTCAGTGGGGGACGAGGCGATCCCGATGGGGATTTCGCCCTGACCCGCAATGGAGAGTTCCGCGAATTGCCCGGGTGTGTAAGCGAACTTTTGCTCGTCTTCGGGATTTAAAAAAACAAAACGGAAGGTCTTTAAGTTTCTGTCTTCGGTCTCGATAACGATTTTGTCAATTCTAACCGGATAGGGCAGATACGGATTGTCCAATGGAGCACCCCCTGTGAATCTTGATCTGATCGGTTCAACCCTCATAGGAATTCATCTTCTCGGCGACTTGTCGAATGTCGATGTTCACCGGGCAGAACTGGACACAGCGGCCGCACCCGACGCACTGAATCCCCTGGTCGTACTTGTCAATATAATACTTCAGCTTGTGCATGAAACGCTGTCGCACGCGTTCGTGCTTTTTGCTCCTGGGGTTGTGCCCCGAGGCATGAAGGGTGAAGAGGGGAAACATGCATGAGTCCCAGTTTCGCAGGCGATCGCCCTTCTGGTCCAGCCTCTGAACCTCGTCCTGAATGTCGAAACACCAGCAGGTAGGGCAGAGATAGGTGCACGTTCCGCAGTTTATACAGGCAAAAGCCACCTCTTCCCAGAACGGGGCCTCGTAAAGGTCCGTGGCTTTTTTGTCTTTCAGCTTGTCCGCGGAAATGCCGGGTCCCATCTTCTTGACCACGTCGCGGGTGAGGGCCTCCGCCTTCTTGATGTCCTCCTTACCGGCGTCCTTGCCACCGGCCTTCTGGAGAAATTCCTCGCCTTTTTCCGTGAGCCCCTTGGCAACGTAGGCGTCGCCGATGTCATGGAGGAGGACGTCCAGGCCCTTTCGGTCGAAGGGGCCGCACCCGGCGGAAGAACAAAAGCAGGTGGCGCAGGGATCGTTGCATCCGAGTCCTACAAATGTGGTGGTCTCGAATTTTTTGACCCACCAGGGGTCCTGATAGTCCGGGTTGTCGAAATTTCTGCGGACCAGCTGAAAGGCATAAGCGTCGCAGGGCCGAATGCCGACGATCGCCTGTGGTGAGTAATCCTTTTCCGCCTCTTTCATCTGAAAGGCGTCCGAGTCCCCGCTGTCCAGTGAATATTCGAACATCCTCTCGGATTGGGGGTAGATCGCGGATTTGGCGGAAAGACGAGTGTTCTGGAAATCGAAGTTCGGGCGGGTGCCGTTTTCCAAAGGTCGGAAGTTGAAATAATCCCCTTCCTTGACCGGGACAACCACCTTGTAGGAGTCCTTTAGCCCTTCGAGGACCTCGACCCATTTATCCTTGGGGAATATTTTGGTGCTCATAGAAACGATCCTTTACAAGCAGGGTATGGTTGACGTCGGGTTCATCACTTGACGAAATCGTTGTAGTCGTCCACTTTGTAGACATCCAGAGGGGGCCTCTTCTCCAGGTCCAGTCCCGCCTCCCATTCGAACAGTTCGAGGGCGTCCTTGTTGAGCTTCTTGGTGAACTGCCTGACTGGGATCCCCACCGGACACACGCGCTCGCAGGCCCCGCAGTCGGTGCACCGGCCCGCGCAGTGGTAGGCCCTCAGGAAGTGGAAGGTCATGGTGTCCACCGGGTCGATGCTCTTCCCCACCCACTGGGGCTTGGACTCATCCACAAAGCACGTGGGGCAGTAGCACAGGGGGCAGGCATTTCTGCACGCATAGCACCGGATGCAGTTGGAGATCGTGCGCCGGAAGAAGGCCTGCCTCTCCCCGGGCGGCATGGACTCGATCTTTTCCACGTCCTTGTAAGCCTCCACGTTTTCCTGCTCCGGGACCTTCTCGGCGACGATCGAATCGAACTCCACAGGGTTTCTGTGGGTGCACACCGCACAGTTGAGCTGGAGGAATTCGGCTTTGTTGAAGGTCTCCTCGTACCCCGGGCCCTTGACTGAAAAGGTCTCTCCTCCGGGGTTTTCGACGACTTCCGTGATCTCCCTGTTCTTCACGGCGCGCTTGACGGCCCGGTGGCTGATCACTCCCGTGCACGGGACGCCCACGATGTGGAGGTTTTCCCGGGGGATCTGATTTTCGATGACATGGGTGACGATGTTGCGGGAATTGCATCCCGTGGCAAGGATCCCGATCCTGTCCTTGCGTCCCGTGAGGTAGTTGCAGAGGTTCAATCCGCAGTTGCTGTCCCAGTGAAGCTTGTCCACGTCAGCGGGGTCGCTTATGAGGACGGGCTCGTTCATCATGGGCACGCTTCCCTTTTTGTACCCGATGAAGACGTCCACCGTCCCCTCTTCAAGCAGTTTCTTTGCGATTTCCCGGATCTTTTCCGTATACTCGATCATTATGCAACCTCGGCTCTTTTCTTTATTAAGTACTGTGCGGGACCGGCATCTTTGACCGCCTGGATGACCTCATTGGCGACTTTCACGAATTTGGTGGCCTCGGCCGAGGAGATCCATGAAAAATGCAGCCTACCGGGCTCGATGCCTATGTGCTCGAGGAGGTTTTTGAAAAGGACGAACTTGCGACGGGCGTAGTAATTACCTTCCAGGTAATGGCAGTCTCCGGGGTGTCAACCCGAGACCCACACGCCGTCCGCCCCGTGCCGAAAGGCGGCCAGGATAAATTTCGGTGAAATGCGGCCGGAGCACGGCACGCGAATGACTCGGATATTGGGCGGGTACTGGAGTCGGCTCACACCGGCGAGGTCCGCGGCACCGTAAGTGCACCAGTTGCAAAAAAACGCCGTAATCTTAGGTTCCCAATCGGTCATGCTCATCTCCTCACTGTTTCCACTCCAAATAGGGTGAACGATTTACATCTCGTCGATCATCGCAATGATCTGTCCGGTCTCGAATCCACGCAGATTGATGGCCCCCGAGCGGCAGGAGGCGACGCACAGTCCGCAGCCCTTGCAGAGGACCGGGTTGATCTCGGCCCGCCCCGCAAAAGGTCCTTTCTCGACAAAGCCGGGCGCGCTGTAGGGGCACAGTGTGACGCACACGCCGCAGCTGCTGCACATCATGGGATTTACATAGGCCACGGTCCCGCTGGTGGCGATTGTCTTCCTCGCCAGGAGGGTCATGGCCCTGGAAGCCGCAGCCTTTGCCTGGGCCGTGGATTCATCAATGGGTTTGGGATAATGGGCCATCCCGCAGAGGAAGACGCCGTCCGTGGCGAACTCGGAAGGGGCCAGCTTTGCGTGGGCCTCCACGAAAAACCCGTCCTCGTTCATGGGCACTTTGAAGAACTGGGCCAGTTTTTCATCCCTGAACGGCACAATGGCCCCGGCAAGGGTCAGGAGATCCGTGGGGATACGGATTTTCCTGCCCAGAATCGGGTCGTGGATCTGGACCTTGAGACCGTCTTTTTCCGCGGTCACCCGGGGCTTTCGATCCAGGTCAAAACGGACGAAGAGGACACCGGCCTCACGCGCCTTTTTGTAAAGGAGTTCCCTTTCACCGTAAGTGCGCATATCCCGGTACAGGATGTAGATGTTCATGTCCGGGTTGAGCTCCTTCAGGTGGAGGGCGCTCTCCACGGAGTGCGTGCAGCAGACCCTGGAGCAGTAAGGCCTCTGGGGTTCCCTCGATCCCACGCACTGGATGAAGACCGCGGATTGGGTCTTTTTGAGCGATGGGTCGTCGTCGATGAATTTCCTGTCCAACTCCTGGTGGGTCAGGACCCGCGGGTCCTCTCCGTAAAGGTATTCGTTCGGCCGGATCTCCTGGGCACCTGTGGCGATGACGGCCACACCGTGTTCCACCGTAGTCTCCGCTCCGCTCACGGACAAAAGGGACCGGAAATTGCCGACAAAACCCTCCACACTCGTCAGTTCGGTGTCCAGGTGGACGTCTATTCTGTCGTCCTGTTCCACCTCCTGCACCAGTTGGGACAGTTTTTCCTGGATGTCTTCGCCCTTCCAGGTCCGGAAGAGATTCAGTGCCTGGCCTCCGAGCTTTCCGCCCCTTTCCACCAGGGTCACGGGATAACCCTGGGCCGTGAGGCTTCTGGCCGCCACCATGCCCGAGATGCCTCCCCCTATCACCAGGGCGCGCTGGTTGACATCGATTTGGGCCTCCTGGAGGGGCTCCATGAGGGCGACCTTGGAGACAGCCATGCGAACAAGATCCTTGGCCTTTTCCGTGGCCGCGGCAGGGTCGTTCTTGTGCACCCAGGAATCCTGGTTGCGGATGTTGGTCATCTCAAAGAGGTACTTGTTGAGCCCAGCCTCGACCAGGGTCTCCTGAAAAAGCGGCTCGTGGGTCTTGGGCGTGCACGCGGCCACCACGATCCGGTTCAGGTTGTTGTCCCGGATCATCCTGGCCATGTTGTCCTGTGTGTCCTGCGAGCAGGAGTAGAGATTGTCCGTGACAAAGTCCACGAACGGCAGGGTCCTGGCATATTCGACCACGGAATCCACATCCACGACCCCGGCGATGTTGATGCCGCACCGGCAGATGAAGACCCCGATGCGGGGGCTCTCCCCGAGCACGTTTCTCTGCGCGGGGATCTTAGCCTCCCTTGTCTCCGTGTCCCGGGCCGTACTCAAGGGGGCGCCCGCCTCGGCAGCAGCGGAGCTGGCCTCGATCACGGACTGGGGGATGTCCTTGGGTCCCTGGAAAACACCGCAGACGTAGATGCCGTCCCTGGAGGAGGAGACCGGTGAAAAGCTGTCGGTTTTGCAGAAATTGCCGTCCGTGAGATCAAGGCCAAGCCTTCCGGCGAGCTCCACGAGTTCCGGAGGGGTTTCGAGACCCACCGAGAGGACGACCATGTCAAAGGTTTCCTCCTTGAGCTCCCCGTCCTCGTTGGTGTATCGGAGCAGAAGGTCGTCGCTGTTTACGACCGGTGTCACGGTGTGGATGCGGGACCGAATGAAGTCGATGCCGTGTTTTTCCTGCGCGTCCACGTAATATCGCTCGAAATCCTTGCCGTGGGTCCTCATGTCCATGAAGAATATGGAGCAGTCGAGATCGTCGCCTGCATGCTCCTTGGCGATGACCGCCTCCTTGATGGCGTACATGCAGCAGACCGCCGAGCAGTAAGCGTTGTCGCAGCGGTTGATGTCCCGGCTGCCCACGCACTGGAGAAAGGCGATCTTTTCCGGCTCCTTTTCATCGGAGGGACGCGCCAGGTGTCCCATGGTGGGCCCCGAGGCGGAGAGGATCCGCTCGAACTCCATGGCCGTGATCACGTTGGGGTGCCGCGCGTAATTGTAGGTGTCAAAGGCCTGTGGCTTGAACGGTTGAAAGCCCGTGGCAAGGACCACGGAGCCCACGTTGAGCGTGAGGGTCTTTTCCGTGTCCTCGAAATTCACCGCCTGGGTCGGGCAGAACTTTTCGCAGGCCCTGCACTTTCCCTTGGCGAAATAGATACACTGGGTGCTGTCGATCGCGTATTTCAGGGGGACCGCCTGGGGATAGGGGACGTAGGCGGCCTTGCGTTTGGAAAGGCCGACATTGTACTCGTCGGTGACTTTCTTAGGGCATTTCTCGGCGCATGTACCGCAACCGATGCATTTGTCGACATCGATATACCTGGGGTGCTGGATCACCTCGACTTGGAAATTCCCCTTCTCACCCTGGATGTCCTTGACCTCACAAAGCGTGAGCAACTCGATATTCAAGTGCCGGCCGACCTCGACCAGTTTGGGAGAGATAATTCACATGGCGCAGTCATTGGTGGGGAAGGTCTTGTCCAACTGGGACATGACACCGCCAATGGATGGGGATTTCTCCACGAGATACACGTAGTATCCGGAATTTGCCAGGTCGAGCGCGGACTGCATTCCTGCAATACCGCCGCCCACGACCATAACCGAGCCCCTGATGTCCTTGGGCATAAACCTATTCTCCTTGTTTTTTAGTAGTGTTGTCGCCTAGTGATTTTTTTCCCAAGATTTTGAAACTTAAGCAAAGGCCCTCAAATTGTCAATACCTTTTTCCCTGTGGGATGCCCCCGTGAACCGTGAAGAACGCACAGTGGAGCCGACCCGGACCCGGAGAGCAACCACGAAGCCTGGGTCCATTGCGCATGTGCAAGGCCCTTGAGCTGAAGCATGTAAATCCCCTGCATCCCGGGATAACCTGCCGGCACGTGGCCTCATGGAGAGAACGCGAAAATCAAAAAGAAAAAGCCGGCGGTTTCCCCTGGATGCGGATCACTTCAATCTCCTGGGGTGGTGGGGCTGGGGGGTGGCCGCCGGCGGCGTGGATCGGGAAACCTTTGAATCCCGAATTCGCGGATTGTATTTGTGGATCGCCTCCAGATTCAGGATTGAACCCGGAGGCAGGGTATTTTCAGCTGTCAGAGCATCTCCAGAACCGTTGCCATGGAAACCCCGCCGCCGCCGCACAGGGTGGCGAGACCCAGGCTTTTCCCTTTGTTTTTCATGGCGTGGAGCAGACTCACCATGATGCGGACGCCGGTGCAACCCACCGGGTGTCCGAGACCGATGCCGGAGCCGTTCACGTTGGTGATGTCCCGATTCAGGTTGAGCTCGCGCTCACAGCCCAGATACTGCGCCGCAAAGGCCTCGTTCAACTCGATGAGTTCGAAATCCTCCATGGCGAGTCCGGAGCGCTTCAAAAGATCGTTGACCGCGGGCACCGGGCTGAGCCCCATGACGGAGGGGTGACATGCCCCGCGACCCACGGCCTTGATGGAGGCCAGCGGCCGGATTCCCAGTTCGTCGGCCTTGTCCCTGGACATGATGACCATGCCGGCGGAGCCGTCATTGATCCCGGAGGAGTTACCGGCGGTGACCTTGCCTATCTTTGGAACGAAGGCCGGCGGGAGCTTGGACAAGGCCTCCATGGTCAGCCCGGGCCGGAAGTGCTCGTCCTTGTCGAAGATCAGGGGGTCTTTCTTCCTTCGGGGCACCTCGACGGGAACGATCTCTTCCTTGAAATCCCCTTCAAGGGTAGCTCGCTCCGCATTGTTGTGGCTCCTCAGGGCCACTTCGTCCATCTCTTCCCTGCTGATGTTGTGCAGCTGAGCCACTATCTCGGCGGTCTGGCCCATGATGTACGGCTTGCCCTTGAAGAGATCCAGGGGCATGCCCTCCTTGACCGGGCCGTCCTCCGGGTGGGGCAGGAGATGCGAACCGCAGTGGAGGCCGTGGATCATCATGTCCACAAAGGTGTGATCCTGGAGCCTGCACCCCCACCGGGCGTTGGGCACGGCATAAGGGACCCCGGACATGTGTTCCGTGCCCCCTGCGAGAATGACATCCGCGAGGCCTGACTGTATCATGGTCATGCCCGAGATAACGGCCTCCATGGCCGAGGTGCAGACCCTGTTTATGGTGACCGCCGTCACGGTATCCGGAAAGCCCGCCAGGAGCCATGCCACCCGGGCGACGTTCAGGGCGTCCGGCGGTTCCAGGCAGCACCCGTATCGGACGTCGTCAACCATCTGCGGTTCGATACCCGCCCGCTTGATGGCTTCCTTCATGGTGATAGCGGCCAGGGCCGCGGCGTTGGTGTCTCTGAGCGAACCTCCAAAGGCGCCAATGGCTGTTCGACAAGCGGATGCGATCACGATTTCTTTCATGGTCAGACCCCTTTTTTGGAATTATGTTTGGTCCTGCGGAAGTGTCCCCGCTGACAATCACCTCGGGTAAGTGAATAGCCATTCAGTTAAATTTTTTACCTATAAATGATCCCCTGAACCAAGTAAAGTCAAAAAATGGGATCGCCTCCGGGACAGACTGCGGCCGGGGTCCTGAACGGTTCAACTCACATGGAGAAATAAAAACGGTGAATCAGGAGCGTGAAATCAAAGCGGTGCTCTTCGACTATGGGGGGGTCCTGGCCGAGGAGGGTTTCAGGGAAGGCCTCGGGGCCATTGGGAGAAAGAACGGGATAGACCCGGAGGAGGTGGTGAAAGCCGGGTTCGATCTCGTCCACAGGACAGGGTACGTGGTGGGCGGTGGGCACGAAGCGGCCTTTTGGGAGGCGGTCCGTGAGGAGACCGGGGCCGTGGGCTCGGACGATGAGCTGCGAGGGGAGATCCTCTCGCGATTCGTTCTGCGGCCCCGCATGGTGGAAGTGGTGGACGCCTTGCGGGGCATGGGCTTCGTGGTGGGTCTCCTGAGCGACCAGACCCAGTGGCTGGAGGAACTGGACGCCAGGGATGGTTTCTTCGAGCATTTTGACCACGTATTCAACAGCTACCGGGTGGGGCTCAGCAAAAGGGACCCGGCGGTCTTCGACCGTGCGGCCGAGACATTGGGATTGCAGCCTGAAGAGATCCTGTTCATCGACGACAACCAGGGCAATGTGGAGCGGGCGGCCGGAAGGGGGTTCAGGACATGGCTCTTCAACGATACGGAGGAGTTCCTGGGTTTCGTGGGAGAGCGATTTTTGCTCTAGACAATCCCTGGGAAACCCTTACCATTGGAGAAGGCTCGGCGCCCCGCAGATACCTGTGAAAGCGACCATCCCCCGGGTGGGAGATTTCTTCCGGCGCGGGCACCGCCTCTCTCCGGACCTGCCTTGGGTCCGTTATCTTTTCCCTTTGAGGGGAGTTCCCATGTCATCCAATCCAGCTGATCACAATAATCAGAGAGACAAAGACAAAGAGGCCTCCCGCGGAGAGCCTCCGGAAGGAAACGGCCGAAATCCGACGCCTCCCACGGAAGAATCCCATCCCAACGGCGGCAGTTTCTTTCTGCTGGACGATGCCGCATCCCAGGCTCCGGTCATTGGGCCGGAGCTCGAAAGCAAGAAACGCGTGGCCTCGGACCGCTCCCGGGCGCTTGAGGAGCGGCTGGAGGCCTTCGAGGACATCATGGAATCCGAGGTGGGCGACACGGTGCTCTCGAGGGCGCGAAATCTCGAGCGCGAGCTGGGCCTGCGTCAGATCTACCTCAAGTTTGAGGGCGGAAACCCCACCGGGACCCAGAAAGACCGGATCGCCTTCGCCCAGGCAATGGATGCTCTTCGCCGCGGGTATGACGCCATCACCATGGCCACCTGCGGCAACTACGGCGCGGCCGTCTGCCTGGCGGCCTCCATGGCGGGCCTCGACTGCCTGGTCACCATACCCGAAGGCTACCACACAAAGCGGATTCAGGAGATAAGGGCCCTGGGCGCGAGTATATGGAGGGTTCCAGGAGACTATGAAGCCGCCGTGGAGGCCTCCCGGGCGAGGGCCGAGGCCGACGAGATGTACGACGCAAACCCGGGCGGGGCCAACACGCTGCTCCAGTTGAGGGCCTACGGCGAGATCGCCTACGAGATCTACGATGAGCTGCGGGACGCTCCCGCGGCCGTGGCGGTCCCCGTGTCCAACGGGACCACCCTCGCGGGGATATACCGCGGATTTCAAAGTCTGTACCGCCGGGGCAAGACCTCGAGGATCCCGAGGATTGTGGGAGGGTCGTCCTACGGCAAAAACCCCATCGTCCGGGCATACATGAAAAACAGGCCCACGTGCGAGGACCTGGAGCCGAGTCGGATCCGGGAGACCACTATCAATGAGCCCCTCATCAACTGGCACTCCATCGACGGGGACTACGCTCTCAACGCCATCCGGGAGACCGACGGGTGGGCCGCCAATGCCAGCGACAAGGCCATGATTTCCTTTGCGAAGCTACTGAGGGACCGGGAGGGGTTGAGCGTCCTGCCCGCATCCACGGCCGGGCTCATCGTGCTTTTGGATCAGCATCGGAGGAAGGTCCTCCCCGGGGACCGCTACGTGGCCATTATCACAGGGAGGAGGGGATGAGCGGGTTTCCGGAAGGCAACGCCGTGGTCTATTGCGAAGGCGCATTCAACACCACGAACGGCAAGACCGCCCACGGGCTGGTCCGGCGAACGCGCCGCTATCGGGTCCTCTCGGTGGTGGACTCCAGGCATGCGGGAGAGGATGCGGGGGTGGTCCTGGACGGCCGACCCAAGGGCATCCCCGTCTTCGGCAGCCTGGAGCAGGCGGTGGAGGCCTCGTACGCGGGTAAAGACGGGGCGACGCACATGGTTGTGGGGATCGCCCCGGATGGGGGAAGGCTCGGCCCCGAGGCCCGAAGGGATGTGCTCCTCGCCCTGGATCTGGGCCTTCACGTGGATTCGGGCCTCCACGATTTTCTCTCGGAGGATCCGGAGATCCTGGAGCGGGCGGCCGCGCGCCGCGTCACAGTCCGGGACATCAGAAAGACGCCCCCGCGAAAGGACCTCCACTTCTTCACCGGAAAGATAGAGGAGGTGCGTGCCTTTCGAGTCGCCGTCCTGGGGACCGACTCCGCAGTGGGAAAGCGGACGACGTCCTGGCTCCTGAGGGACGCCCTGGAGGCGGCCGGGCTGCGGTCCGAGCTCGTGGGGACCGGACAGACGGCCTGGCTGCAGGGCGTGAGTTTCGGGGTGATCATGGATTCCCTCATCAACGATTTCGTGGCCGGGGAGATCGAGCACGCGGTCTGGTCCGCCTGGAAGGAGGGAGGCGCCCGGGCCCTCGTCCTGGAAGGGCAGGGGAGCCTCATGAATCCCGCCTACCCGGGGGGCTTCGAGATACTGGCCGCCGGGCGGCCCCACGCGGTCGTCATGCAGCACGCCCCCGCGAGAAAGGAGTACGACGGCTTCCCCGGCTACCCCCTCCACCCCCTTGAACTCCAGATCCAGGCCGTGGAGCTCCTCTCGGGAAGGCCTGTAGCGGGCGTTGCCGTCAATCACGAGAACATGGACGTGGAAGAGGTGCAGGCCGCCTGCCGGGAGATCACCGCCCGGACGGGACTCCCCGCGTGCGATGCCCTGACCCAGGGGGCCGGCGCCCTCGTGGAAGGCCTCTTCCCTCACCTGGAACGCTGGAGAAAGGACCCCCATGGCCGATGACCCCCTGCTCGTCCTGAATGTCTTTGATCGGCTGGAGGTGGGACCCGTCGTCCTGGAGGCGAGCCGCCTCAGGGCGCCCTACAGGGTCGTCCGCAAGGACGGGTCCTCGGACGAAACGGAGCTCATCTACCGGTGGGAGGAGGACGTCTTCTCTCCCGAAGACCCCGAGGCAAGAAACCTCGCATCCGTGATCTCCGCCCAGGCGGCGGTCAACTACGGCCTTTTTTGCGACGCCATTCGATTCCACGGCCCCTTTGATCAACACGACCGCCGTTTCCTGAAGAAAGCGGCAGAGAACACCGCCCGGGAGATCTACGTCAACAAGTTCCTCAAGCCGAACCCCTTTCTCACAGGGGAGGCGGCCCGGCTTCCCCTCGTCCGGAAGGACGGCTATCTCCGGGCAGGGCTGGTGTTCGACGGCCCCGAAGGGGAGGCTCCCGCGGCGGCCGGCAAGGTACACCCGTGGGAGGGGTCCCCGGAGAAGCATGCCGTCCTCTCGAGCGGCGGAAAGGACAGCCTTCTGAGTTTCGGCCTTCTCCGGGAACTCGGGCGGGAGGTGGACCCCCTTTACGTAAACGAGTCCGGCCACCACTGGCTCACGGCCCTCAAGGCCTACCGGTGGTTCAACGAAAACGTCCCGGGCACTGCCCGGGTGTGGACCAACGCGGACCGGGTGTTCAACTGGGTGGTGAGGCACATGCCCTTTGTCCGCTCCGACTACGGCAGGCTTCGCTCCGACGAGTACCCGGTCAGGCTGTGGACAGTGGCCGTGTTTCTCTTCGGGATCCTTCCCCTGGTCCGCAAGAGGGGGATCGGGCGGGTGGTGATCGGCGACGAGTTCGACACGACCCGGCGGGTCTCGCACCAGGGCATCACCCATTACGACGGCCTTTACGACCAGAGCAGGTTTTTTGACGAGTCCCTCACCCGCTATTTCCACCGCAAAGGGTGGGGAGTCAGCCAGTTTTCCATCATCAGGCCCCTTTCGGAATTCCTGATACAGAAGATCCTCGCGGAGCGCTACCCCGATCTCCTCCGCCTTCAGGTTTCCTGCCACGCGGCCCACCAGGCGGAGGACGGGCCGCGCCCCTGCGGGCGCTGCGAGAAGTGCAGGCGGATCGTCGGCATGCTCTGCGCCCTGGGCGCGGACCCCGCGGCGTGTGGGTACACCAGGGAGCAGATCGGATACTCACTGGGAAAACTGGAGGAAAAGGGGATCCACCAGGAAGACCGGGGCGCCGCCCAGGTGGGTCACCTCCTCAAGGAGAAGGGGCTTGTCAAGGGTTCCAGGGTGGGGGATGTCCGCATCCGCGAGCATCCGGAGATCATGAAGGTACGCTTCGACCCGGAGCGAGCCCCCCTGGAGGCCCTGCCCAGGGACCTTCGGGGCCCCCTTTACGAGATCTGGCGGCGGCACACGGAAGGGGCCGCTGCCAGGAGCGGCCGGGACTGGGTGGATTTCGATCCCCTCGGCGACCCCTCCTTCAACCAGCCCTACCGGTTCGAAAAACCGGGGCCGGTGCACAGGGCCGCGCGCGGGAAGAATTCGAACCCTCCCCGGGGTGCCGACTACAGGCTGGGTGAAATGACCTGGCCCGAGGCCGGGACGCGGCTGCGCGAGGTGGATGTGGCCCTTCTCCCGGTGGGGTCCATTGAGCAGCACGGGCCCCACCTGCCCCTGGACACGGACGCCTATGATGCGGATTACCTGGCCCAGCGGGTTGCCGAGGCCTGCAGCGAGCCCAGGCCCCTCGTGCTGCCCCTGGTCCCCTATGGCGTGTCCTACCACCACGACGACTTTCCGGGCACCGTCGGCATCACGCCGGAGACGCTCTCGCAGATAGTTTATGACATCGGGATGAGCCTGGCCCGCCAGGGGATCACGAAGCTGGTGATCGTCAACGGACACGGCGGAAACGGGCCCGCGCTCCACTTCGCCGCCCAGAAGATCAACCGGGATGCCCACATCTTCACCTGCGTGGACACGGGGGAGACGAGCGATCCGGACGTCAACGCCCTGGTGGAGACCCCCAACGATGTCCACGCCGGGGAGATCGAAACGAGCACCTCGCTCGCGGTGCGGCCGGGACTGGTCTACATGGAAAGGGCCGGGAAGTTTGTCCCGGCCTTTTCCAGCCGTTACTTGAACTTCACCAGCAAGCGAAGTATAGGATGGTATGCCCACACGGCGAAGATATCGGTGACGGGCGTGCTGGGGGACCCCACCAGGGCCACGCCGGAAAAGGGCCGGCGCATGTGGGAGCTCATCATCAAGCACCTCGCCGCTTTTGTGGAAGATCTCAAGGGGCTGAGCCTGGACGAGATCTACCAGAAACGATACTGAGCACACCATGCGAATAAGAGGCGTCGAATACTGGGCCGTGCACATGCCCCTCAGGGAGCCGTACACCATTGCCTACGAGGAGGTTCACTCGGCCACGAACATCTTCGTCAGGTTGGACACGGGAAGGGGTCCGGTGGGCTTCGGGTGCGCCGCCCCGGACCCCGCGGTCACCGGCGAAACAGTGGAAGGAACTCTCGAGGTCCTGGGGGACACAGTCGTCCCGGCGCTCAAGGGCACGGACCCCCTGCGAATCGCCAGGACCATGGAGAAACTGCGGGAAAGGCTCGGGGGCCGTCCCTCGGTCCTTGCCGCGGTGGACATGGCCCTCTACGACATCCTCGGGAAAAGGGCTGGACTCCCGGTGTGGAGAATCCTCGGGGGGTACAAGGACAGAATCCGCACGAGCGTCACCATCGGCATCCTGCCCCTGGAGGAGACCCTCCGGAGAGCGAGGGACTATGTTCGGCAGGGTTTCCGGTGTCTCAAGCTGAAGGGGGGGCGCGACGTCAGCGCGGACATCGAGAAGGTCCTGCGGGTCCGGGAGGAGGTGGGGCGGGGCGTGGAGCTCCGTTTCGACGCAAACCAGGGGTTTTCGTTCGAGGAGTCCCTTGAGTTCGTGCAGAAGACGAGGCGGGCCCGGCTGGAGCTCATCGAGCAGCCCACCCCCAAGGGGTCACCCGGCCTTTTGGGCCGGGTGACCCGGAGCGTGGACATCCGCGTCATGGCGGACGAGAGCCTGCTCAGCCTGCGGGACGCCTTCAGGATAGCCCGAAGGGATCTCGCAGACATGGTGAACATCAAGCTCATGAAGGTGGGCGGCATCTTCGAGGCGCTCCAGATAAGCGCCGTGGCCCGGTCAGCCGGGCTCGAGGCCATGGTGGGGTGCATGGACGAGTCCGCGCTGGCCGTTGCCGCGGGGCTCCAGTTCGCCCTGTCCCGTGGTACGGTCCGCTATGCCGACCTGGACGGGCACCTGGACCTCCTGGGGGACCCGGCCGCGGGCGCGGTGATCCTCAAGGACGGGACGCTCTTTCCTAGGGATGAGGCGGGGCTGGGATTCAACATCCGGACATAAATGGTCCTTTTCCGCAATCTCCGCGTCGATCCGCGGGGTTCCTTGAGCGGCTTTTTTCTTCGTGTCTCCTCATGCTCTTCGTGTCCATGCTTTTCCAAAACAATGACAGCGAGACGCGCTGAGAATACGAAGAAAAAAATATTGGCGAGTGGTCTTTTTTTTCTTGGCAACTTCGTGTTCAAGCTCTGATCCGCCGCTGCGGCCGTTTGTTTTCACCTGACGTGCCGGCGCTTGATGATCCTGAGGGGGAGGATCAGGAGGAAGAAGGGGAGTATGTACATGGCCGCCAGTGTGGGTTCCAGGGGAGTGAAAAAGCGTGCGGAAAAGACCATGACCAGGACGTTGTTCATGTTGCCCATAATGACGGCCCCGGCCAGTCGGTCCTCGAGAGGCGCTTTCCAGGCCAGGACCAGACCGGTCGCCACGTAGACGGTCCCCAGTAGGAAAGCCACTCCGACGGCTGTGAGGATCGTTGTGGGGCTCTGGCGGAAAAACTCGGCGTATTTTGAAAAGATCCCCAGGTTGATAAGGGCGAAGACGACCAGGGAAATGGGAAATCTCAATCGGTCGACGCGTTTGAGAAGCCCGGGTGCTATCCGTCTCAATATCTGCACGGCGGCCGCCGGAACAAAGATCACCAAGGCGAGCATTTCGATCATGGAGCCGAGGGGGATGGTGATGGCCTGCTTCGCAAGGAGCTTGACGAGCACGGGGAGCGTGAAAGGGACCAGGGGGGAGGTCACCACGACCAGGACGAGGACCAGGGCGCTGTTTGCCCCCACGAGTGCGGAGATGAAAGGGGCGACGGCGCCTGTGGAGATGCCGGTCAGGAGAAGTCCGGCAAGCGCATAGTCCGGGAAAATCGCCTTGCACAGGTAAAATACGGCCACGGGAAGGAGCAGGATCTTGGCTCCTGCCAGGACGGCCACCAGACGCCAGCCCTTTCTGACAGTCCCCCAAAGGTCGTCCAGGCGGATGGGGAGGAGGCTCAGAAAAAGGATCAGCATCATGAGGTACAGGGGGAACGGCTGAAAATACGCCCCGAAATCCGGGGCAAGGATCCCGGCCAGGAGCGATCCGAAGATGACGATCATGAGGACGATGTCGTTTGTGCGAATCATCCGGTCCTTCTATACGATGGACGGCGCAATGTCAAAGGTCCCTGGAATCGGCCGGGTGGCCGCCCAGGGCCGGATGGGAACGCATGGGGGTCCAAGAGGAAATGATCCGCCGAACAACCATCGAGAAAGGCAATAACAGGATGGGCCGACTGAAAGATCGCATCGCCGGGAAATATGCGACGGGCGTGGACCTCCCCGTGTCCAGCGCCGTACGCCGTTTTCAGATTTTTTCCAGAAAAATCCGCGGCAAGAAAGAATCCATGGTTCAGGCGACCTCTCTTCCCCGGGTTGGCTGGCGGACTGTTTTTCCATCTGGGGCTGTATATCTGTTGGAGAAGGAAAAGCACAACGGAAATGTCAGGCTTGCGGAGCTGGGGGTCCTGTGCCACGCCGCATCTCGGTGCCCTCAGGGGCGGAATGTTTTCGAGATCGGGACCTTTGACGGAAGAACCACCCTGAACCTGGCCCGGAACGTCCCTGGAGACTGCCGCGTGTTCACCCTGGACCTCCCCCCGGATCACGAGACGTCGTATTCCCTGGAGCCGGGTGAGCGGCATTTCGTGGAAAAGCCGGAGTCGGGGAAACGTTACAAGAACTGCCTCCCGGAGTATCGAGCCTATGCCGGGCGGATCAAGCAGCTCCTGGGGGACTCCGCCTCTTTTGATTTTTCCGACTATCTCGGCACCTGCGGGCTGGTCTTTGTGGACGGATCCCATGCCTATGAGTATGCGTGGAAGGACTCCATAACGGCCCTGGAGCTGGTGACTCCCGGGGGAGTCATCGTGTGGCACGACTACGGGGTGTGGGAGGGCGTCACGAGGGCGCTGGAACAACTGGAAACGGAAAGAGGCCTCGGGCTTCTTCACATCAAGGGCACGAGCCTGGTGGTGTTGAAGGACGCCCCGGGCCCCTCAGGCGCCCGGGGTCCTCACAAGCAGGAATTCGTCCGGCCGCAGCCTTGAGAAGATGATCGCGCCGGGGCACGGGACCACATACTTCTTTTCGTACTCTTCCCCCAGGACGTTGAAGAGCTCCAGGCAGCAGGAACACACCCGGGCGCTTGGGGCAATGGAATAGGGGACCGTCTTCCCGCCTTCCCTCACGTGGAACCTCGGTTTGATGAAGTTGGCGTGATTGGCCGTGTGTGTGAGGAAGAGCTCCTCATACTCGGGGGCCCGTGGATCGATCCTCTTTGCCCAGCGGACCATGAGGCGTCTTTCGAAATCACTGGCCCGGGACCAGTCCCGGGGCACGCGTGGACGGATGTCCGCGTTCCCGACCATGCCCTCGATGTCCCGCACGGTCGCGGTTCCAGGGGGTGTGAAGTCCGAACGGGTGATGAGGGCGCTCTTTTTCGTTTCCCACCCATGGAGAGGAAACGAACTCACGATGAGGAACAAACCCCTCTTTTCCGATTCCCTGTACCAGCTTCCCTGTCGCCCGCAGGTGTCGTTCCAGACCTCGGGGGGGACACTGGCGATGCGGTTGATCTCGTCAAGGGGAGTGCAGACCACCCCCTTGGCCCTCTTGAGCCGGACTCTCTTGCCTGCCAGTTCCCCCCGAAGCCGGGCTTCTTCCTCCTCGTCGATCCAGTAAACGTGCTTTTCATAAGGCTTTCCGGCTTTCACATCAATGCCTCCGTGTGTTTGTGGGTGGCCACCAACATAACAGCAGAAGCTATTACTGTGAAGGATTATTGAGGGATGATTCCGCCCGGTCTTGGAACCCGGAGCAGGGGACAAATCATTTGACGCGACAGGCGCGGCTGGTACCATGACAAAATTTTGAGAAAACCGCCCGAGGAAGAGAAAAATGAAAAACTTTTTCCCTGCCCTGCCGCCCCAACCCCCGATTCAGGACCGCGTCCGGGTCAGGCCGCATTCGGGGGCTCTTCGCCGCCGGCATTTTTCCCTGTTCTTTTGTGTCACGTTTGATATAAAAAATTATTGCAGTGTCATCGACCGGGCGACGGCGCCCGACTTTGTGTGGATCCACGAGGGCGGCCTGGGTGGGGCGGGCCTCTTTTTGATTAATAGGAAGGTTCGGGGTGTTTTTCCAGCTCAAAACAGTAGATGAAATCCTCAAAATTATAGAAGGCTTCGAGCCTCTCGAACAGGAAGAGGTCACACTGGACAGCGCCCTGGGGCGGGTGACGGCCCGGGATCTGGTCTCCCGGGAGGACCTCCCCGGGTTTGCGCGTTCCTCCATGGACGGTTTTGCGGTGAGGGCCAGGGACACCTTCGGGGCCACGGAGAGCCTCCCCGTGCTGCTGGAAATAGCCGGCGCCGTGGCCATGGGCACGCTCCCGGAGCAGCCCCTGGGGCCCGGCGAGGCGATCCGCATCGCGACCGGGGGGATGCTGCCCGGGGACGCGGACGCGGTGGTCATGGTGGAGTACTCCCACCTCCTGGACGAGGCCACTGTTGAGATCTCGCGCGCGGCCTCGCCCCTGGAAAACGTGATCCAGCCCGACGACGATGTCCGGAAAGGGGATGTGTGTCTTCCAGGGGGGCTGAGGTTGCGGCCTCAGGACGTGGGGGTCCTGGCGGGGCTCGGCCTGGTGGTGGTCCCGGTCGTCCGCAGGCCTCGGGTTGCCGTCCTTTCCACGGGCGACGAAGTGGTGCCCGCGGAGACAGACCCCGGGCCGGGACAGGTGCGTGACATCAATTCCCACACGCTGGCCGCGTTTAGCCGCTCCCTGGGGGCGGACCCCCTGCTGCTCGGCCTCACCCCCGACAGTTTCGAGAGCCTGCGGGCACAGGTGGAAAGGGGGCTCAGAGAGGCGGACACCGTGTGGGTCTCCGGAGGCAGCTCCGTGGGCACGAGGGACCTCACCGTGAAGGTGATGGAATCGCTGCCCGGCATGGAGATCCTGGCCCACGGCGTCTCCATCAGCCCTGGAAAACCCACCATCCTGGCCCGCGCCGGCTCAAAAACCGTCTGGGGCCTCCCGGGGCACGCGGCCTCCGCCCTGGTGGTCGCCGAGGTTTTCCTCGTGCCCTTTCTCCGGCGGCTCTCCGGGGAGACCCCTGGGCGCAGGTCTTTTTCCGGGAGCGTGAAGGCCGTGCTCACCCGAAACATCGAGTCCGCGCCGGGAAGGGACGACTACATGCGTGTGAGGCTCTCTGACGAGGACGGCAGGCTCACCGCAGAGCCCCTGTTCGGCAAGTCCGGGCTCATTTCGCCCCTTGCCCAGGCGGACGGGCTTGTACTGGTGGACCGATTTACGGAAGGCCTCTATCAGGGACAGACGGTTGAGGTCATGCTTTTCCGCGCCGGGTGACCGGGCACCCGCGCCGTGGACACTCTTTATGGAAGGAGTCCCCCTTGAAGCGAAATGTCTATCTGGCGATGCGTTCTCTTGAAGAAGCACGGAGCCTTTTTCTCGACCGTTTTCTGGGCGAAAACCGGAGGATTTCCGAGAAAATACCGGTGGAAGAGGGCCTCGGGAGGGTGACCGCGGCTCCGGTTTTCGCCGCCATATCGGCGCCCGGGGCGCACTCGGCGGCCATGGACGGGATTGCGGTCCGGGCCGCGGACACCTATGGAACCACGGAACGGGCCCCTCGAGGGCTCACGGTCGGCAAGGACGCCATGTGGATCAACACGGGTCAGCTGATGCCTCCCGGATTCGATGCGGTGATCATGGTGGAGAAGATCCACCAGGTGGATGAGGAGACTCTGGAGATCCGCTCCCCCGCCCATCCCTGGCAGAACGTGCGAAAGGTGGGGGAGGACATCGTCGCCACCGAGCTCCTCCTTCCCCGGGATCACCGGATAAAACCCTTTGACATGGGCGCTCTCATCTCGGGGGGTGTTTTCGATGTGGACGTCTGGAGGCGTCCGAGGGTCCTCGTCATCCCCACGGGCACGGAGCTGGTCAGGCACCGGGACGTTGAGGACCCTTCGGGCCTGGAGCCGGGCCGACTGATCGAGTTCAACTCCGTGATCCTCTCCGGACTCGTGCGCGAGTGCGGGGCGGAGCCAGTGGTCCAGGGCATCGTCCCCGACCGGGAGGAGGACATCCGGCGGGCCGTCGTCGAGGCGGTGGACTCCGACGCGGACGTGGTCCTGATCAACGCGGGCTCTTCCGCGGGGAGCAAGGACTACACGGTCCACATCCTGAAGGAACTGGGGGAGGTCCTGGTCCACGGCGTGGCCATGATGCCGGGAAAACCAACCATCCTGGGGGAAGTGAAGGGGACGCCCGTGGTGGGGAACCCGGGCTACACCGTTTCCGCCGTGCTCTCCTTCGATCAGTTTGTCCGGCCGCTTCTCCTGAGTCTCCAGGGGCTCCCCGAAAGGCCCCCGAAAAAGATCAAGGTTTTTCCATCCAGGGACATCCCTTCAAAGCCCGGCCTTGAAGAGTTCGTCCGGGTCCATATCGGGCGGATCGGTGACCGGGCCGTGGCGACCCCGCTTCCCCGGGCGGCCGGCTCCATCACCACCCTGACCCGCGCCGAGGGCATCCTGCGCATCTCCCCCCTCCTGGAGGGCGTGGGCCAGGAGGACGCAGTGGACGCAGAGCTCCTGGTGGATGAGGAAGAGCTTGACAAAACCGTCATAGTTATAGGAAGCCATGACATGACCGTGGACCTGGTGGCGGACGAGATCCGGAGAAGGGGCAGAGACATCCGCGTGTCCTCGGGCAATGTGGGAAGCCTGGGCGGGCTCCTCGCCCTGCGGAAGGGCAACTGCCACCTGTGCGGGGCGCATCTGCTGGACACGGCCACCGGGGATTACAACGTCTCCTACATCAAAAGATATCTGCCCGGGAGGCGGGTCTTTCTTTTTCACATGGTGGAGAGAGAGCAGGGGCTCATGGTGAGGAAGGGCAACCCCAAAGGGATCAACGGCCTGCATGACCTTTCCCGGGAGGATGTGAGTTTCGTCAATCGTCAGGCCGGGAGCGGGACGCGAGTGCTCCTGGATTACAAACTCGCCCAGGCCGGGGTGGACCCGGGGCGGATTCAGGGGTACGATCATGAGGAGTTCACGCACATGGCGGTGGCCGTGGATGTTCTTTCCGGGGCGGCGGACTGCGGCATGGGCATCCTGGCGGCGGCAAGGGCCCTGAATCTCGACTTTGTCCCGGTGGTGAAGGAGCACTACGAATTGGTGATCCCCCCGGCGAGCCTCGAGGACGAGAAGATCGGGTTCCTGCTGGAGACAATCCGCTCGGAACAGTTCAGGGAACGGGTCCGCGCCCTGGGCGGTTATGATCCCGCGCAAAGCGGCGAGCTCCGCATGGAGATAGGCTGATTCAAAAGGGCCGTGCCGCCGCCCGAACAGGAGATCGATTATGAAAGGCCTCAGGTTGAGATCCCGCCAATGGATCGTCAATGACAAGGGTGAAATGGTCATGGGGGAGGGGCGAAAAAAGATCCTGGAGACCATCCAGGAGACGGGCTCCATCAACAAGGCCGCCAAAAAACTGAAGATGTCCTACAAGGGGGTCTGGAGCAGGATCAAGGCCACCGAGGACCACGTGGAGGCGAAACTCGTGGCCTCCGACGGCAAGAGGGGGTCCTATTTGACGGAGGAGGGCAAGGAGCTTTTGAGACGGTACAGCACCCTGAAGGAAAAATGCCTGGCCGAGGATGACAGGATTTTCCGGTCCATATTCAAGAAAACCGGGACGTGACCCCTATGAATCCTCCCGTCGTCACCATCGTGGGCCTCTCGGACACAGGCAAGACCACCCTCATCACGGGTCTCATCCAGGAGCTGGGAAAATCGGGCTTCAAGGTCGGGACCATGAAACACCACCTCGGGAGATTCGAGATGGACAAACCCGGCAAGGACACGTGGCTCCACCGGCAGGCAGGGGCGGCCGGCACCATCATTTCGTCCCCCAGCCGGATCGGCATGGTCCGGGATGCGGATCGCGATCTGAGCCCTCAGGAGCTGGCCGGATTGCTTCCGGATATGGACATCATCCTTGCCGAAGGCTACAAAAATTCCACATCGTATAAGATCGAAGTCTTTCGCCCGGAACGCGCCCCCCGCCCCATATGTCTGGAGGACCCCATGCTTCTGGCCGTTGTCACGGAGGCGGACGTCCCCTGGAAAGGAGCCAGGTTTCAACCGGGGGACCTCGAAGGCATCGCCGCCTTTCTGATCGAGCGCTTTATCCGTCCCTCCTGAATGCGTCCAGTGGAGCCGGACCACAGGCTCCACCGCCCCAAATAGTGCTTGCATGAGAAGCCTCTCCATGGTTATAGAGATATGGTTTCTTTTCAAAAGGTCCTCACCCGGGGGATTCCGGAGGTGAAGGAGTCCTTTCACGGCGTCGCGGCGCATCCGCATTCGGGAGAACAAAGGTATCCATCATGATTTCCGTTTCCATCCACCCCGCTCTCGCGTCCACAGGGGCGATCGGTCCCGGCCTGAACAGCGACATTGTTCACATGATCGTAAACGCCGGGCCCATGGTCAAATTCGTCATGCTGGTTCTCCTCCTGTTGTCCGTCTTTTCCTGGGCGATCATCTTTCGCAAATGGTTTCAGTATCGCAAGGCGCGCAGTGAATCCGAGCGGTTTCTCGAAAGCTTCTGGGATGGGACCGAGTTCAGCAGGCTCCTGAACGAGGCGGTGAACCTTGACAAGAGCCCGGTGGCCCAGCTCTTCAGGGCCGGGTTCACGGAATTCAGGAGGGTGAGCTCCCTCAATACCCCGTCCTCGTCGGCCAGGGAGGCCCCGCTCAAACCGGTCCTCGCCCAGGTGGAGCGGGCCCTCAAGCGGACGGCCATCGAGCAGGGGAACCGCCTCGAGAGGAGCATCTCCTTTCTCGCCACCACGGGAAACACCGCCCCTTTCATCGGCCTCTTCGGGACCGTGTGGGGAATCATGGAATCCTTCCGCGGGATAGGCCTCATGGGCTCCGCGAGCCTTGCCGTGGTAGCCCCCGGGATTTCCGAGGCCTTGGTCGCGACGGCCGCCGGTCTTTTTGCCGCCATCCCCGCGGTCGTCGCCTACAACTTCTTCAGCCGCGGAATCACTGTCTTCTCCTCGGAGATGGAGTCCTTTGTTTCGGATTTTATGAGCGTCATCGAGCGCCAGCACCTCAAGCGTCAGTCCACTTCCAAGAGGACCGAGGCAGGGGATTTGACCGGATGATGACCAACGGGAGCGGCGGAAAACGCCTCATGTCGGACATCAATGTCACGCCCCTGGTGGACGTGATGCTGGTCCTCCTCATTATCTTCATGGTGACCGCCCCCATGATGATGCAGGGTGTGGAGGTCGACCTTCCAGAGACGACCACCAAGCCCATGAAAACCAAGGAGGAGCCCCTTTATCTGAGCATCACCAAAAACCAGGAGATCTTTATCGAAGAGGATAAGATCGACGTGAAAGGCCTCGAGTCCAAGATCAGGACCATCTCCAAATACAGGCGCGACAAGGGGATACTCCTGCGGGCGGACAAGGACGTCGCCTACGGCTTCGTGATACAGGTTATCGCCTCCCTGAAAAGGGCGGGGATCGACAAGGTCGGCATGATTACAGTGCCCGAGGACTGAGAACCCGCTTGTCTCCCGCACATCTCTCTGGTATGTTTTACCGGCAGCCGGCGTGAGCGGGTTGTGACTCCCTGACTGAGGTTTGAGCGAATTTTCCGGTCGAATTCAAATGAGCGCCATGTGGGACAACACGGATGAGAGAAGGCCCGTTGGGAGGGGTTGGAGTCCGGTTGTGCTCGCATCCTTGTTGTTTCATGCTGTTCTCTTTTCTGTTCTTCTCTATTTCCCTGAATCCCTGGCCGTGAGGAAGCCCTTCCCCGGGGTTGTCTACGAGGTGGACCTGGTGGAAATGCCGGGAGACAGCGGGGCTGCAAAGACACCCGCCCCGGCCGAGAAAGAGGCCGAGTCCACCCCCAAGGCGGAGGCCCCGGAGCCCGGCCCGAAGGCGGTCAGTCTGCCGGAAAAAAAGACGGCCCGCCGCATAGAGCCCATCAAAAACGACATCAAGCCGGTGATCGTGGCCAAGAGGACCGCCAAGACCAAGACGACTCCCGTGAAGAAAAAAGAGGTGTCCGCATCCGAGCTCATCGACCGCGCCATCTCAAAAATCGATCGCAAGGTCAAGGCGGAGGCCGCCCCCAAGAAGAAAACCCCCACCCAGGGGAACCACCTGGAGAAGGCCCTGGCAAGCCTGGAGGCCAAGGCCGGTGAAGATTCGGGGAGTCGCGGTTCCGGGGAAGGCCGTTCCGGCGCGGGGGGCGTGGCGGGAACCGTCATGCAGATTTACCAGGCCAAGGTGCACAACTGGATCTCCAGCAACTGGTCCTATCCCACGGCACTCAGCCGGGACAAGGACCTGGAGGTGATTATCGTGCTCGATGTCCAGCGGGACGGCAGAATCGTGGCGACCAGGATCGCCTCCCGATCCTCCGATCCCGTGTTTGACGAATCCGTCATCAGGGCCATCGAGAGGTCAGACCCCCTTCCACCCTTTCCGGACGTCTACAGAAGGAACCATGACGAATTTGAAATCCGATTCAATCTGGACGAGCTTGATCAATCCTAGCTCGGCGACGGTCTTCCCGATCCTCATCGCCCTCTTACTCCTCCTGCCGCCGCAGGCTCGGGGTAAAATTTACATCGACATCAATTCCCCCTCTGTCGAGAAGCTGAGGATCGCCGTTCCGGAGTTTCAACCAGGGGCCTCTGAAAAGGAGAAGGGCCTCGGACGCGAACTTGCCGACATCGCGGAAAACGATCTGGATCTGAGCGGCTATTTCATGTCCATTGAGGAAGAGGCCTTTCTGCCGGACGCGGTCAGCGATGTGGCCCGCGAGCTCATCCGGTTCCGGGACTGGACCCTGATCGGGGCGGAGCTGCTGCTTGCCTGCAAATACTCCACCGTGGGAAACAATCTGGAACTGGAGGCCGCCCTTTACGACGTGTTCCGGGGCAAGCGCATCTACACCAAAAGGCTTCTCGGAAAGGTAGACAACAGGAGGGAGCTGATTCACCGCCTGAGCAACGAGATCCTTCAGCTGCTCACGGGTGAGAAGGGAATGTTTCTCTCCAAAATCGCCTATGTGAACCGGCTGAAGGGAAACCCGCATTTTACAAAGGAGATTTTCGTCTGTGATGTGGACGGTCACAATTCCAGGCAGATCACCTTTGACAAGAGCATCTCCATGATTCCCCGGTTCTCTCCTTCAGGGAAAAAGCTTCTGTACACTTCCTACAAGGACGGCGGCCCCATGCTTTACATGAAGGACCTGTCCACCGGGGTGGACGCACGAATCTCCTCGAGAACGGGACTCAATATAGGTGCCTGCTGGGCGTCGGATTCAAAAAGCATCGCCCTGGCCCTGAGCCATGGTGAAAATCCGGACATTTACACCATCGACCTCAAGGGCAACATCCGGAAACGCCTCACCAACTATTGGGGAATAGACGTCTCCCCGTCGTTTTCACCGGACGGCAAGAGGATGGCCTTTGTGTCCAACCGTTCGGGTTCCCCCCAGATCTACGTCATGGAGCTGGAAACCGGCGCCGTGAACCGGATCACCTACGACAGCAGGTACAACACGTCGCCAAGCTGGTCCAGCAAGGATCTCATCGCCTTTGCCGCCATGGAAGACGGAAACTTCGACATCTACACGGTTCGCCCGGACGGGACGCAGCTGCACCGCCTGACCTACGGCCAGGGGAAGAACGAGGACCCCTGCTGGTCGCCGGACGGCCGTTATATCGCCTTCAGTTCGAACAGGACCGGCACATACGGAATTTACATCATGACCGCGGGCGGCCAGAATCAGCGAAGGATCACGTTCGGGGAAGGTGAGCAGACAGCCCCTTCCTGGTCACCCTTCTAGCGGAGCTTGCCGAGGCGGAAAAATTTGTTCTCTTAATATCTAAACGCTTGAATCCTGAATAGTAAAGTGGTAATGGTAAAATATCTTCGGCTTTGTGTCTGATCGGTATCGGTATTGCAGCCCCTTGAACGGCTAAAAACCACTATTAGGAGGGAAAGAGAGAATGAAAAAGAATAATCTGTTCGTCTTGTTTGTGTTGGCACTCGTTAGCATCTCACTTTCATTCATGGGGGGATGCGCCCAGCAGCAGGTTACCAAAGACACCGGCGTTCAGGAGGCCCAGGCGCAGGAGGCGCCGGCGGAGGCCGGGGCCGTGAAGCCCGAGGAGCCGGCGGGTCCATCGGAAGATGCCCTTGCGGAGGAAGCCCGCCGGAACTTGCAGATCCAGATGGAGGCCTTCGAGTCCGTGGCCATTTACTTTGATTTCGACAAATCCGAGTTGAAGCCGGAAGCACAGGACACCCTGAGGCTCAAGGCGAATTGGCTTGACAAGAATCCTGGTTTCCTGGTGCGCATAGAGGGACACTGCGACGAGCGCGGCACCAATGAGTACAACCTGGCCTTGGGCGAGCGCAGGGCCTCGGCCGCCAGGGATTTCCTGGTGAACATGGGTGTCAGTGCGGACAGGATCCGCACCATCAGCTACGGCGAGGAAAGGCCTGCCGATCCGGGGCACAATGAAGTTGCGTGGGCCAGGAATCGCAGGGATGAATTCAAGCTCTTCAAATAATTCTCTCTTTTTTGCGATAGGAATATGAAATACTGTCGGGCTGCCGCTTCGCACTGCGGATCGGCAGCCCTCTTTCTATGGGGCGCCGCCCCGGGATCCGGTAAGGATATGTTAAAGATTTCAAAATGGTTTCTGCTGATCGCATTTTTTGGGGTGGGACTGTCATCCTGTGTGTACGACCGGGAGATGGCCTATTTCAACGACGAGATCGCATCACTCAATAAAAAGGTTTCCTCACTCCAGGAGGCCACGGGGAGCGATCTCTCCGACAAGATTTCCACCATCCAGTCCAGTCAGGCTCAGGCCCGGCTGGAAATTGACCAGCTCAAGAATGAGATCACCGGCCTGAGGGGCCGGACCGAGGATAACGAGCACATCCTCAAGCGGATCGTGGAGCAGGATCTGAGCGAACAGGACGCGCTCAAGGCCCGCGTGGAAGAGTTGTCGGCCAGACTGGAGATGTTGGAACGTATGGTCCGACAGCAGCATGCCTACCTGGGATTGGAACCGCCGAAGCCCCTGGAGACCCAGGCCCCCCCGGCCGCTCAACCGTATTCCCCCGCCCCCGGAACCGGCCAGGCCACGGGCCCAGCAACCCCTGAGGAGGCCATGCCCTCGGGCGAAACCGAGCTTTACGACCATGCGCTCGGCCTTTTCCGAAATGAAAACTACGAAGAGGCCATGGCTGCCTTCAAGACTTTCCTTGCTCAGTATCCCAAATCGGACCGGGCGGACAACGCCCAATTCTGGATCGGGGAGTCCTTGATGGGGCTTAAGAAATACGAGCAGGCCATTCTCGCCTTTCAAAAGGTGATCAAGGATTTTCCAAAAGGAAACAAGGTCCCCAATGCCATGCTCCGGCAGGCCGGGGCTTTCCTCGAGATCCAGGACAAGACGAGTGCGAGGCTTCTCCTCAAGAAGATTGTGAAGGATTACCCCAAGACCAGCGAGGCCGAGTTGGCCAAAAAGAAACTGGAGGGGCTGTAGGCCTGGAATCCGCTTTGGGACTCGCGGAGGAGGATGACTGCGGCGGATTTCCTGGGTTGGGCCAGGGACAATTCGCCCATATCAGGTCTCAGCTTTTCCTAGGATATAGTTCTCGTAAGCGTTGATGATATCCCTGCGGCTGACAACACCCAGGACCTTTTTCGAGCGAAGGGATTCGAGCACCGGCAGGATGGCGTAATCACCCTGGCTGATGCGGCTGAGGGCCAGAAAGAGGGAGTCGTCTTTTGTGACAATCACCACATTTTTGGTGGCGTATTCACCGATTGTCATGCGCTTGAGATCCTGTCCCACCCTGAATCGCACGATATCCGAGCGCGACACGATACCCGTAAGCTCCATGTGGGAGTTGACCACCGGGAGAGCGTGGTGCCTGGATCGTTCGAAGATCCCCTCGAGTTCGTCCACGGGGGTCTCCTCGCGTAGGCTTTGGATGTCGGTGCTCATGGCGGCGTCCACCCGTATCTGCTTGAGGCGCGAGGACTCGCGGTCGGATTCCATGTTGACCCTGTGAAGCCCGGACTTGATGGTCCCAACCCTCTGATTGTAATACTGAATCACCTCCCGCCGGTCCAGCATGCCGATGAGGGTCCTGGGATCGTCCTCGCGGACAACGGGGAGGCGGTGGAGGTTGCGGATGGTGAACTTCTTGAGGACCTCATTCAGGTCCTCGGACGGGGTGGTGCGGATGATGTCCGTGTTGGCGATGTCCTTCATGAGGACGAGATCCCCGATCTCCTGCGTGAAGAGGACGCTTCGAATGTCGTTGATGCTGAAAATGCCTGTGAGTTTTTTGTCCCTGTCCACCACCGGAAAATAATGCTGCTGAGTGGCGCTGAAGACCTTGCGGAACTCGCTGAAAGACATGTCCTCCGGGATCATCTCCACCTTCCGCACCTGGGGGAGGAGTTCCTTGACCCGTATGGCCCCCAGGACATCCACGAAGAAGTCCCCCAGGTGGGCCCTGGAATCGATCCTGGAAGGAACCTGCTGCGTGTAGATGGTGAATTTCCTGGAAAGGAGGTAAGCCAGGGAGCAGACCAGCAGGCTGGGCAGGAGCAGGTGATAGGAATTGGTCATCTCGCTCACAAAGATGATGGTTGAAATGGGCGTGTTGGAAACGGCGGAAAAGAATCCCGCCATGCCCACGATGACAAAGGCCCCGGGGGCGGTGACCACCGAGGGCATGATCTCGTGAAAGATCCTCCCCACGGCCCCCCCGAAGGCACCTCCTATGACAACAGACGGGCCGAACACACCGCCGCTCCCCCCCGACCCGATTGAGAAAGAGGTCGTGAGAATTTTCCCGAAGGCGAGCCCCAGCAGGAAGAGCGTGGGGAGCTGGTTTTCTATGGCCATCTGCACGAAGCCGTAGCCGAAGGAAAGTGTGTGGGGAAGAAAGAAGCCGATGGCGCCCGTGAAGAGCCCGCCGAGTGCGGGCTTCAAATGGTTGGGGATGTGGACGTGCCACTTGAACAGCCCGTGGATTCCGTAGAACGCCTTGACATAGAGGTATCCCCCTCCGGCCAGCACGAAGGCCAGGACCACATAGGGGCCCAGCTCCAAGGGGTTTCGAAAGATGAAGTGAGGGCTTGAGAAGAGAGACCCCCACCCGAAGACCAGGCAGAAGAGGCAGTAAGCCACCACCGAAGCGATTCCCGCGGGGATGATCACCTCGGACTCGAACTCCGGATCCTTATACAGCACTTCAGCGGCAAAAAGGGCCCCGGCAAGAGGCGCCCGAAATATGCTGCCCACGCCGGCGCCCATTCCTGCGGCCAGCATGATGCGTCGGTCCCTCTCCGACAGCTTGAGTTTGGTCGCGAGAAAGGACCCGAAGCCCGCCCCGATCTGGGCAATGGGCCCCTCCCGTCCGCCCGAGCCCCCGGTGGTGAGGGTGACGGCAGAGGCGATGGTCTTGATGATGGGAATCCTGCCCCTGATAAACCCGCCCTTGTTGTGGTAAGCGTCGATCGCCGCATCGGTCCCGTGCCCCTCGGCCTCCGGGGCGAAGGTGTACACCAGCCATCCACTCACAATACCCCCCAGCGCGGGAAGAAAGAGAAGCATCCAGCGCCGGAAGGGCACGCCGGCCGGGTGAAAGAGATGGAGCTCGCCCGAGGGTGCGGGAGGTCTGTAACCGGCCATGAGTTCGAGGAAAACGTGGGATCCCACCTGGCACATGTAGTGAAATATGATGGAACCCAGGCCGGCGATGAGGCCGATCAGGAAATAGAAAACCAGTCTTTTCCCCGCCATGGTGACGCGAGGGTTCTTGAATTTGACGTGCAGATATCCGCTCATGAAAAAGCGCCCCGGAAGAAAAATCGGTCATGGACCGGTGCCCGTTTATAGACCCGTGCAGGATCTTCGTCAAGGGCGTTGACGAAAACCTAACGGCCGTGATTCTCTCGTGAGCTCGGTGTCCCGTGTATTCATACTTTTTTCTCAATGCTTTTCGGGATTGCAGTGCGAGCAGGGATAGTAGCCCTCGTAAAAGGCCTCCCGCAGGCCCTTGAAGAGGATCTTGTTGCGAGGGTGGATTCTCGCGGCGTAAGGACAGCCGGGGCGGTGAAACCTGTGGGATCTTTTGCTCGCCGCAAATGGACCCCGGGTGCGAGACAGGGGACGACTCCAGATCCCTCGCCGGGCATCCATGGCGCGCTGCTGGGCCCTTTTCAACTCTTTGTAATGCCTGAGATTGGAGCCTGTCGGCATCACCACGGCGAGCCCTTTTTCCACCAGGAGGGTATTCACCATGGGTCCCTTCTCCAGGGAAACATAGGCGAGTGTCCGTCCGTACCTGTCGGACTTTTCCTCGTCCGATTCAAGCCGGACGATTTTTCCCAGCACGGTGTCCTCATTGAATTCCCTGGCCTCCCGTGCCATGAATTCAGGATCGCGGGTTCTAAAATTCATCTCGGGGCAGTCGATTCCCACATACCGGATCTGTGCGCCTGTTTCCAGGCGCACCGTATCCCCGTCGTAGACAAAGGTCACGCGGTGGCCCCTGGGGGAGGCGCCGCATAGTGTCATCAGAAAGATGAAAGCGGTAAACAGCCTGATTATCATGATCATTAAATATCTGAACACTTGTACATAAAATAAAAAATAAGCCTTGACTGGGTTCTGAACATGTATTATAAATTGCCTCCTAAATCCATCAAAAACCAATGTAAAGTCAACCATGATACACAACAGGGGTGGAGCCATGCACGAAATCATGACTTCCAAGGAAGTGGCAGAGTACCTGAAACTCAATCAGATAACCGTCTGCAAGTATGCCGCCGAGGGTAAAATTCCCGCCATTCGTATCGGCAAGGTGTGGAGGTTTGACAGGGAACTCATTGAAGAATGGATCAGCGGCAATCAGCAGGCGGGTAGGCCCTGAGACGCCCCTCAGGAGTGATAGAGGAGATAAGGTTCACGGGTTCCCCTGAATTCAGCCTCCTCCCGTCTCCAGTTGTCCCGCAACCCCCCCGGGACCGCCCCTTGCTCAAGGGAGCGCCTCATGTCGCGGTCTCCCAGGATGAGGTCGATAGCCGGCTTGTCGTATTCATACTCGTAAGGATCCCGCCGCCATTCAAAGGCATCCCGGTGCTCCGATAAAACAGCAGAGAGCAGGCACACAGAGAGAAAATAGGGCTGGAAGACGCTTTTGTCCTTGACATGGATCATGAACCCCTTGCAGACCAGGCCCTCCCACTTGTGGAAGGTGGGCTTGAATGAATAGGGCCTCATGTAGACACCTGCCAGGGCCTCTTCCGGGAGGGCTTCCAGGACCTTCCCGGGGTCCATGTACGGGGCCCCGAAGATTTCGAAAGGCCTGCACGTCCCCCTCCCTTCCGACACATTGGTGCCCTCCCAGAGCACCTGCCCCGGGTAGACGAGAGCTGTGTCGTAGACCGGCATGTTGGGCGAGGGCATGACCCAGGCAAGCCCAATGTCCGGCCAGTGCATGCGCCGTTCCCAGCCCCTCATGGCAATCACCTCCAGGTCCAGGTCCAATTGAAAGGCCTCCTTGAGCAGGAGGGAGATCTCGCCGAGGGTCATGCCGTGCCGCATGGGGAGGCGATAGGGCCCCACGAAGGAGAAAAGGCCCTCTCGAAGAAGATTCCCTTCCACGGCCTCTCCGCCGATGGGGTTGGGCCTGTCCAGGACAATAACCCGGCGACTGGATCCGGACAGGGCCCGCATGCAGTTGAGGAGCGTCGAGACGAACGTGTAGACCCGGGTGCCCACGTCCTGGAGGTCCACAATGAGGACGTCCAACGACTCCAGCATCTCGGGCAGGGGCTCTCTTTTCTCCGCATAGAGACTGTAGACCGGGATTCCAAGCCCGCTGTGCCATCCGTGGCCGGTCTCCACCATGTTGTCCTGGTCTTCCCCTTGGTACCCGTGCTGTGGTCCGAACAGGGCTTTCAAATGCCCTGGAAGCACCTTTTCTATGACGTCGCACGAGGAGTGGAGAGAGCTATCCACCGAGGCCTGATTGGAGAGCAGCCCCAGGCGCGAGCCTTTGTGTTTCTTCCAACGGGAATCCCTGAAGATGTCGATGCCGAGGGCAATGGGGTTCACAGGGTTTGTCCTCCGGTCCGGGGTTTTGTGCGGTCAGGCTAACAGAACCCCCCCCAAGGGGTCAATCAGGATCATCGTGGGGCCTTCGGACGGATGCCCGCGGACGTGCCGGAAAACCGGGAACTTCAGCTGTGCACAAAAACAATGCAGGGACGGGCACTCGTCTTTATTCCAGTTTGCTTTATGAGAGGTCGCATGCTACATTGTCCGTCCGCCCGTTTTCAGATACACCGGGGCAGGTCCAAGAATCTCCAGGAGGAAACCCATTATGATGCTGAGCCTGATGAGGAAGCACGCCAAATCCTACCTTATCAAGGTGCTGATAGCCATCATCGCCATCGTGTTCGTCTTTTATTTCGGATACTCTTTCAGGTCCGACGAGGGCTCCAAGATCGCCACGGTCAACGGGGAGTTGATTACAGGAACGGAGTACGGCAAGGCCTACCACAACCTGCTGGAAGCACTCCAGCGCCAGTATGGAAGCATGTGGAGCGAGAGCCTGATTCAGGCGTTCGACCTCAAAAACCGCGCCCTCCAGGGGCTTATAGAAGAGAAGCTCCTGAGCCAGGAGGCCAGGAGGATGGGGCTCGAGGTCACCGAAGACGAGATCAAGGCGGAGATCCTCTCCTACCCGGCCTTCCAGAACCAGGGGGCCTTTGACCAGAGGCGCTATCACATGGTCCTCAGTCAGAACAGGATGACACCCGAGGATTTCGAGCGGACGCTGAGCCAAATGCTCTTGACGGAAAAGATGAGCCAGTTCCTGACGGCGTTCCTGCCATCAACCGAGCAGGAACTTCGCGAATACTACGCCTTCAAAAACAGGAAGGTCAAGATACAGTATTTGACTGTTTCCCCGGAAAAGTACAGGGGTTTCGTGGAGGTCGAGGAGTCCGGGCTTTCCGAATTTTTCAAGAACAATATCGAAGACTACCGTGTGCCGGACAAGGTGCGCATCGCATATATTGAAATAGATCCGAAGGACTACACGGATAAGATTGGTCTGAATGACCAGGACATCAAACTGTACTACGAGGAGAACATCAGCCGCTACAAGAAGGAAAAGGAGGTTCAGGCGCGTCACATACTTTTTAAGGTGCCTGAAGACGCAGCGCCTGAAAAGGTGGAAGAGGTCAAGAAAAAGGCCCAGGAGGTGTTGGAAAAAGCCAGGGGCGGGGGCGACTTCGAAGAGCTTGTCAGGGAGTATTCGGAAGGCCCCAGCAAGGACAAGGGCGGGGACTTGGGATATTTCTCGTCCGGCCAGATGGTCAAGCCCTTCGAGGAAGCGGCCTTTGCCATGAAACCGGGGGATATCAGCGATCTGGTCCGGACGGAGTTCGGGTTCCACATTATCAAGGTGGAGGATGTCCGTGAGGCAAGGACGCAAACCCTGGCGGAGGTCCAGCCGGAAATAGAGGAAACCCTGCGCATGACTTTGGCGTCCGATATAGCCCATGAAAGCGCCCTCAGCCTGATGGACCAGATGCCCTATGACGTGAACCTCGAGGAATACGCGCAAGAGCAGGGCGTACGCGTGGCGGCCACAGACTTTTTCAGCCGCGGCGAGGACATACCCGGCATCACGGGCGACGAGAAGCTCGAGGAAGTGGTCTTTTCACTGGAGTCCCTTGCGGTGAGCGACGTGGTGGAGTTCGGCGACCGGTTCTACATCATCCAGGTCCTGGAGCAGAAGCCGTCCACCCTCCCGCAACTGGAAGACGTCCGCCAGGAGGTCGTCCAGGACTACAAGGACCACCTCGCAAGGGAAAAGGCTCGAGGTGAGGCCCGCGCGCTCCTGGAACGCCTGCAAAAAGGGGAGGGGTGGAAGGCTCTCCTGGCAGAGAAGGAAATGGCCGGGGAAGAGTCGGACTTCTTCACACGCGGCGGCGCGGTTCAGGGCATCGGCTATGTCCAGGGGCTGGACGAGGCCGTCTTCAAGCTGAATGCGGGTGATCGCTACCCTCGGGAAGTCTTTGAAAGCGACAAGGGATTTCACGTGATCCGCTGGGTGGCCTTCGAGGACATTGACCAGGGTGAATTCGAAAAGGCGATGGCGGATGAAAAGGGCTTTGTCCGGTCCTTGAAGCACAGGGCCCTCTTGGCCGTGTGGAAGGAAAAACTCACCCAGGAGGCCGAGATCGAAATCCTGGCCCCCCTGTAAGGATTGGGGTGCGGGATTTTCAGGCGGGCTCCCGCACCCTTCCAACCGCCTCCAGAAGCCGGCTCATCCGGTCCTTGGGTGGTCGGTCAAAGGCCTCGGCCCAGTCTTCGGGGCTGAGGACCTCCCGGAAAAAAACCTCCACGAGAAAATTGTCGTACCAGCAGTCCAAGGCGCGGGCGCAGGGCCTGCGGCCGTCTTCCCTCCGGCAGTAGCTGAACGGGACCAGGTGCCACAGCTTGGGGCAGAACACCATCACGTCATCATTGGGCGGTGTGCTCTCTCTTCTCATGGCCGGCCCTCCTCGTCGAGAGCGGCTTATGAGGGCGGGGTTTTGTCAACGGCCCTCCTGAGCCGCTCAAAATCCTCCGGGGTGTCGATGTCCGTGTCGTCGTAATCCTCCGGGGGTTCCACAAGGCAGACCCGGTCCGGGTGACTGGAGAAGAGCCCCCGCGCCCCGGCATCCCCCGTGAGTTCCTTGACTTCATCATAAAGCTCCCTTCTGATCACCACAGGGAGCGAGCGCCTGCCCCGGACCACGACCGCCCCCAGGGGCAGTCCAGATTCGGCCGTCCTTTTTAGGAGGTGGTCGACGAGCCCGGCGCTGACAAACGGCATGTCCCCCAGGAGCACCATGACGGCGCCGCATTCCTTTTCGACCTCCCGGAGGCCGCAAACAAGGGAAGTGCTCATACCGTCCGCAAAATCCCTGTTTTCCACAATGCGAAGCTTTCGATGGGATTTAACACCGCCGAGGGAGTCGAGGATCCTCTCCGCCTCGTATCCCACCACCAGGACCACCGGGTTCAGCCTGGATTCCAGGGCAGCCCCGAGAACCCGGCCCAACAGGGTTTGGCCCCTCAGCGGGAGCAGCATCTTGGGACGCCCCATGCGGCTGGAACGCCCGGCTGCGAGGACAACGCCAGCGCACCCGCACTCCGCGCAAAAAGGCTCTAAACCCTTTGACTTTTCCATGAAATTCCGTATCATCAAAGCCCGGCGGTTCGGTTGAAGACCCTTGCAGCCGCCGTCGCCCGGACCTGCACGCTCGAGGAAAACCCCTGTCAACAAATGAGGCCGGTATGCTTGAGCAGGTCATATATGTCTTCGCGCACGAGTGGTCCCCGTCCGACACGCTCTGGCTTTTCCTTTACGTGGTTCCCCTCCTGCTCCCCCTTGTATTCTTCACGGTGCTCCCTTCGCTGAGGAACAAACGCGGGACCCTGCTCATGCTGTTTTCTTTTTTCGTGGCCCTCGTCCAGCTTGCCCTGTCCTACTTTAACATCTTTTTCGGGCAGGATACAGCATCTCTTTACGGGTGGTCCTATTCCAGATCCATCATCCTGCTCGGTCTCTTTCACGGGGCAGTGGGCCTCGGGATTTTCACATGCCTTCTCCTCGGGCGCCTAGAGTGGATCAAGGGCATCCTGGCCGTCCTTGCTCTCCAGGCGCTTGCCTCGGGCGGCCTCCACCTCTTCGAGGCTTTCCTCAATGAGCGGATCAACCTCACACACCTCGGCCCGCCCTTGTGGCACGACATCCTGTTGGCCGTAACGGCCGTCTGGGTGTTGAAGACCTCGGAGCGCGGGGTGGTGGATGTGTACTACGTCCCGCGGTAGAGTCCGCACAGGTCAGTGCTCATCGCCTGGTTTGCCGGGCCGCCTGCTGTCAGGGTTTTCCATCCCGGATGTAAGCGTGGGATGGTGGACGTCAAAAAGCTGGGCCGGATAAGGCGTTCAGGAGGCCGGGCTTTTGGTGGGGGTCCGCGCTGCCGCGTCTCCCATCGGCCGGCAGTGGGTCTCCCGTGTGAAGAGCATCAAGAGTATGGAAATAAGGGACCAGGCAATGATGAGCACGAACGCGGCACGATACGCCTCCAGGCTGTACACCCGGATTCCACTCACCAGCTCTCCGTGCCAGTGGAGGTCCAGGATTCTTCCCATGGCCGGTTGGAGCACCATGGGGCCGATCATTACCCCCATGTTGCAGACTCCGCTGACTGTTCCCGCCAGGGAGGGCGGGACCGACTCGCGGACAAAGGCGAAACCGATGATCATCCCGCCGGAGACGAATCCAACACCCAGGACCAGGGCGCTCACCACACCAAGGGGTAGGCCGGGGACGAACAGAAGGACGGCCCACCCCAAACACCCCAGCACGCAACCCGCCAGGTAGAGGGGTTTTCGCCGGCCGATCCGGTCCGAAAGGCCTCCGAACACAGGACCACCCACGCCCCAGGCCACGAGCATGGCCGAGGTGAGAGCCGCGCTTTTCGCGGGTGCTAGACCGTACGCAGCGGTGAAAAAGGGAACGCCCCAGAGCCCGGAGAAGGCGAGCACCGGGCCGACCACGCCTCCCGGAGCCAGTGTGAGGAACCAGGTGTTGGGGTAGCGAAAGACCTTCAAGACCCCCCGAAGGACCGAAAGCCCTCTGCCGGAGGATCCCACCGGGGCGTGGACATAGCCGGCATACCCTTTTTGGGAAGGGTCGTCGCACACCACCAGGGCAACGGCCGCGAAGACGCCTACCGACGCGAATGCGAAGACCAGCATCACAGGACGCCACCCGAAGGTCTCCACAAGAAGCCGAAGGGGCACGCCTGCGCAAACAGCCCCGACAAGACCCGCGCAGAGTGCCAGCCCGCTTGTCAGGGCATATTGCCGGTGAGGAAACCAGCGCGAGGAGAGCATGAGCAGGGAGACCCAGGCCACCCCGACCGTACCCCCGACCAGGAACCGTCCAAGGTTCGCCACTCCGAGGCCGGGGGCGACGGCGAAGAGAAAAGCGCCCAAGGACGCGCCGAGGGCTCCCATCGTGAGCAGCTTTTTGGGGCCAAGGATGTCCGCGAGGATCCCCGTGGGGATCTGCATACCGACGTAGCTGTAAAAATAGAAGGCCGACAGGTAACCCATGCTCGTGGCCCCGATGCCGAAATCGGCCATGAGCTGGTCGGTCATGACCGCCGGGGCCACGCGTTGAAAAAACCCACTCAAATAGAACACGGCCCCTATACTCCAGATGAGCCAGGACATCCAGGCCGGCGGGTATGTGTCTTCGCGGTTCATAAGTCTGCTCGGTGAGTCCCTCCACGCGCCCTGCGGGTTCCGTTCATAGACACATTCTCTTTTCGAATGTTTACAGCCTGCGTTTTCATCCGTCCAACTTGCCGAGCGCCTTCTTGTAGGGCGCCAGCATCCCTGGGACAAATGCGGCGTGAATCTTTTTTCTTATGGGCCTTATGGCCAGGAAGGCCTTAAAAACCGCATTCTGATATCGTTTTTTGTACTTGCGCTGGGGGAAATCTTTGTAGACCCCCGTCCTGCGATAAAATTTGTGATCCGCGCGAAACACTGCACTGGTTTCGTAGATGAAATCCCGGAAAAGTTTCTTCCCGGCGACCTGATAATAATTACCCCCGAATTCCAGATCTTGTTCACAGGCGAGTTCTATTTCCTGGTTGAAGGCGTGAAGTTGTCGGGTGATCTCCTCTGATGTCCCGTGCTCATCGGTGACAAACCCACAGCTTTTCATGTGCCAGATCTCGGCATAGGCTTCCAGCACTTCCCTCAGGTTCTGGATCCGGCTCAGGGGACCGGACAGGATAAACCCCAACCGTTTCCCTTCGAGTGCGGGTATGTGGCCGTTGAAAAAACTTCGATCCAGGAATTTCTTCCAGGTGGAAGACAGATAGTGGTCCTTGACAGACCCGGCGAAAATGATGATGTCTGCCCTTTTCAGGTGATCATTGAAAAATGACGCATAGCCGTCTTTCTGAATGCATTTGTTTTCATACCCACAGCGGCAGCACCCCAGACAGCCGTTTTTCATATCTATGTTATGAAGGTTCCATGTATCAATGTTCATTGCGCTGGAATTCTTGAACACTTCGACCATCTTCGCCAAATTCGTGTCCGTCGCTTGCTCGTCCGTCAGCAGAAGGACCTTGTGATGCAGTGTCTTCTCCTTTCTTTTCAACGCGCCCGGGTCATAAACAACCGTATCGTGGCGGGGAACACTGTACTTTCGATTAACGGGGACCTTTTGCTCCACCATTTTGAGAAACCATTTATAAAAGGAGAGCATGGAATCCCGCCTGTCGGGGGAGAAGAAATCTTCCATGTGGGCTGAATAGCTTTTTACGTATAAAAAGCCTAATTCTTCGCACACACCCTGCATGTAATTGTGCGCGGCGTGGTCAAAGAAGTTGATGGAGGTGGTGAATGAGGTGGTGTATTTCCCGCTGAAAATGCCGGGTGCGCATCTCTCGAATAGAAGTTCCAGAAATCGCTTCAGCTGGGAAGGCACAAGGCAGTAATAGACGGGAAAAGACCAGAGCACGGCGTCCGCGGCAGCCATCTTTTCGGTGATTTCATCAAACAGCCTTTTGTCTTTTTCGATTGTGGCAATGCGATTCGAGACGTTGATAATTTCAATCGGGTGGGCCGGAACCCGCTTTGCCAGGTAGTGTATGTGATGAAGGGTAATGCTCTGGTTTGCCTTGGGGCTGCCGTTGATCACTGCAATCCTCATGATGAGAGCTCCTTTCCCTCTGGTTTCTGCCATATTGTACCCAAAGCCCCATAAGGCTTTACGAGATGATACCAAAATTTCGACATCCGGCAACAGGTTTGCGGCAAACGGCAATCCGGGGTCTTCGCCGGTCGATGGGGGAGTGAATGGAAAGGCTTGTCTGTTGTTCCTGGGTCTCGTCCGTGGAAAATCCCGAACCGGGAAGGGTGAGGACCGGGAAAGCGCCTCCCGGATGATAGTGGAGGCCGCAAGTCATAGAATCATGGAAAGAAATCGCGCCGGTGGGACGCTCCGCCGGCGCGCGTTGGAATTCCTGCGGAAAAGCACAGCCGGCTATCTTGGCGGCCGATATTGCCTGGGTTTTGGGAGGTCTGCGATGGCGTCCAGGGCGCGCTGGATTTCTTCCTGGGGCAGGTCGTGGTCCTTGAGCTGGCCCCGCATGTACGCCTCATAAGCCGTCAGGTCCACAAGCCCGTGCCCGCTCCAGTTGAACAGGATCACCTTTTCCCGGCCCTCCTCCTTTGCCTTGAGGGCCTCCCGGATGGTCATGGCCACGGCGTGATTCGTCTCCGGCGCGCTGATGAACCCTTCGGTTCGGGCGAAGGTGATCCCCGCCTGGAAGGTCTCCAGCTGGCCCATGGCCTCGGCCCGGATGAGGTCGTCCACGATCAACTGGCTGATGATGGGGGCCATTCCGTGGTACCTGAGACCGCCCGCGTGGATGGGGGCGGGCACGAAATCGTGGCCCAGGGTGTGCATGGGCAGGAGCGGGGTCATCTTGATGGTGTCCCCGAAGTCATAGGCAAAGGGGCCCCGGGTCATGGTGGGGCAGGAGATGGGCTCCACGCCGATGATGTCGATTTCTTTCCCGTGGATCTTGTCCCGCACGTAAGGCAGGCAGTTGCCCGCAAAATTGCTCCCGCCCCCCGCGCACCCTATGACCACGTCCGGATAGTCCCCGATGACCTCCATCTGCTTCTGGCACTCGAGCCCGTTGATGGTCTGGTGGAGCATGACGTGGTTCAGGACGCTCCCGAGCGCGTACTTGGTGTGTTCATCGCCCACGGCCGCCTCCACGGCCTCGCTGATGGCGATCCCCAGGCTGCCCGGTGACTCCGGGTCTTTCTCGAGAATTGCCCGGCCTGCCTGGGTCTCGGTGCTCGGGCTCGCCGTGCAGTTAGCCCCCCATGTTTCCATCATCAGCCGGCGGTAGGGCTTCTGATTGTAACTGACCTTCACCATGTAGACCTTGCATTCCAGGCCGAAGAAGGCGCAGCACATGGCCAGGGCGCTTCCCCACTGACCGGCGCCGGTCTCCGTGGTGATCCTCCTGGTCCCCGCCACCTTGTTGTAATAGGCCTGGGCAAGGGCCGTGTTGGGCTTGTGGCTTCCCGCCGGGCTGACCCCCTCGTTCTTGAAGTATATCCTTGCAGGGGTCTCGAGGAACTTTTCAAGATTGTAGGCCCTGTAAAGGGGGGTGGGCCTCCAGATGATGTATTTTTCAAGGATCGGCTCGGGTATGTCGATCCACCTCTCCGTGCTGACCTCCTGCTCGATGAGGTTCATCGGGAATATGGGAGCCAGTTCTTCGGGCCCCACGGGCTGGCCTGTCCCCGGATTCAGGGGCGGCTCCATGGGGGTCGGCATGTCGGCCATGATGTTGTACCACTGGCGCGGCATCTCGGATTCGGAAAGAAACACCTTTTTCACATCCATAACTCCCTCCTTCAAGTGTAAAGTTGATGGAAGCAGCCGAGCCCTTCTCTCCGGGAATGGATCACCCTTTGAATCAAAGGGCTCAAAACCGGTGGATCATGACCTCTACGGCGGGCACGCCCCATTGTCCAGTGAGTCCATTGCGCGCCTTCACGTGCCGTCGGCGAAAACGAGATGGACGCGGAACATTGAACAGCTCAGAAGGAGTCGAGGTGAGTGCATCAACTGGAAGTGGTTTGGCTTGAGAAAGAAACGGGAATTTCCGTGTCATTCAAATAAAAGTACTCTCGGCAACTCGTGCCTGTCAAGGTATTTCAGGCATTTTACCGGAAAGGAGGCGAAATACGTCCCATGGAGCGGTGCTTTCCTGATCCTGTTTTGGTATTTATCTTTCTCCGGATTTATGAAATAATTTTTGGCTGCGTCAGGGGAAGCAGGATTATCAACAGTTCGGCACGGCCGTTCGAGGAGTGTTCTTAAGGAGTTTATTATGCCTGAAAATGCACCAGGGATTCTGGATCACGAGGTGGCTTATTACAAGGCACTCAACGATATCGCAAATCAGATCCACTCCGCCCGGGATATCAATGAAATCCTCATCAATTTGAAAGATCAGGTCCTCAGCGTCTTTGACGCGGATCGCATCACAATCTATGTGGTGGACGGCAAACGCAAGGAACTCTATTCCCGGTTCAAGGCAGGGGCCCTTCCCGAAGAAATCCGGGTTCCAATAAACAACAGCAGCATTGCCGGTTACTCGGCGAACAACGCTCAGATAACGAATATAGTCAATGCATATGATGAAAAAGAACTTTATATGGTCAATAAAGATCTCACTTTCGACAAGAGATGGGATGCGAATTCAGGCTACACAACGCGCCAGGTTCTCTCCGTGCCCATTTTTTACAAGAAATACGTCATAGGCGTTCTTCAACTCGTGAACAAGAAGAACGGCGACCGGTTCACCCTGGAGGATCAGAGTTCGGCAGTCGAAATGGCCAAGGTGCTGGGTATCGCCTTTTTCAATCAGCGCAAGCTGCTCCAGAGGTCCACCAAAAGGACTAAATTCGATTATTTGATCAACAACCACATAATTACAGAAAAAGAGCTCGAAAATGCCATTGTATTGGGCAGGGAGCGGAAGCTTCCCATTGAAAATATCCTCATGAACGAGATGAATGTCAAAAAGGAGTCCATCGGTCATTCCCTGGCGGAGTATTACCGGGTGGAGTATGTGGCCTTTGACGACAGTTTTCCCATACCGGGTGACCTGATCGCCCCCCTGAAACAGGTTTACCTCAAGAAAAATCTGTGGGTGCCCCTCAAGAGAGACGACGGCAAGGTCAAGGTGCTCATAGACAACCCCCAGCGCCTGGACAAGATAGACAGCGTCAAGACGCTCATCTCCGCCCAGAAATATGAATTCGCGGTGGGGCTCAGGGAAGACATCCTCCAGTTCCTGGATTATTTCTACGGCACGGGGGGCACGGATGGTGAATCCAGGGACGGGTCCATCGACGACATCATCGGGGATCTGGATGTGAGGGAAGAGGAAGACGAGGAGATCCAGTCCTATTCCGACGGTCTGTCGGAAGACGACAGCGCCATTGTCAAGCTGGTGAACAGAATCATCACGGACGCCTACAAAAGGGGCTGTTCGGACGTTCACATCGAGCCTTACTCCGGGAAGGAAGGCGCCGAGATAAGGATGCGAATAGACGGAGCCTGTCAAAAGTATCAGACAGTGCCCTATCATTACAAAAGGGCGGTTGTCTCGCGAATAAAGATCATGTCCGATCTGGATATCTCCGAGCGCAGAAAGCCGCAGGACGGCAAAATAAAATTCAAGAGGTTCGCCCCCCTGGACATCGAACTGCGCGTGGCCACGGTGCCAACCGTGGGCGGCGAGGAGGATGTCGTCATGAGAATCCTCGCCGCCGGCGAGCCGATTCCCATTGCGGACATGGGTATGCGCCAGCGCGATTACGACATGCTCATAGACTGCATCACCAAGCCTTACGGGATTTTTCTGGTGGTGGGCCCCACCGGAAGCGGCAAGACCACCACACTGCACTCCGCCCTTGCCTACATCAACAAGCCGCAAACCAAGATCTGGACCGCCGAGGATCCTGTTGAGATCACGCAGCGAGGGCTCCGCCAGGTGCAGGTCCTTCCCCGCATAGGGTTCGACTTTGCCGCCGCCATGCGGGCATTCCTGCGCGCGGACCCGGATGTGATCATGGTGGGGGAAATGCGGGACAAGGAGACCGTCTCCACGGGGATCGAGGCCTCCCTCACAGGGCACCTGGTTTTCAGCACCCTCCACACCAACAGCGCCCCGGAGACAATCACCCGGCTCCTGGACATGGGCATGGATCCCTTCAATTTCGCGGATGCCATCCTGGGGGTCCTGGCGCAGCGGCTCGTCCGGACCCTCTGCAAGGAATGCAAGGAGCCTTATCACCCGGACAGGGAGGAGTACGACCAGATTGCCAGATCTTTCGACGGGGATTTAGACGCCCTCGGTATCCAGTACTCGAATGACCTCACCCTCTACCGGGCCAAGGGGTGCGAAAAGTGTGCGAATACCGGGTACAAGGGACGCTCGGCCATCATGGAACTGCTCTACGGTACGGATGAAATAAAGAAGCTGATTCAGAATCGGGCGATCATGGAAGACATCCGCCGGCAGGCCGTGAGGGACGGGATGACCACACTCATGCAGGACGGCATCCGGAAGGTGTTCCTCGGCTTGACGGACATCATGCAGGTGAGAAAGGTGTGCATTAAGTGATTATCAAAGGTGACGGGGATGATCCGGCTTGACACCACATCCCCTGAGCGGCAGGCCCTGCGGGGAATGCGGGTTGGGGGCAAGGTCAGGAGTTGTCGTTGATCTTGTCCCGCAGGACTGCGGAGTATCTGAATGTCACGATCCGTCTTTTCGCGAGGGTGAGGTCTTCCCCGCTCTGAGGATTTCTCCCCCTGCGACTGTTTTTTCCCTTGATGCTGAATTTACCGAAGCCCGAGATGAGAACATCCTCTCCGCTCTCCAGGCTGTTTTTGATAATTTCCAGGAGACTTTCAACGAGTTGGATGGATTCTTTCCTTTTGTGTCCCTTCTCAGAGAGAGATTCAACCAGTTCTGCTTTCGTCAACGCCATGATCTTTCCTCATATTGAGAGGCCGCAAGGCGGCGGTTTGTCAGTTCGGGCGTATTCTGGTAATAGTGAAACGAAGGTCCCTGTGCTCCCGCAGGCAGAAACTAGTCTGGAGGGTGTATAAAGTCAAGAAAAAAGGGGGCTTAGGGATGCGACAAGAAGGAAAGTCGTCACATGAGAAGGTTCGCGGAAAGGGAGCACGCCGTGGAGAACGGGCCCGGTGAGGCACATCAAAAACGCATCGTCAGGGAGATTTTCTCCACCATTACGGGAAAGTACGATTTTCTGAATCATCTATTGAGCCTCAGGAGGGATGTGGCCTGGAGGCGGACGGCCGCATCCCGCATGCGGTTCTTCCAGACCCACCGCCTGCTGGACGTGGCGACCGGGACGTGCGATCTGATCGTGGAGTCCTTGCGCAAACACGGCCGGATAAAGGTGGTCGGGCTGGATCTGGTGCCGGAGATGATGGAGGCGGGCCGGGAAAAGCTGGCGCGCTTCGGCATGGAGGACGGGGTGCGCCTCATGCTGGGCGACGCCCTGCACCTGCCTTTTTCGGACGGGAGTTTCGACAACGTCTCCATCGCCTTCGGCATAAGGAACATCCGGGCCAGGGTGGGGGCCCTCCGGGAGATGCTGCGGGTGCTCGTGCCTGGAGGAAAGGTTCTGGTCCTCGAAATGGCCCTTCCGGAGGCCCGCCTCATCCGGCCTTTTTACCGGTTCTATCTCAACGTGGTGCTGCCGAAAATGGCCGGTGCGGTCTTCCCCAACCCGGAGGCCTATCACTATCTGGCGGAATCCATCACGGGATTCCCCACCCCCCTTGAGTTCGCTCGCATGATGCGGGAGGCGGGTTTCGAGCGGGTTGAGATTGCACCCCTCACCTGGGGAATCACATATCTCCATACCGGGCATAAACCCGCAGCCATGGGACATAGAGGTGAAGCCTGAATATTTTTCCACAAGCGCTAACCGAATTCTCATGAAATTTTCATCTGAAGCTCACAGAGAATGAGCATTCTTTTTGCGTCATGCATAGGAATCGTCCATGCAGCGGGCTTTTATTTCGATTGCGATTTCGATACCGATACCGATTAGAACCTCGCCATAGCGGGGACACATTGCCGGGGGCCGGGGACTTTTCCTTTGCAGAGGCCTCTGGAGACGGCCCTTCGGCGGGACTGTAACGCGCAATCGCATTCAGCGCCCCGAGAGGTAACAAAATGAAAAAGGAACACATTCTGGTCGTGGACGACGAAGAGGACATCCTGGAACTTGTCCGCTATCATCTTCAGAGGGAGGGGTTCAACATCTCGTGCACGGTTTCGGGTGAAGAGGCCCTGAGCCTCGCCCGCTCCCAGTCTCCCGACCTGCTCGTGCTGGACCTCATGCTCCCCGGCATCGACGGCCTGGAGGTTGCCAGGCTTCTCAAGGCGGATGCCAACACCCGGGATCTCCCCGTCATCATGCTCACGGCCAAGGGGGAGGAGGCGGACGTTGTCACCGGACTCGAACTCGGAGCGGACGACTATGTGACCAAACCCTTCAGCCCCCGGGTGCTCATCGCCCGGGTGAAGGCCGTTCTACGGCGGAAAACACGGAAACCGCCGGACGAGGCAGCCGTTATTCGACGTCACAACATGGTGATCCATCCCGGCCGCAGAGAGGTCCTGGTGGACGACGCTCCCTGCTCCCTGACATACACGGAATTCGCCGTCCTGGCCTATCTAGCGCGGAGGCCGGGGTGGGTGTTTACGAGATCCCAGATCGTGGACGCCATACGGGGTGAGGACTATCCTGTAACCGACCGCTCGGTGGACGTGCAGATCGTCGGGCTGCGCAGGAAGCTTGGAGAGGCCGGCAATTTCATTGAAACCGTTCGCGGCGTAGGTTACCGGTTCAAGGAGTGAACCCCTTTGAGACGAAGAAAAAGGCTTCTCTGGACCCTTTTCCCCACATACCTGCTGATCACCGTGATTTCGCTGGGTGCGGCCGTGTGGTTCACAACCCGCACCCAGGGCGGTTTCCTTTACAACCTCTTCGCCTCGGACCTGGAGGCCAGGGCCCGTCTCATCGAAGGCCAGGTGTCAACCTATCTCGAGCGCGAAGACTACGAGCGCATTGACCGGCTGGCAAAGGAGATCGGTCAAAAGGCGGCCACGCGGGTGACGGTGATCCTGCCCTCGGGAAAGGTGGTGGGCGATACCCACGAGGAGCCCTCCCGGATGGACAACCACGCGTTGCGCACGGAGGTGCATCGGGCGATCAGGGGGCATGTGGGGGTCGCAACCCGATACAGCCGCACCCTGGGCAGGGAGATGATGTATGTGGGCATCCCCGTCCACATCGGAGGGTCGCTTGCGGGGGTCCTCAGGACCTCCATCCCTTACACGGCCGTGAACGAGTCCATCGGCCGGGTCACCACAAAAGTCTCTCTGGGTGGCTTTTTCATCGCCGTTCTGGCCGCCTGCTTGAGCCTGTGGGTCTCGAGGCGGATCACCCGACCCCTGGAGGACATGAAAAAGGGGGCGGTGAGGTTTACCTCCGGGGATTTGAACCACCGCCTCCAGATGCCCGCCTCCGAAGAGCTTGCCGCTCTCTCCACCGCCCTGAACGAAATGGGCGCTCAGCTGGACGCCAGGATCAAGGAAGTCCAGCTCCAGAGAAACAGGCTGGAGGTCGTCCTCTCGAGCATGGTCGAGGGGGTGCTCGCCGTGGACGCCGATGAAAGGGTCCTGAGGCTCAACGAGGCGGCCGCCCGCATGCTCGGCTGCGTGCAGTCGGAGGCCGCGGGCCGCACCATTCAAGAAGTGACCAGGAACACCAAACTCCAGCATTTCGTTGCCGAGACCCTCGGCAGCGAAGTGCTGGTGGAGCGCGATCTCGGCCTTTACTCGGGAGGGGATCTCGTGGTGCGCGCTCACGGCACCGCCCTTCTTGACGAGTCCGGACAACGGATGGGGGCCCTCGTGGTCCTCAACGACATCACGCGACTGCGTCAACTCGAGAACGTGCGCAGGGACTTCGTGGCCAATGTGAGCCATGAGATCAAGACGCCCCTCACGGCCATCAAGGGCTTCGTGGAAACCCTCATGGACGGCGCGGACCAGGACCCGGACGACCGCCGCCGTTTTCTGGAGATCATCTCCCGTCATGTGGAGCGGCTGGAGGCCCTGGTGGAGGATCTCCTCAACCTGAGCAGGATAGAAGGGGAAAAAGGCATCGATGCCGTGGGCATGAAAAGCGAGCCGCTTTCCGGAATCCTCCAGGCCGCGGCCGGACTTGTCAGTGAAAGGCTGGGGGAGCATTCGGATCGAATCCTGGTTTCCTGCGACCCGGAAATAAAAGCCCCAATGGCACCGCTACTCCTGGAGCAGGCTGTTGTGAATCTCATCGAGAATGCGGTCAAATACAGCGGTCCGGAAACCAGGGTGAGGGTGGAGGCAAGTCGGTCGGAGACCCACGCGATTGTGAGCGTAACGGATGAGGGCGCGGGGATTCCGGAGGAGCATCTCCCCCGCATCTTTGAGCGTTTTTACAGGGTGGACAAGTCCCGCAGCCGCAAACTGGGGGGGACGGGCCTGGGGCTGGCCATTGTCAAGCACGTGGTCCATGTGCACGGCGGTCGCGTGGAGGTGAAGAGCACGCCGGGCGAGGGCAGCACATTTTCGATCTTCCTGCCTCTGGAGCCCGGGGCGAAGGAAACGGCTTGAGTGAATGCCCCGCCGCGGCCTACTCTGCGATCATGGCCCGCATCATGTCCGACGCGTTCTGGGCGTGATCGGCAATGGATCCTATGGTCTCCACCAGCCGGATCATGTGAAAGGTCTTGAGGGCATCCTCGCTTTCGGTGAAGATCTTGTGTATCAGCTCCCGCTCCAGGTGGTCCGCTTCGTGCTCATACTGACGAATGTCCCGAATAATCGCCTTAATTTCCTGCCTGATCTCGTCCGAGGATGACTTGAAGAAAACCGATGCCTTGTCCACCAGGGGTGAGAGGGCCTCAATGGCCGGGAGGATTTTCTGTACCAGGAAGAGCAGGTCCTCCTTGATCGCGCTCTGGAGCCCTTCCGGGCGGTAGGAGAGCCAGTAGAGGGACTCCTCGACGGCATCCAGGACCTTGTCCTGTTCCCTCAGGTACATGAAGAACTGAAACTTGTCCACCGGCATGAGGATGCCCTTGGGCAGGTGCCCGCGGATGTTTCTCTTGATGGCGTCCGCCTCCGACTCGAGGACCGCCACCTTGTCGGTCAGGTCGTCGAAGATGGAGCATTTCTGGTCGAGATGGCATTTGACCGCCTCCGAGAAAAGGCGGGCGCACTCGCTCACCTTGTCGGCATGCCTCTTGAGGTTCTCAAAAGGGGATTTGTAAAAGAGGGACATGAAATTCGTTCGCATTTAAACGCCTCCGCGGCTAGATAAAAATAACAGCAAGCACTTCATATATTATCATGGCGAGAACAAGGGTGAAAGGGAGGGTTATGAACCAGGAATAGAGGATATTTCTGATGACGCGAAGGTCCAACACGCCCATACCCCGCATGAACCCCACACCGATGACGGAGCCCACCAGCACGTGAGTGGTTGAGACGGGAAGGCCGAGCCTGGAGCAGATCAGGATAGTCGTCGCAGCGCCGAATTCGGCGCTGAAGCCCCTTACGGGGGTGATCTCCGTGATTTTTTTCCCTATGGTCTGCATCACCTTGGCCCCGAAGGCCAGGAGCCCTCCGCCCACGGCCGCGCCCCCCAAGGCGAGCATCCAGGCCGGGACCTCGACATTCATGGCGACCGTCTTTGTTTTTACCACGGAAAAGATGGCCGCAAGCGGCCCCACGGCATTGGCCACGTCGTTGGCCCCGTGGGCAAAGGCCACGTAGCTGGCGGTCATCACCTGGAGGTAGGTGAAAACGCACTCCACCTTTTCCGAATCGTTTCCACGTATCCACCGACAGCTCTCGCCGCCCAGGTTGGAAAGGACTTTTTTCCCGACAAAGCCCGCCCCTAGAGAGAGGGGAAGGGCGATGAGAAGCGCCGTGCCGAAACTCAGATCGAGGTGCAGGTTCTTCAGGCCTTTGAAAATCACCGAAAGGATCAGGACTGTGAAGACGAGGGTGAGCATCCAGGGGGCATAGCGCTGGGTCCTCTCATATGGGAAATCACTCAAGAGAATCTTCTTCCGAATAAAAAAATAGATGCCCCCCCCGATGAGGCCCCCGGCGAGGGGGGAGATCACCCAGCTCAGGGCGATGGCAATCACCGTAACCCAGTTCACGGCCGTTATTCCGACGGCAAGGATCCCGAAACCGACAACGGCTCCAACAATGGAATGGGTCGTTGACACGGGAAGGCCGAAGTGGGTGGCGATCTGGACCCAGAGACCCGCCGCAATGAGTGCCGCCAGCATCCCCAGGAGGAGCTTTTCCGGGGATCCGGCCAGGAGGGACGGATCGATCATGCCTTTTCGGATGGTGTTTGTCACGTGACCGCCGGCCATGACCGCTCCGGCAATATTGAAAATGAGTGAGACAAGCACGGCCTGATTCATGCTCAGGGCGCCCGAGCCCACGGAAGTGCCCATGGCGTTCGCCAGGTCGTTGGCGCCGATGTTGGCGGCCATGTAAAGACCCAGGAGAGTGGCCCCTGCGAGGAGATAGTATTCCGTACCGGCTGAAAATAGGTCCAACATCCTAAGTATCAGTCCTTCTTCCTGTCTGGGGAGACGAATCCTCCCGTGCGGCACCCGTTGATTTTTGTTGAAGGGCAGGTGAACATGATCTGTAACATTACTTGCCTGCCGCTTCAAGGCTAAATAGTTATGCCGCAATCGCTTTCGAAATCGGGATCGGCGCATCGCTGGGGACTCGAAGGACCCGGGCGAGCCGTTTAAAAGCATGCACACGAAGAACACAAAGATCACGAAGAAAGATCCCGGCAAAAGCCTGGAGCTATAGTTATTTCATATAGTTGCAATCAAAGCTGTTGGGTCTTGGCGTTCGTGGGGGCAACGAGGAAGCGGCTCTTCGGGCCGCGGAAGTATCTGAAAAGCAGTCTCATTGGCCGGGATGACGGCATAAGCATCGAAAATTCAAGATGAATATGAAATCAACGCTTTTAAATTTACGGTTGACCGTTTGTCTTTGGTTCACTATACTCCGCTGTTTAAAAGAGGAACCGAGAACCCCCTGCCGCAAAGGAGAAACCCCGTGAGCAACCGCCCGCGAGTGTTGATGCCGCTGACCGCCCTGGTTCTGTGCTGCCTGATCCCCCTTTCCGGATGTGTATCCGTGGAACCCAGGACCGATTATTCCTCAACCACTATTCCCTTGAAGCAGGAGCCGATCGTAACCGGCGCCTCCTGCCGGAAAGCCCCTCTGTCTGCCATACCGGAACCGGCGGACCCGGCCCTTGGCCAGAGGGCGGGCGGGGTGAGAGAAATTCGCCCGAGCCGCCCCGAGGACATGCCCCCGTTGACCCAGGAAGGTGACAGGCAGCTCTCCGCCCAGGAGGCCCTGGACTATGCCATGGAGTTTTACCAGGCCTCCAACGATTTCTGGGAGCAGGGAGACCTGGACAACGCCCTGGGCGCCCTGGACAAGGCATACACCCTGATTCTCCAGATAAGCCCGGAGGCCGACCCCGAGCTCCTCCAGCAGAAGGAGGACCTTCGTATCGCCATTTCCCGGCGGATTATCGAGGTCTACTCTTCGCGGGTCACGGTCGCCAACGGGAACCACAAGGCGATTCCCCTGGACATGAACGAGGAGGTGGAGAAGGCGCTGAACCTTTTCAAGGGCGGGCAGCGCAAGTGGTTCCTGGCTGCCTATCAACGCTCCGGGCTTTATCGGCCCATGATCGTCAAGGAGCTCAAGGAGGCAGGCCTTCCAGAGGAGCTCTCATGGCTGCCCCTCATCGAGAGCGGCTACAAGGTCCGGGCCCTTTCGAGCGCCAGGGCCTTGGGAATCTGGCAATTCATCGCCTCCACAGGATACAAGTACGGTCTGAAAAGGGATCGATGGATCGATGAGCGGATGGATCCGGATAAGGCCACCCAGGCCGCCATCGCCTACTTGAGGGAACTTCATCTGATCTTCGGGGACTGGATAACCGCTCTTGCCGCCTACAACTGCGGGGAGCGGCGGGTGTTGAACACCATAAAGACTCAGAAAATTCAGTACATGGACAATTTCTGGGATCTCTATCAGAGGCTTCCGAGGGAGACGGCTTTCTACGTGCCCAAATTCCTGGCCGTGCTTCACATTGTCAACGATCCCAAGGCGCACGGTTTCGACCTTCCCGAGGTCTACTGCCCGAGAGAAATCGATCAGGTGACTGTCAACAGGCAGATACACCTCAAGACCATCGCTCAACAGATTGGGGAGGACTATTCTCTCATCCGGGAGTTGAACCCGGAGCTCAGGCAGTACCTGACACCTGACAGCCCGTACACGCTGAAGGTCCCCAAGGGAAAAGAGGAACTGCTTCTGGCCAGGCTCGGGACGATGCCCGAGTACAACCCCCCGGCAGCCAGCTACGTGGTCCATCGGGTCTCGCGCGGCCAGACCTTGAGCCAGATCGCCCAACGCTACCGCACGACCATCAGTGCCGTTATGGCGGCCAACGGCCTCAAAAGCAGGAACTACCTGAAGGTGGGGTGGAATTTGAAGATCCCCGTGAGCGGGGGCTCGCCGGGGAAGATCGCCTCCTACACCCCGAGCGGGGAGATCACAAAGTACCGGGTGAGGAAGGGGGATTCCCTCTGGAAAATCGCCCAGAGATTTTCAACGACCACCAGGGCCATTCAGGCGATCAACGGCATGCGGAGCACCCGTCTCCAGATCGGCCAGGTCCTCAAGGTGCCCGAGGGCAGCAGCGCTGGTTCTTCAGGGAGCGTGAGCACCTATCTTGTGAGGCGGGGGGATTCTCCATACATCATAGCGAGGAGACACCGCATGGACCTCTCTGATTTTCTGAAGGTGAACAATTTGACCCCCGCGAGCACCATATATCCGGGTCAGGAAGTGAAGGTTTCCAGCAATTGATCGTCCGGCGGGGGGCCGATCCCCCCGCCTAATCGTCTTTTTCCCCGACCAGGTAATCTGCGAGAAGCCCCCGCCTGTGTTCGTCCTCGTGGCAGTCAATACAGAGGTTTTCCCAGTTGGAACCATCCCTCGGGTTGTTGTGATGGTTGCCGTCCCGATGGTGGACAGTCAGGAGGTGGCGGTTGGAATGGTCGAATTCCCGGCCGCACTTGGCGCAGATGAGGCCGTGAATCCTCAGGGATGCCTCCCTGTAATCCTCCCTTGAAGAGGCCGTGTCCGCTCGAAGTCTCTGAACCACAGCGTCCAACTCCTCTTTGCGGATTCGAGTCCGCCTCCCCCTCTTGGGCTTGTCGTCCTTCATGTGAACCCCTCCCTTAAGTCATGATTACAAATGTCGCCACATTTGCCGGATCAAGCCAGCCAGACGGTCTCAAAGTAGGTTGTGTTGAATTCCACGACCATCCTGGGCCTGTTTGCTTCGATATCCCATGGAATGAAACACGCCAACTGGTTCAAGATTCTTCTCTCGGGCGTGGAAAGGCGATGCGCCGCGTGATCCAGGGACTTCGCCACCGTGCCCTTGATCAGCCGGTCCGTCTTGAGCATCTTGTTCATCTGGAGCAGATGGGGCATGACCTGGAGCTGTTCCACGGCCTCCTCCCAGTGGACCCCGGGGATCTTTCGTCTCAAGACATAGCCGTTCCCCCTGTCCTTGACGGCCAGCAAGGGGGGGTTGGTCAGGAGCCTAGAATGGCCTATCCTCTCCCCCTGGCACTCCTTTCCAAGCCTTTCAAGGAGCCGTTTCAACTCGATGACGACCTCCAGCTGCCTTGCCTGGATCCGCTCAAAGATATAGGATTCTCCGGCCAGGGTGATTTCCTTCAGACGGGTGGGGTCGAACCCCATGTCCAGGAAATCGCCGATTGTGAACTCATCCTGGGGGGAAGCCCCCCTGGCCGAGAGCCATGTGTTGAGGCTGGGCCGGGAATAATTCGGCAGGGCTTCGATGGTCCGCGCGGGGCTCCCCTTGAGTTCTTCCGAAAGAGCAGACACCAGGGCGCTTTCGCCGAAGACGATTTCGGTCCCGGTGGCAAGCCGCGGGGGCGCATAGGATTTGGTCTTGAGCAAAAGGATCGCGGGGTGGAAGACAAGCTGTTCCAGGGAATCGCCCCCCGTGTACCCGATGAGCCGGCCGATCCTCCGGCGGAACCCGATGAGCTTGGTGGTGAACCGGGTGAACATGAACCGCATGAGCGGGGTTTTGACACCGTCCTCGAGTTCCTTCTCAAAATAGGACAGGAGGGCGGCGTATAGGTCCCGGAATTCGGCAATGGTCCTCTTGACCATCTCTTCGTTGTCCCGCATGTCGATGGCGGCCCGTTTTCGGCTCAAGTGGTATATCAGGCGCTGGAGCTGCTCGGTCAGGTCGCGGTCCTTGTATCTGGAAGGGGTGTAGACCATGATATTGCCGGTATCCTCCGGCATCCTTTCCCCCAGGATCACATCCAGCGGCTCCCAGGCCTGCTTGGTGTAGATTTCGAAGGTCGGGTCCTCCGTGGGGATGATATTGTCGAGAATCCCCACGGCCCCCTTTCCCTCCAGAAAATCCCTGAAGTGTTCGAGCACAAGCCTTCCCAGACCTTTGTTTCGAAAGGGGGGGGCTACCTCCACGTAGACGAGGTAATAGCAGGGCATGGGTTTTTTGAGGTAGAGCATGTTGAGCCGCCCCAGGTTTTCGCCCCGGGCGGAATTGATCTCGAGCACCCTGAACCCGTTCTTGTTTTCCTCCGGCTTGAGGGAGTCTATGTGGGCGCCGGACACGGTTCTGTCCACCAGGCCCCAGAGGTCGCGGAAGAGGTCGGCCGCCACGGGCGAATCCTCCGCGCCGGAGCGCATCCCTTCATCGATGAGCCCGATCAGTCCCAGCCGATCGTGGAGGCCCAGGTTTCTGGCCCCGGAAGCCTGATGGTGGTCCCCGGGTTTCGGGACCGGTTGCGTGGAATGATACATCTCAGGTCTCCTCAAAAAAAAGAGGCGGAGTGTGTGCTCCGCCTCTTTGTTGTCCCGGTTTTTTTGAGCTCTTACACACACCTGGGCCGTCCGGGTCCTCCCGTAAAAAAATAAAAATAGCCTCTGGTGTGCCTGGGTGTTTTCAAAGGTTCCGAATCCATTAATGATTATTAACCCCACATATGCCAAAAAACAGGGGCCCTGTCAACGGCTTTCTTTATTCTGCAGTTCCCGGGCTGCACGGAACGTTCCTCCAGTCGGTGTTTGAAGAGATTCTGGATCCGCGTGTATGGCTATCCGAGACCCGCCCGATACACTCTCGAAAGGTAGGCTTTGTAGGCCGCCCAGTTGTGGAAAATGTTTTCCATGTCTTCAAAAACCGTCTCAAAGGCCACAAGGATCTCGTCGGAGTCGCAGAATTCGCCGGGCACAAGAGATAACATGCGCTCATGGGCAAGGATCTCGAGATAGTTCGCCACGGCCTGGGGGCTGAAATCCTCCAGGCAAAGAGGTCCGTTTCGTACGGCGAGGACAAGGGCATCGGGTGGCGCTGCTCCGGCCTCCACGGCTGCTATCAGGGATTCCGCGCTCGCATGGTCGAAAGGTCCGGGGGACTCTCCGGTTTTCGCGGAAGAGGCGCATCCCGCCAGGAAAAGGAAAACCAATGCGGTGAGTGCGGTGAGCTTCATGTGGCCTCCCTGATCAGTCGTGGGGCTCCACCCACACGATCTGGTTCTTATTAACCACGAGAACCTTGCCGGACCCCTGATGGGTTTCAGCATCCGTGAGGACGATGAAGTGTGTGTCGGCCTTGGTGAAGAGATCGGAGACGCGATCCTTGATCCCTATGTTCACCTGGCCGGTCAGGGTGGATCCATCCGTGGTCTTTATAGTGACCCTTCTCAACTCTTTTTTGTATGCCTCACGCTCCATCGCTCCAGGCAGCCCCCTTTGTGAAGGTACAGAAATTGTCGTGCTCTTGGAACCCACAGATGAAGATTTATATGCCATCTTTATAATTTTTTCAACCGTGTTGTCATGGAGCTTCTTCGTGCTCACTCGGTCTCCCCCGCAGGGACGGTGATGCATTTAAGGATCTGGCAATGAAATCCAGGCTGTGATAGTTTAGACGCATTTTTTCTTTTCAGTCAAAAAATGTCCAATTGCCAATTTCATCCTGGAGGGAGAAAGAGATGGGACTCTTGGGTATCTTCGGAGGGCGGGCGCCTCGGGACCTGGAAAAAAAGGGGGACGCCCTGTGCGAAAAAAGGGAGTACGGCCTGGCCAAGCTGGAGTACGAGAGGGCCCTCGAGAGATGCCGCAAAAAGGGCCAGGGTGACGAGGCCCTCGAGGCGCGTCTCCTCGAAAAGGCGAACAGGTCCAGGGAGGCCCTTGCCCGGACACACAGGGAAGAGGGGTTGGAGATCATGGAGTCCGGTTATGGCGAGGCAGCGGCCGACTGCTTCAGGCTGGCCCTGGATCTGACGCGGGACGAATCCATGATCGCGGACCTCAGATCTCTCCTGGAAAAACTCAAGGAACTGGACAGCCTCGAAGGGGAGGACGAACTCGACGCGGATCTCTTCGAGCCTGATGTCGAGAACGAATTCGGCGTGTCACAGGACACACACGAGTTGTTCACGGCCCTGGTGAGCAGCCTCCCTCCATCCGTTAGGCAGGCCTTTTCGGAGTATGGCCCCTCCTTCGGGGAGGGGTACGTCGCACTGCACCAGGGGGATTTCGAAACGGCCGTTGAGAGGTTCACCCGGTGTCTTGAGGAAGACCCCGGCAGGAAACTCATCCTCCCGGAGCTTGCGACGGCCTGCCTCAACCTCGGAAGAGTGGACGAGGCCGGGGAGAAGGCCGAGGAATTCATGGCGCTTAACGTGGAAGAACTCCACACCTATCCAGGCATTTGTGAAGTCTTGTGGGCTGCCGGTGATTATGACAGGGCCCTTGCCTGGCTGGAGACGGTACCGGAAAACATGAAGGAGAGTCTGCCCATCATTCTCTTGCGGGCGGAGACACATTTCAGGGCGAAAAACCCGGCTGAAGCGGAAGGGATCCTCAAGGAGGCCATGGACCTGTACGGCTTTCACCCGGAGGCGGCCAAGCAGCTTGCCGCGGTTCACGAGGCGCGGGGCCGGAAGGAAAAGGCCAGGGACCTCTACGGGGAGGTTTTGAACGCCTGCAGGACGTGCTCGACCCCTCCGGATCCATGGGCTAAGAAGAAATTCGCGGACCTCAGCTACGAGCTCGGGGACCGCTCCAACAAGGTGCTCGAGCTCTACCTCTCGCTGGCCCGGGAACAGCCCTCGTCGCGCGCGGAGTTCTTCGAGAAGATCAGCAGGATCTATGAATCCCAGGGGAACCGGACCGAGGCCGAAAGGTTTATGGCATTTTCACGGCAGACAGCGAATGAAACATCCGATCCGGGGGCCGGCTCTGCCTCTCCGCAAGAAGCGCGGTAACCGATCATCAGAGGACGGATTTCAGGGCCTCCCCGATGTGCGGGTACTGGAAGCGGAATCCCTCGTCCAGCAGCCTCCGGGGGAGGACCCGCTGGCCCTTGACCAGGACATTTCCAAATTCACCCATCACGGCGCGGAGGACGAATCCCGGGATCGGCGGCAGAAAGGCCGGTTTCCCGAGGGCCTCGGCCAGGGCCTCGGTGAGCTCCCTGTTGCGGACCGGATTCGGGGCCGTGCAGTTGAAGGGGCCTCGCAGGTCGTCCCTCTCCAGGAGAAAGAGGTGGGCCGCCGCGAGGTCTGCGATGTGGATCCAGGAAAACCACTGCTCGCCGCTTCCCAGGGGGCTTCCGAGATATTTCCTGAACAGGGGCACCATCTTGGCGAGGGCGCCTTTTTCCTCCCCGAGGACGATCCCGAACCGCAGGAGGGCGACACGGGCCCCGTGGGGTTCGGCCTTCAGGGCCGCCTCCTCCCAGTCCACGGAAAGCCGGGCCAGAAAGTCTTCCCCCGGGGGGGCTTTTTCCGTCAGTTCCTCGTCCCCGTGAAAGCCGTAGTAACCCACGGCCGAGGTGCTCAAAAACCTCACGGGCTTGCCGCCCGCTGACCCAGCGAGGGCATCGATCAGGTTCCCGGTGGTCTTCAGGCGGCTTTCCCGGAGGATTTTTTTTGCCTCCGTGGTCCAGCGGGTGAAGATGGACGCCCCGGCCAGATTGATCACCGCATCGTGATCAGCGACCGAGCTTTGCCAGGACCCGGGTTCCGCGGGGTCTCCCTCCATGAATTCCGCCCCCGGGGGAAGCGTTCTGCCGGGCCTGATGGAGCGGGTGAGCACTGTCAGCCTGTGCCCCGCCCCGGTGAGAACCCTGGTGAGCTCCGACCCCACAAAACCCGTGCCGCCCGTCATGAAGATTTTCATAAATGTCCTCCTATTCGTCAAGGAAAGACCATGGCCCAGGGAGCCCGCGGAAGAAATCGTCAGGATCCGTGTCGCCGCGGATCCCGAGCCTGGTCAGCGCAAAATCGTACCGGACAGGGTCCTCGGAGATGATTCGGCTGAAGGATCGGGTGATCTCGAGGGCCGCGCGCATGTCCGCCTGCTTCCGGCAGGTCGCTCCGAGCCGGGTGCAGATCCTGTACATGTGGGTGTCCAGGGGAACGATCAGGAGCGAGGGCGGGAGATCCCACCCGCCGGGATCTACGTCGTCCTTCCTGACCATCCAGCGGAGGAACAGGTTCCACCGTTTGCAGGCGCTTCCCCTCTCCGGCCTGGGGACGAGGAAGCAGGCCTTTCCACCCGGAGATTCAAAGGCCGCGGCAAACCGGGTGAGCGCCTGGAGGACCGAGGTGTCCCGGGGCTTCAGGCCGGAGGCGAAAAAGGCCATGAGAGACCCATGCCTCTTTATGAGGCAGCGCGCCGAATGCAGCATGGCGGCGACGTCCTCGCCCGTGGTGAAGCGGTGGCGGAAGCCGCTCAAGGCCCGCTTGAGACTCCCGACGGGGGTGTTCATGACAAATTCAAAGGGAGAGGGCCCCAGGACATCCAGGACCCCGGAGACACTTTTCAGAATCTGGGCCACCCGCCCATAGGCGAGGGAGGATGCCACCAGGGCGACGATTTCCCTGTCCTCCAACCCGGGGTATTCATAGAGAAACTGGAGGGGGTCCGGCTCCACATAGCGCCGGCGGTTGTATTTGCGGTAAAGCGCCTCGAGGGCGTCTTTCAGGGGGTGGGGCTCCACAGAGGCCTCCGGCGGGTCAACGTCTTCTCTTCTTTGTCTCATACATTGCCTGATCAGCCCGGTTGAGGATGTCTTCAGTCGAGTCCCCTTCACGGGCCACGGCAATCCCCGGACTCACCCCCACGGTGATGTCCCCCCTGGCGTGGGAGGTGAACCGGAGCCGCCTGAGCTTGCCAAGGAAGAGGGAGATCTTTTCCCGGGCCATTTCGATTGTGAGATCCTGAATGATGACGACAAACTCGTCGCCTCCGTACCGGGCGATGAAGTCGTTTTTTCGAAAGGTGTTCCTGAGGCAGGCCGCCACCTTCTGGAGCACCTTGTCTCCGGCCACGTGTCCAAGGGTGTCGTTGATCTCCTTGAACTTGTCCACATCGAACAGGATGAGGGCAAAGGGGGCTCCTCCCTCGTTGAAATGCTTCAGGGCGCGCCGGATGTGGTCGTCAAAGGAGCTTCGGTTACAAAGCCCGGTGAGTTTGTCCCTCTTGGCGGCGGTCTCGAAGTGCTCGGCCCTCTGAGACATCTCCTGGGCGTCCCTCTCCACTTCCTGAATTCTTGTTTTCAGGGAATCGATTCTTTTCTGGAACCGCTCGGCCCTGGTCATCTCCTCCTTCTTTCTGTTGGAGAGGATGGTGCGGATGTTGTTGATCTTGCTTATGACTGCCTGCTTGATCTCGGTGACGGTCGTGTGGATGTCGAAGGACTTGACAAGCGAGCCGACCTCGGAGTTGACCTTCATTTCAAAATATTCGATCTGCTTGATGTGGCCCTCCGCGTCCCCGAACTCCTCGGAGAAGTTCCCTTCGAGCTCCTTGACGTGGTCCAACAGGGAGAAGAGGGTGTTGTTGATCTCACGGAAGTCCCCGTTGATGTTATCCTTGAGCCCATCGATAAAGTTCAGGAGCAGGGTGGAGGCCTCGGCCATGCGCATGCCGCCTGTGGTTCCGGAGCAGTTGATCTGGATGTCCTGTGCCGTGGATTTCAGATCCGGCCGCATGGGATAAAAGTCTTCCAGGAGCACGAGCATTATCTTCCGCAGACACAGGCAGGCCTCCCGGAGGTCTTCCATCAAGGGCTCCGCGGGAGGCTGACTGCCCGTCTCGGGTCCTCCGGGGGCTTCCTCCAGGAATCGGATCCGGCGCTTGAGGAGATCAAGCCCCGCCTCGATGTGCTCCTGGTCCAGGGGGGCTTCCGGCTTCAACTCCGCTTTCAGGGCTTCCACGTGCTCGAGGACTTCGGGGTCCGGGGACACGCAGGTGCCCAGGGTCTGAAGGATTCTGATGAGGAGCCCCTTTTCATCATGATAAATCCGATCGAGCTCCAGATAATCCTGCTTGAGTCTCTTGAGTTCGTCTGCGGTGTCTCCTGCCACGGTGTCCCTCTCTACTGCTTCAGAACGTTTGTCAAGGGAGGGCCGTCCATCCCCCTGCTTCCTGTCGATCAAGCTTCGTCACTCGCCAGCGTGAACCGCCACTTGCAGAACAGGTCGTCAGGGTGGGGGTCCGGTGGCGCGAAAACGCACTGCACCTGGATGTGCTCGTCCACCTCGCGCGCAAAGCTCTGGAACTCCCGCCGGTGCATCTCCTTGCAGTCGTACTCCTCGAGGCCACGCACGAGCCTTGCCTCCTGCGTGGGGCAGGATGGAACGGTGATGAGGACCTCGTCCTCCTTTTCCTCGATTTCGTACCCCACGAGGATGTTCCACGGAAAGTATTCCAGGGCCTTGACAAACCCCTTGAGCCCGCCCTCCTCGAGCGCGAACCTCTTTTTGAGGTCCTTGGCCGCCATGCCCGCGACCTTGTCCCAGACCAGTTCGTTGAGCCGTTCGGCAGTGGGCTGGTCATAGCGCTCAGCCACCTTCAGAAACCAGAAGGCGTCTATGACCCTGTAGTGCCACAGGAGGAAGGCTATGTAGTTTCTGAGTTCGTCCGCATCCATGGAATCAAAGACGTCCATTCGCATTGTTTTCCACCTTTCCGGGGGAGGCGAGGAGATCACTCCCCCCTTTTGTCAATGGGCACGTAGGCGCGCTTTTGGGGCCCGGTGTAGACCTGGCGGGGCCGGTGGAGCTTCCAGTCGGGGTCGTCGATGCTCTCCTTCCACTGGCTGATCCACCCCGGGAGCCGCCCTATGGCGAACATGACCGTGAACATGTTCGTGGGGATGCCCATGGCGCGCATGACGATGCCGCTGTAGAAGTCCACGTTGGGGTAGAGGTTGTGGTCGATGAAGTAGGGGTCCTCCAAGGCGATTTCCTCCATCCTCCGGGCAATGTCCAGGAGCGGGTCGCGGAGGTTCAGCTTGTCGAGCACCTTGTCGGCCATGCGCTTCATGATCCGCGCCCTTGGGTCGTAGGTCTTGTACACCCTGTGGCCGAAGCCCATGAGCCGGAAGGGATCGTCCCTGTCCTTGGCCCTTTGGATAAACGGGGTGGGATCCCCCCCGTTTTCCTGTATGTCGCTCAGCATCTCCACCACCGCCTGGTTGGCGCCGCCGTGGAGGGGTCCCCACAGGGCGCAGATCCCGGCGGCAATGGCCGCGTAGAGATTGACGCGGGCGCTCCCCACCAGGCGGACAGCGGCGGTGGAGCAGTTCTGCTCGTGGTCCCCGTGGAGTATCCAGAAGACGTTGAGGGCCTGCACAATATCTGGATCCACCTCGTAGGGACGGACCGGGCTGTCGAACATCATGTGAAGGAAATTCGCCGCATAGAGGAGATCGGGCCGGGGGTAGACGATGTCATGCCCCCTGGAGAGCTTGTATGACATGGCCGCCATGGTGCGCACCTTGGAGATCAGCCTGGTGAACGTGACGCCCATCTCCTCCTCCGTGGACCGCTCCGGGAGATCCGGGTAAAAGGCCTTGAGGGCGTTCACCATGGAGGAGAGGATCCCCATGGGGTGGGCCCTTCTCGGGAAGTTGTCGAAAAAGTTCAACATGTCCCTGTGAACCAGGCTGTGGTCGTTCAGCAGGACGGAGAACCTGTTGAGTTCCTTGCGGGTCGGCAGTTCCCCGTAGATGAGGAGGAAGGCCGTTTCCACAAACGAGGAGCGTTCGGCCAGTTCCTCCACCGGGTAGCCGCGGTAGCGGAGGACCCCCTGCTCTCCGTCCATGTAAGTGATGCTGCTCTTGCAGGCACCGGTGTTCGGGTAGCCGGGATCCAAAGTGATGAGCCCGGTCTCCTGGCGGAGCCTGCTGATGTCGATGGCTTTTTCCCCTTCGGTTCCGTAAACAATGGGAAGTTCGTATGTCGTTCCGTCAATGATCAGTTTGGCTGTGTCTGCCATGGGGTTTTTCCTCCAATCCATGCGCGCGTACTGATTCGGGCGCCCCGTACGCACAAAATTCAATGCCGATGATGCCACGGAACCCGCCCCCACTCAAGTGCAAACCCGACCGAGCATCTCGGCCTTTGTGGTCAAAGAAAAAGAAATTACCACGAAGCTCACGAAGAAGGCACGAAGACCACGAAGAAAAAATGGATTTAGAGGAATATTTTCTCCTTAACCCTTCATGCCATTTGTGTACCCTTCGTGCTTTTCGTGGTAATGCTTTTAATTTTCTCGTATGAAGATCAGCTGTTCCTCGACTCCAGGGACGTGGCGCGGGGCGCGGGCCGTTTCCGCCGGCCCGCCTGCTGGATCACGAGCCCGCCGACAATCAGGAAAAGACCCGGGACCGTGGACGCGAATATCCGCTCGCCCACGAAAAAATGGATAAACACAATGGAGAGAAAAGGGGATATGAATATCAGGTTGCCGATGCGGGCGGCGCTGTCCGTGAGCCTCAGGGCGGAGATCCACAGCACGAAGGTGACCCCCATCTCGAAGAAGCCCACGTAGGCCCCGCCCAAAAGGCCACGGACGGGAGGCAGGGAAGCGTCCGAGAAGAGGAGGGCGTAGACAGCCACAAAGGGCATGCCGAAGAGGAAATTGAGGAGAAGCCCCGCCACGGGGTTCCTCCTGTCCCTGGTGTTGTAGATCCAGTAGAGGGCCCAGATGACCGTGCTTGCGAGGCAGAGGCCCACGCCCAGGGGGTCTGTGAAGCGGAGGCTCGCGGGATCGCCCCGCGTGGAGATGACCACCACGCCGCTGTAACTCACCAGGGTGGCCAGGATGTCCATGAGGGTCAGCTTCTGTTTGAGGAGCGGGACGGAGAGCAGCCCGAGGGTGATGGCCCAGGTGTAGTTCAGGGGCTGCGCCTCCTGGGCCGGCAGGAGGTCGTACGCCTTGAAAAGGATCACGTAATAGAGAAAAGGGTTGAGGAACCCCATGGCCAGCGAGTGGAGGTACTCCCTGCCGGAATAGGAGAAGATCAGCCTCATCCTCCCCTGGAGAAACAAAATGGCGGCGAGTGTCAGGGTGGACACGACCCCGGAATAGAGGAGAAGCTGGGCGGGCTCCAGGTACCTGAGGGAGATCTTGAAGGCCGAGGCCACCGTGGACCACAGGAGCACCGCTCCGATGCCGAAAAGGTAAGCTTTACTCTGGTTCTGCATTCAAAAGACCTGCGTGATCCGGGGGGTTGCACGGCGACGGCCGCGTCTACGCCGGAATCAGAGCCGGCACGGGACGGAATTGTTGAGCCTGATCCCCTCGAGATCGATGTCCACGTCATAGGCCAGGGTCTCCACTCCGGTTGCCACAGCCTTCCGGAGCTCTCGCCCATAGTCCGGGTCAATGGAGTCGGCAGGCGAAAAGCACTCCGCGTCCATCCTCTGTATGAGAAAGAACATCACCGCCCTGTCCCCCGCGCGAACCTGGTTTTGAAGTTCAAGGAGGTGCTTGAGGCCTCGCGTGGTCACCGCGTCCGGGAAAGAGGCCGCCCCGCCCTCGACAAGGGTGCAATTCTTCACCTCAACGAAGCACCGCTCGCCGGGGCGTTCCAGCAGGAGGTCCACGCGGGAGCCGGTGCCGTATTTAACCTCCGGCCGGACCGTGGTGTACCCGGAGAGCTCGGGTATCCAGCCTTTCTCGGCGCCGAGGCGGACGAGGCGGTTGGGCACCAGCGTGTTGACCCCCACCAGGGAGCCGGGCATCCTGATCAACTCCCAGGTGTATCGAAGCTTCCGGTTCGTCCGGTCGTGCGTGGACAGATAGACGGTGCGCCCCGGTTCGGAGCAGGTCCGCATGCTCCCCGAGTTGGGGCAGTGGGCGGTCACCAACCGGCCGTTTCGCAGCTTCACATCCGCAAGGAACCTTTTGTAGCGCCTCACCAGGGTCCCCTGGAGCAGCCTGGGCCACGAAAGCCCGTGTTTCGGTTCTCTGTCCGTCATAAACCCTTATCCTTGGAAATCCCCCGCACTGCCATCCCGGCCGTGTCGAGAATTCCTACTGCTTGACATAGCCCCACTCCACAAGCCGCTGGTAGGCGTAGCGTGCCTGGTCACCGCTGTCCACCGCCTGGAGGTATTCGTAATAGAGCCGGGCCGCATCCTGTCTCCTTCCCATGCCCTCCATCGTAAAACCCCTGAGAAAGACGATCCCGGGATTCCCGGGGAGGCGTTCCCCGTAAAGCGTGAGCTCCCGGTAGGCGCCGTCAAAGTCCCTCCGCATGAGCCTGGAAAGACCGCTCACCATGGTGGCCCGTGCCTCGTCCGGGTAAACCTGCCGGGCCTGCGCCGAGTAGGCCTTTGCCTCGTCGAATTGTTTCCGGGCGAACTTGCATTCCGCCATTTTCACCAGCGCGGCGTAATCCTCTGGGGCGATGCTCAAGGCCTTCCGATACTGCTCTTCGGCCCCGCTCAAATCCTTCTGCGCCATGGCCTTGTCCCCGGCCTGCAAGGCCTTGACGGCTCCCTCGATGGACCGGAGAGAGGCCGTGCGGTCCATGTAGCGCTCCCTGTGGAAGGGATTGCCCCTGAAGTCCCCGTACCGGGCTGCCGCCTCATCCCGCATCCTGGCATAACGCTCGCGGCTCATGGGGTGGGTGGCGAACATGAGTTCCAGGGCGCCGGCCTTTTGCCGGGATTTTTCCTGGAGCATCTCCATGAGGCCCACCATGCCGCCGGGATTGTACCCGGCCGCGGTCATGTAGGAGAGGGACAGGGAGTCCGCCTCCCGCTCGTTGTCGCGGCTGTATCTGGCGAGAAGCGCACCCGCGCCGATTCCCGCGATACCGGACACCAGCTGCCCCAGGCCCCGGTCTCCCACTGACGCCAGGGCGCCCAGCCCGCCCACGGCCGCAGAGGTGAGCATCCCTTTTGACATTTGCGAGGCGGTGTGCCTGGCGTTCACGTGTCCGAGTTCATGGCCCAGAAGGGCGGCAAGCTCCGCCTCGTTGTCGAGTTCCAGGAGGATGCCCCTTGTGCACGCAATGGTCCCGCCCGGAAAGGCATAGGCGTTTACGTACGGCGCATTGACGCAGTTGAAGGAATACGGCATGTGCGGCCTGTGAGTGAAAGGTCCCATCCCGCGGCCGGTCTCCTGGACGTAGTCCCTGACAGCACGGTCCCTTGTGATGCCGTAGTCCGCTGAGAACTGGTGAGGCGAGTTCGTCCGGTCGATGCGGATTTCATCCCCCTCGCTGAGCAGCATGAGCTGGCTTTTGCCGGTTACGGGGTTTGCCGCGCACCCCGCTGCCAGCCCCGCCGCCGCCCATCCCATGCAGGCAAGAAACCGGCGCCTGCTGATGCCCCGGACCAAAAAGGGAACCTCGTTCGGCACGATGATCACCTCCCAATCACTTGGAGCCCTGATGTTTTTCCGCCCTGTATTTGGCCACGAGCTCCTGGTATTCCTTGTACCCTTGCCTCACCCACCAGAGCTGCTCGTCCGTGGGCGCTCCCTTGATCTTGCCGGGCACTCCAACCACCAGGGAGCGGTCCGGGACGATCATGCCCTGGCCCACGAGGCACCCGGCGGCGAGGATGCACTCGGAGCCGATTTCGGAGTCGTGGAGGAGGGTGCAGTTCATCCCCACGAGGACGTCGTTTGCGATCCTCCGGCCGTTCAGGACCGCGCCGTGCCCGATCAACACCCTGTCCCCTATGTCCACGTCCCCAACCGGCGAGGTGGGGGTCCCGGAATGGATGACGGCGTTGTCCTCCACCACAACGTCCCTGCCGATGCGGATGCAGCCGAAATCCCCTCGAATGACGGCCCCCGGCCACACGCTCGACCCCTCTCCGATTTCCACATCCCCCACGATGTAAGCCGCCTCGTTGATATAGGCCCCGGGGCTGATTCTTGGGGTTTTGCCGTCGAAATTTCTGATCATTTACAGGCCTCCCATGGCATGGATAGTGCAAAATCAGGTTATTCAGCATTGCCTGCGAACAGAGGGTTAATGTGACATATTGGGGCGGAATACTCAAGCCCGGTCCTGTCGGGTGTCAGGCTTTCCTTCAGCGGCTCTCCACGTGAGAGGACGGGCTGTCAAAAATCCGACGAAATTCGGGCTGATGGAATCCAGGGCAGGCCGCGGGAAAAATTTGGAGATCGGGAGGTTTTGAACATGTTCTCGAAGACGAAGCTGGGTGCGAAACTTTTGATCCTCTTTCTGGCGGTGGGTGTCATTCCGTTTGCGTGCATCGGTGTCGCGTCCCTGTTGAACTCCGGCACTGCCTTGACAGAGGCCGCCTACGGAAAGCTCGAGGCCGTCCAGACCAACAAGAAGATCCAGATTGAAAACTATTATGCAGACCGCAGGGCAGATCTCGTCGCCCTGGCCGAGACTGTGGGGAACCTGAGGGACAAGGCCTTCGAGAAGCTCAATGTGGTTCAGCAGATCAAGAAGGCCCAGGTCGAGGAGTTTTTCCGGGAGAGAATCAGCGACATCCGCAGCCTTGCCAAGAACAGGATCGTATCGGAGGCCCTCGTCAGTTTCCCCACAATCTTCAAGGAGGACGGAAGCATCGATGAGACGCTCTACAGATATTTTGACATGAAGTTCGGGGAAACCCTCAAGGAGTTTCGGACCATCAACAATTATGAGGACATAATCCTGGTGGGCCCCGAGGGGAATGTGGTTTTCTCCGCGGGGGGGGGCGCGGATCTCGGCAAAAACGCCGTGACCGGGGAATTGAAGGGCTCCGGGCTCGGCAAATGCCTTGCGAAACTGGGGACGGATGTCGTGGTCCAGGATTTCGAACCCTACGCGCCGGCGAAAGGACGTCACCTGGCCTTTATCGCCGCCCCTGTCGCCGCCAGCAATATGTCCTCTGCGGAGGATACCGCGAGCATCGGCGCCCTGGTGTTCAAAATGAACAAGGAATCCGTCAACCTGATCGCCCAGCGCCGGGACGGCATGGGCAGCACGGGCGAGACCTTTTTCGTGGGCCGGACGGAGGCGGGGGACGGATACCGGAGCGACAGGACCGTCAAGGCGGGGGCCATGGGGGCAGACGTCCGGGCCGTTTACCTTGAAAAGATGTTTTCCGGTGAGGCGGGAATCGAGACCATTCTTGACGAGACTGGAAACGTGGAGATGGTTTCCTATTCGCCCCTGGACATCCCGGGTGTGCAGTGGGGGACTGTCAGTGTCATGAGCCTGGAGGAGGCCATAGCCCCCCGGGCCGAAGGGCAGGAAGAGGATTTCTTTCAAAGGTATGTCGACAATTACGGGTACGAGGACCTGGTCCTCATCCATCCCGGGGGCAAGGTGTTCTACTCGGTCGCCCACTCCGCGGATTACGGGACCAACCTGCTGGATGGAACTTACAGGGATTCCGGACTGGGTGCAATGCTTCGCAATGTGCTGGAAAACGGAGATTATGTCCTGTCCGACTTCACCCCCTACCCGCCGGCGGACAACCGGTATTGCTCCTTTATGGGGCAGCCTGTTTTATCCGGCGGCCGGTTGAGGCTGGTGGTGGCGGTCCGGGCCCCCATCTCCGCCCTGGATGCCATCACCCAGGAGCGCGCCGGGATGGGTGAGACCGGAGAGTCCTACCTCGTGGCCATGACCGGCGAGGGCCCCGTGTTCCGGAGCAACCGGGTTGTGGGAAAAGGCTTGTGCGGCGATCAGGTCTCCAACGCCTTCGCGGGACGGGCACTCTCGGGTGCGGCGGGTTTCGGGGAGGTGGAAAACGATGCGGGAAAGAACGAGCTCGTCCACTATGGCCCCCTGGAGATCATGGGCCTGGAGTGGGCCATGCTCACCACCATGGATGCCGGCGAGGCGCTTGCCGCGGTCAGTGAGCTCAAGATCCTCATGGGGATCATCGCGGCCGCGGCCCTGATTGTGATTGTAGGGGTGGCGCTCATGCTTTCCAGGTCCATCACCCTCCCGGTGAGGCGCATCATAGGGGGTCTTCAAGAGGGGGCCGAGCAGATCACCAACGCCGTTCACCACATCTCGTGCTCCAGCCACGCCCTTGCCGAAGGCGCCTCGGCCCAAGCTGGATCCATAGAGGAGACGTCTTCATCCCTGGAGGAAATGGCCTCCATGACCCGGCAGAACGCGGACAACGCGGTCCAGGCGGACAACTTGATGAAAGAGACAAACCAGGTGGTGGATAGGGCAAACACCTCCATGAGCAACCTCAGCAGCTCCATGACCGAGATATCCAGCGCAAGCGAGAAGACCTCGAAGATCGTCAAGACCATCGATGAGATCGCCTTTCAGACCAACCTGCTTGCCCTGAATGCGGCCGTGGAGGCCGCCCGCGCGGGTGAGGCGGGCGCGGGCTTCGCCGTGGTGGCGGACGAAGTTCGGAGCCTTGCTCTCAGGGCGGCGGAGGCCGCAAGAGACACGGCGCAACTCATCGAGGAAACCGTGCGGAGGGTCGGCGAGGGAGAGGGGCTCGTCCAGACCACAAACGCCGCATTCTCCGAGGTCATGGAGAATGCGGGGAAGGTGGGCGGCCTGGTGAGCGAGATCTCCGCCGCTTCCAAAGAACAGGCCCAGGGAATAGAGCAACTCAACAAGGCGGTCACGGACATCGACCGGGTGACCCAGGAGACCGCCGCCAATGCGGAAGAGTCAGCCGCGGCCTCCGAATCCATGGGCCGGCAGAGCGAGCAGATGAAGGTGTTCGTGGACGAACTCATCGAGCTGGTGGGCGGGGGAGCCGGTAACGAAGTGGATGGCGTTTTTTCAAGCCATTTCCCTGATCCATCGGGCGATTTCGGCCTCCTGGATTCCCCTGGGGGGCAGAATCCAGATCCTCCTCAGGTATTGAGGGGCTTCCGCATCAAGGGCCCTTTTCAGCAGTCTTGTGAACCGTAACGGGTTCAGGCGGCCGTGCATGCACCCGAGCATGTCAAGGGCAACGGCCTTGAGCTTTCTTCGGTCGGCCGCCCGGAAGGCCCCCTTCAAGGCCTGGCTGACCCAATACTCTCTCCAGGTGGGATCCTGATTCACATCGTGGACAACCGCCATGATTTTGTAAGGCCCCGAACCTCTCACCAGGACACTGCCCGGGATCTCGGGCCTGGTCTCAATGAGACGGGTCATGAGATGTACGGGGGATTCCACGGGCTCGCATACGGTCGGGTCTTCACTGAGGACCAGGAAGGTATCCTCCTCCACGACCCGCGCGTCGACGGGAAAAGGCCCTTTTTCTCCCGATGAGACGACCACGTGGATTCCGCGTAAACGGGCGGTGGGGTCCTGACCTCCGGATATAAGCCTCAGCTGAACATTTTTTCTCTTCGTGCGTGCGATCATATCATCCTTTTTTGAGTTTAAACCTTATCCTTACTGTGTTGTCAAGAAAATCGCAGGAAGTGATGCGAAACAACCCTATTTCCCCTGTGGACCGAACATGCGGGCCTATGCAGGGGCAGGTGTCGTAATCCCCGATTTCCACGATCCTTATTTCTCCCCCTGCTTCGGGCGGGAGTTTTCCAAGATCAAAAACGCCTTCGCAGTCTTCCCTGTTAAGGAATCGTTCGCGGACCTCCAGATCTTTAAGGATAATTTCATTGACAAGGGCCTCGATGGAACGCGTGTCCTCCTCGGAAAGGGGCTTCTCAAGGCGGTAGTCGCACTTTGATTTCTTTTTTTCGATGTGTGCCGCGACACACCTCCCGCACCCGAACATGCGGTCCATGGTCTGGTTGAGGATGTGCTCGGCCGAGTGCATTCTCGGATCGAACTCCTTTTTCATGTGGGCGTCCTTTCTACATACTGTTGAGGCTCAAGAGATATCGCACAACGATCTTTTTTGACAATCCCTATCCAGGGTAACGGTCATCTCCGGCAGGAAAACTGTTGACAGATAATGAAAGTCGAGATATATTTCAACTCATATTATTTCAATTAATATATTATTAGTTCGCATAAATTAAGTTGTTCTAAATCGATTTCCTGTTTCAAGGGGAGATTTTTTATCCAAACTGAAAAACAAAGAATGGATTCAACGCCCGGCTCCACCCCCATTGCGAGCTTTTTTACCGGAAATGCGGCCGATCCACCCGCCCGAATTCACCTCCCCTGAACCATCAGTTCTACTGATTACTCCTGCGGGACCCTGGAAGACCGGCCCCAGGGAAGGACGGGTGTCGGGGCGTCGGTGGGCGAAGCGTTGGATGTGAGGAGTTTGAGTAAAAAGTAATAAAACAGCACCCATCATTGTGAAAGGAGTTCAATCATGTGCGGCATAGCCGGATGTATCGGGGTAAGGGACACGAAGACGATCAACAAAATGCTCGATGCGCTGCCTCATCGAGGGCCAAACGACCGGGGAATCCATGAGTGCGAAAACGGCGTCTTCGGGCACACGAGACTGTCCATCGTGGATGTGGCCAGGGGGCACCAGCCCATCCTGTCAAAAGGCGGGAGCAGCGGAATCATCTGCAACGGGGAGGTCTACAATTTCAGGACACTTCGCTCGACGCTCGCGCCCAAATACCGATTCAGGACAAAATCCGACTCGGAAGTGATCCTCCACCTTTACCACGAAAAGGGGCCGCAGTGCGTCAAGGACTTGAACGGGATGTTCGCCTTTGCCATCTTTGACCGGGACGACTACATGCTCGCCCGGGACCCCATCGGCATCAAGCCACTCTACTATGGATATTACAGGGACAATCTCTATTTTTCGTCCGAACTGGGCGCCATGAGCCTTGCAGGGGTCGGCGACGTGCATGAGTTTCCCGCCGGACACTACTACACCCCGGAGGAGGGCTTCGTCCCCTTCTATCAGGTGCCCGGGGTTCAAGACCACGAGTTGACGAAGGTGGAGGAGACCGCGGATCTCATTCAGAGGACCTTTATCAAATGCGTCAAGGATCGGCTTCTGGCGGATCCCGAGGTCCCGGTGGGCTCCTTTTGCAGCGGCGGACTGGACAGCAGCCTGGTGGCGGCCATAGCGGCGGAAGACATTCCCAACCTCCACACTTTCGTCGTGGGAATGAAGGACGCGGACGGGGACCTCAGCGACGACGTCAAGGCGGCCCGCATTGCCGCATCCCACATCGGCTCGACTCATCATGAACTGATCTTCACGGAAGAGGATTACCACGAGGCCCTGCCCAAGGTCATACAGAAGCTGGAGACTTACGATCCCTCCCTGGTCCGCTGCGCCGTCCCGTGCTACTTCACATGCAAGCTGGCCGCGAAATATGTGACCGTGGTGCTCACTGGGGAGGGCGCCGACGAGATCTTTGCCGGTTATCACTACATGAAACACTTCCCTTTCGACGGGCTCAACCGGGAGTCCCGGAGGCTCATCCGAAACGTCCACAACATCAACCTCCAGCGGGCGGACAGGATGGGCATGGCGTTCAGCCTGGAGCTGCGTGTCCCGTTTTTCGACGTTGCCATGGTGGACCTGGCCATGAAGATCCCGCCGGAGCTCAAAATTCGGGAGCACAACGGGGCGAAGATAGAAAAGTGGATCCTCCGAAAGGCTTTTGAAGACACAGACTACCTCCCGGACGACATCCTGTGGCGCTACAAGGTCCAGTACACCCAGGGGGCCGGGTGCGAGAGCATCGGGGAGACCATGGCGGAAAAGGAAATGAGCGACGAGGAGTGGGAGCGCCTCAAGGCCGAGAACCCGGACGCGGTCCTCAACAGCAGGGAGGCCGCTTACTACTTCAAGATCTTTCGAGGATACCACCCCCAGAACTCCATCTTGAGATCCATCGGCATCTGGGCGGGTTTTGATTTCGCGGAAGAGAGGGAAAAGGTCCACGGGACCGTGGACGGCGATCTGAAGCACGACCGCGAAGAGGATGACGGAGAGAAGACGAGCTGCGCGGCCTAGAGTCAATTTTTAATCTAACCGCGTTTAATTCCCCGCCCCTTGAGGCGTTCGATGGTTTTATAGATACCCCGTTGCTTGCAGCGGGGTAGTTCATTATAATCTTTGTTCGATTTATTATGACTTCTTTGTGAACTTCGTGCCCATGCTTTCTGTTGGGGGCGCAATCTATTGTGTTGAGATCGCGCGGAAGTCAAATTCCCCGGGTAAACAACCGCGTCTTTACTTTCCCAATAAAGTTATCTATTCTACAGGAAAAATCCGCGGCCGAGATCCTGTAACCTGTCAGCCTCTTCGACCGACATTAAGAATTAGGAAAAAACTAACGATATGGAAATTCAGGAAAACACTGAAAGCCAAGCTCTGGACCAAAGATCGGCGGGCCCTCGCTTCCTGACCAGGACGAGGTTCGGGGATTTTGAACTGCCGAGTGAGGTCCTGTCAGGATTGAAAGACGCCGGGTTCGAATACTGCACGCCGATCCAGGCCCAGGTGCTCCCCCTCTCCCTTGCGGGGAAGGACGTGGCGGGACAGGCCCAGACCGGGACAGGCAAGACAGCCGCTTTCCTTGTGACCGTCCTGACCCGTCTGCTGCGGGAAGAAAAGAAGCAGGAAAAAGTCCCGTCGGCCCTCATTGTCGCGCCCACCAGGGAACTGGCCCTTCAGATCTACGATGACGCACGGATTCTCGGGGCGCACACGGACAAGACCGTGGCCCAGGTCGTGGGGGGAATCGATTACCGTAAGCAGGCCGACATATTGCGAACAGGGCCGGACATTGTCATCTGTACGCCGGGGAGGATCATCGATTACCTGAAGCAGAAGATATTCAACCCACAGGGCATAACGACCCTGGTCATCGACGAGGCGGACAGGCTCTTTGACCTGGGCTTCACCAAGGACATGCGTTTCATCCTGCGCAAGTTACCCCATTACGAAAAAAGACAGTCCATGCTTTTCTCGGCAACATTGAGCTATCGTGTCCTGGAATTGACTTATGAGTACATGAACCTTCCGGAGGTGATATCCGTCACCCCCGAGGAGGTCGTCGTCGAAGGCATCGAGCAGGAACTCTACCACGTGGGGAGCGAGGAAAAGCTGCGCCTTCTCCTGGGAATTCTCAAGCGGGAGGAATGGGAGCGAGTGCTCATCTTCGCCAACACCAAGGCCGGTGTGGAATGGCTGAGCGCCAAGCTCAAGGGAAACGGTTATCCGGCCGAAGGGATCACCGGGGATCTGCCCCAACCCAAACGCCTTTCCCTGATGAACCGGTTCAAGGGGGGAAAGGTCAAGATCCTGGTGGCCACCGATGTGGCCAGCAGGGGGATTCATGTGGAGGACATCAGCCACGTGATCAATTACGACATTCCCCAGGACCCGGAAAACTACATCCACCGGATCGGGAGGACGGCCCGCGCGGGAAAGACCGGGCGCGCCCTCACTCTGGCGTGTGAAAAATACGTTTACCACCTGGAACCCCTGGAAGACCTCGTGGGCTACAAGATTCCGGTTGTGTGGGCCGAAGAGGGCTGGTTCGAGGAGGACCGGGCCGGGGAAGTCAGGAAGCGGCGGCCGGCGAGAAAGGAAAAGACGGGTGGGGCCAAAAAGCGGCCTGGCGGACCTTCCAGGGAAAGGCCCAGGCGATCGAAAGCGGCCGGGAACGGCCGCCCGGTCGAAGGCACGCCGCGAGAGGTTGTCGTGGATGCGGAATCCTTGGATATTGAAGAATTCGAGCCCGCCCCCGGGGCGGATGCGTCCAAAAAAACGCCGGAGTCCCAGCCGTCCAGGTACGTCCCCAGGGGGGTGGCGATGAGCTCGGAGCCCGGCGGGATATTCGGTCTGGCTTCCCAGACGCAGGAGCAGGAGGTCAAGCCGCGAAAAAGAAAACGAAAAAGAAAGAAGAAAAGCGTCAAATCAAAGGAAGAAAATGAATAAATGTGTTGAACTGAAGCGCATGTCTTTTTCTCCAGCAAACAAGGGAGGTCGGCAATGAAGAATCCCATCCGGAAAGGGCTGATTTGCGGGGTCGCGTTTTTCTTTATTGCGGCCGTTTTCGGCTGCGCCAATATGAACAAGGCCGAACAGGGGGCGTTGATCGGCGGCCTCGGAGGGGCCGCCATAGGCGGCCAGCTGGGGCCCGGCAAGAACCGAGGCGAAAACGCACTCATAGGTGCGGGTATAGGCGTCCTTTTAGGTTATCTCATCGGGAATGAATGGGACAAATACGATCAACGTCAGCTGAGTCGATCGCTCGAATACAACAGGTCGGGGAGCACCACGGAGTGGGTGAACCCGGACACGGGAAATACCTACACGGTCACCCCCCGGGAGGCTTACCGGCAGGACCAGCGCATTTACAGGGACGTGCGGATCGACGGCATAGTGGACGGCAGGCGGGAGACCATACACGCCAAGGCCTACAGGGCAAGTGACGGGTCCTGGCAGCTCGCCCGGTAAAAGGCCGCCGGGCGGCCGGCGGCGGCGTACAGGTCCCCGGCCCAATGAAAATCAGTCCGGGAGCAGATCGTAATAGTAGCGCATGGTATCCGAGCGGGTGACGATTCCGATGAGCTTTCCGTTTTCAATGACGGGAAGCCGGCCGATGTCTTTCCGCGCCATGATTCGGGCCGCCTGCAGAATGCCGAGACCCGGTTCGATAGCCGTGACGTTCGATGACATAAAGGCCTTCACGGGAGGGTCCTTTTTCCGGGGGTCTCCCCGGAACTTCCTGAAGTCCCGCCTGGAGATGATGCCGACCACCCGGTCCCCTTCCACGACGGGCAGGCCCGTGCACCCCTTCTTTCTCAGGATGTGAGCAGCCTCCGTCATGGTGGTTTCGGGCGACACCGCGTTCACGGGGAAGGACATGATGTCCGCGATCTGGGCCGCGGCGCCTCGGGAGCCCTTAATGTGGTCGAGAAGCCGGTTCCTCATAATCTCAGGGTCCTCCGGGTACTCCTTGAGGAGAGCGGAACCCGCCGCGGGGTGTCCCCCTCCTCCCAGGGCGCGCATGATGGATCCCACATCAATGTCATCCAGTGAACTCCGCCCAATAATCATGGTGCTCCGGCGGCCTTCATCCATGAAAACACCGAAGGCCGCGTCAAGATTCAAAATGTCCCGGTACATCTCCACCACAAGCGCGAGCCCGGAAGTGTGTCCGCTCACCGGACAGGTGTTGACGCTCACCGTATAGCCGTTCACCTTGGTCCGTTGGGCGTTCTGGAGCATCTGGAAGAGCACGTCTTTCTGTTTGGGCCCGTAGGCGGGTCGAAGGAACCTGTTGAGCACCTCCAGATCACCCTTGCGTTTGAGGAGAAAGGCGACAGCCAGTGCGTCCAGGGAGGTCGTGGAAGGAAAGGAAAGACTGCCTGTGTCCTCGTAGATCCCGGCCAGGAAGAGTGTCGCCTGGATGGGCGAGATCCGGGTGTTCTCCTCCTCCATGCGCCGAACAAAGAGGGTGGTGGCGGCGCCCACGGCCACGCAGTGCTCCCAGCGGGCCTCGATGGTGGCGGGATTCAGGTGATGGTCCCACAGGTGTATCTCCTGAAAGGACAGGTCCTTAGGGACACCTTCCAGGCGCTTCCAGTCGTTGGTGTCCACCACAATGAGCCTTTTGACCTGATCCCAGTCAATGTCCTTGACCGGCGACCACGGAAACAGGTCCTTGTGAAGGGAGAGGAATTGACGCACATTGGGGTTCTGGCTGGCGGGAAGAACCGGGACGGCCCCAGGGTAAAGCAATGATGCCGCGAAGACCGATGCAAGGGCGTCGAAATCCGTGTTCTTGTGGGTGACGATAACCTCCACCGCTTGACCTCCGGGTGTTTGTGTGGCACACATTTTTTTTGAAGACATCTGGGCAGGCCCACAAAATCTCATCGGCACCGCGCGGACCGGCCTGAAAAAATTTGAGCTCATGAATTGAAGGTCTATATTAATGGATGAAGGAATAAGAATTCAATGAAAGACTACTACCGGATCCTGGGGGTGGAAGCGGATGCCCCGGGCGAAACTGTTCGCAGGGCGTACAAGAAAAAGGCCCTTGAGACGCATCCGGATCGAAATCCCGGGGACCCCGAGGCCGAAGACCGGTTCAAGGAGATCGCCGAGGCCTACGGAGTGCTGAGTGATCCCGTCAAGCGGAGGCAGTACGACTCGGCGCGAGCCTACGGCACCCGGGGTCGGCCCCACGGCCGGGGCTTCGGGTACTCCCAGGAGGAGATTCTGAAGGATCTCTTCCGGGACCCCCGGTTTCAGAACATGTTCGGGGCCATGTTCCATGAATTCCAGCGGCAGGGGCTTCGAATGGATCCACGTTTTTTCGAAAAGGTCTTCTTTGGGGGCCGGGGGTTCGTCGTTGGGGGGATCTTCTTTTTCGGCCCGTTCGGTCAGGCCCTGAGGGGCCGGCCCGGCCCTTCCCTTCAGGGGACCCGAAGCCGGGAGGTCCCCTCAAGTAACTCCGGACTGCTCGATACGGTCAAGGGGTTGGGGAGGAGGCTGGGAAGGCTCTTCCTGGGCGAGGGGACGACGGTCTCCGTGCCCGCGGGCCTTGAACAGGGCCGTGACGGGGATCTTTTGTACACTATTTCCGTGAAAGAGGACGACCTCCGGAAGGGGGCCACGCTGACCGTCTCAGTGGACCGGGATCACGGGGCGGAAAAACTGAGGGTCCACGTGCCGCCCGGGTCCCGCAGGGGGACCCGCCTTCGCCTGAGGGGGAAGGGCCGCGCCCCGGAAAAAGGCGCGCCCGGGGATCTCTATCTGCTCATCAATTGACGAGGAAATGTTGCAGGGGCTTCTTTCTCACGAGGATTCCCCGGCCGGGGCCGGGTTCTCAGCCTGTGAAAGGCATTCTCTGAGGGTCTCCCGCAGCCGTTTCCGGGTGTCGGCGGGGACGGGGTCGCTCGGGGTGCTTTTCAACAGGGAGATGGTTTTTTGAAGGGACTCCACGCACCGGAGACATTCAGGGCACTCCTTGAGGTGCGAGCGGATCTCCTCACAGGTTTTTTCATCAAGTTCGCCGTCCAGGAACTCCGATATCCTCTCGTAGTGATCCATGCACTGTTCATGCATTGCCGGAACCCCTCCTGTAATGTTCGGTGATTTCCCTTCTCAGAAAGAGCCGGGCCCGATGGAGCCGCGTCTTCACGGCCTGGGGCGTTATGCCCAGGATTTCGGCTGTCTCCTCGGTGCTGAACCCTTCCATGTCTCTCAGGTTGAAGACCATCCGGTATTTGGGTGGCAGGGATCGAACCGATTCCCCTATGACCTTCTTAAGTTCCGCCTGGAGGAGAGTCTCCGCGGGGTCCCATGACCAGTCCGGGATGTCGTACCGCCCCGCGCCGTCATTGTCGGGCAGGAGCGATTCCAGGGAAATCTCAAAATCCGGGGCCCCCTTCTTTTTCCTCCGTTTCCGGTGGCATGCGTTGGCGGCGATCTTGAAGAGCCAGTTTTTCAGGCGTGTCTCTTCACGGAAACTGTTCAGATAGCGGAAGGCGCTCAAAAAGGTTTCCTGAAGGATGTCCTCGGCATCCTCCTTGTGCCCGCACATGCGGAATCCGAAGTTGTACAGGCTCTCCTCGTAGAGGTTTATGATGTCCTCCATGGCCTCCTCGGATCCTTCCCGGAACTGCGCCACGAGGCGGTGTTCTTCTTCGCTGGTTGCCCGTTCGTTCATGGGGAATCTGCTTTCTCCTGGATTTTTTCTCCTACACATTTACACGTCGGAGTTTTCAAACGCAATGGTAATGTCGTAGATTCCTGATTCCATAATCGCCTTTACGGGATAGGGGGATTTTTCAAAGACCTTGAGCATGGCCTTGTTGGAGGCCAGGACATCGGCGCTGAACCCTTTGACGCCGCGGTCCCTGGCGATCTTCATGAGATAATTGAAGAGGAAGGTGGCGATCCCCTTGCCCTTGGCGGCCTCGTCGACAACAAAGGCGACGTCCCCGTAAGGGCTTTCCGATGAAAGAACGTAGCGCGCCTCCGCCACGATCCGGCCCGCCCCGGGCTCCCCTATGAGGCCCACGATGGACAGGGTGTTGATGTAGTCGATAGTGACGTAATCCTGCATCTTGCTGTGGGGCATGGTCTTTACGGGGGAAAAATACCGGTAATAAACGGACTCGTCGGAAAACCTGTAAAAGAGCCGTCGCATCTCGTCCACATCGGACGGGCGTATGGGGCGAAACCGCACCGTCAGGTCGTCAAAGACCTTCTCGGTGGCGAGCTCTTCCGGGTAGTAGCGGCTTTTTTCGGCGTAATAGACCTGGTCGGGGTAAAGGAAGTGCTCGTCCTTTGCGGCCTGTACCAGGCGGGCCCGGTCGTCGGGGTGGGCGATGTCGATGAGCGCCAGGGCACGTTCGCGCAGTGTCCGCCCGGTGAGGGAGGCGATGCCGTACTCGGTCACCACGAGGTCCAGGGACTCCCTGGCGGAGAACTGATTGGGGTACTCCGTGACCGAGAGGATGATGTTGGGCTCTCCCCTGGAATTTCGGCTGGGAAGACCGAACACGGTTCGCCCCCCTGGCGAGAGGGCCACGCCCATGAAGAGCTCCTGGACCTCTCCGGGACCCGCGCCCACGTTGCCGCGCCCGTGAGGGAGGGCCAAACCGCCTGTCAGGTCGATTTTCCGGGCCGGCAGGATCACAAGGAAGCGGTTGTTCCTCCCCATCCTGACCGGATCCGCGACCACGTCGATGCCCTGGAACTCCACGAGGGGATTTTGGTCCAGCCAGGACAGAAATTCTTCTGTTCCAAGGGCGTAGGCGGCCAGGGATTTTCCCTTGAAATTGGATTTCCTGCGGTTTGTGACCGCACCGCTCTTGACCAGCTCCATCAGGGGGTCCGTGAAAAAGAGAGAGTGGATCCCGAGGTCACTCTTGTGCGAGAGGTGGCGCGCCAGTGCATCGAATATGGGCCCCACGGAAAAGGACAGGCAGCTTCCATCCTGGACGAGGGAGGCGATGTTCCGCCCGATCTTGTCGTGGACCTCGTCCACGGGCCACCTGGGAAAAGTGATGGGCGGCTCGGAGGATTCCACCAGGAGGTCGAACTCCCTCTCCGTGACGAGGGTGTCCCCGAGGGTCCGCGGGGCCCACGGGTTGATTTCCCCCACCACAACCGAGGCCTGCTCCATGGCCTGGCGAGCCACGTCCACGGCCGTTCCGAGGCTCGCGTATCCCGTTTCGTCAAAAGGCGTTATCTGAATAAAGGCAACGTCGATGTTGATTGTTTCCGAGGCCATCAGGAGGGGGACCCGTGAAAAGGGGCACGGGATCAGGTCCACACTGCCTTCGTGAATGGCCTCACTGGCCACCCACCCGGAGAAGAATGTCTTGAGCCGGAATTTCTGGGTGTACTTGTCGGCCAGGGTGGTGGTTTCCCCGAGGCTTGCAAGCTGCACGAGCTCAAGATCCCGCAGGTTGGAGGCCTTCGAGTTCGTCAGGGCCTTGACAAGGGTCCGGGGTTCGGCCACCCCGGTCCCCACGAATATGCTCATCCCGGGCCGGATCCTTTTGAGAACGACCTCGGGCGCTGCCAATTTTTTCTTCCATGCTGGTTCCGAAGACATGGTCAACCTCCTTTTTCGCCTTTCATTTCCGTCAACGGGCGGAGTTTCTTCAATAAAGGCCCGGTGGATTGCGCTTGTCAAGCGATGCGGAATCCGTCCTCCACAAGACTCGAGTCCGCGTAAACCCGGTTTTTGGTATCCAGTGAAAACCGGCCCAGGGCGATCATTTCAACGGTGCGCGGGAAAATGACCCAGTCCCCAATCTCCTTGAGCCGTTCCTGGTGCTCGTCGGCAACCCTTTGGAGGCGTTCGGGGTCGGCCTTCAAGCCCTCCAGGGAATCCGGCAGGGCGACCTCCAGGGGTGCCGAGACCATGAGCAGGGGACCGGTGTCCACGCCCCTGTCCGTCCAGAGGGTGGAGGCCCGCAGCTTCCTTTCCCCGGCGGCAATGGCGTCCAGTACGGCGTTGTCCCCCACATACTTTCTGGACCCGTCGGGGTTCTTGATGGAGAGGTCCGCCGGGTGGACATTGACGCATCCCTTGAGGGTGGTGTAGCTCATGTAACCGCCCAGCGCAATGACATCCGCCCCAAAGGCGCTGACCAGCCTCCGGGCGACCGCGTCGTATTCCTCGCGCGCGGCCATGCCCTCGGGGGTGGCCACCGTCCTCTGGATGCCCCTGCGCCGGTGAAAGGCGCGGATGTCAAGGCTGAAATAGGGAAGTCCGTGCTCGAGGGCAATGGCCTCCCCCCGGCACCGGCCGTCGGAGCGGTCGCTGTATATGAAAACCACCTCGAAGGGGGACCGGCCCTCCTCCTTTTCAAGCCGCCTTTCGTGTTCGAGGAGTTTGACGATGTTGGTTCCGGATCCGGACATGAAGGCCGCCACCTTCATGGGGCGGTCGTATTTCAACGGGTCGAAGAGGGGGCGAAGGTCCATGGCTGTTCCTCTGATCAGGGGCCTGCGTTCGAACAGGCGGTTTGTGTTGAAACGGTGCCTGCTTTTTCGAGTCACTGAATCATACTAGATGCTGTCGAATATCGAAAGAGGAAGGTGGGGGGCCATCTGCGGGTCGATTGCCGCGGGTGGGGAGCGGTGTGTGAACTTGATGGTTGCCTTGGGTGCCTTTTAGGACTATTTTTTTCTGTAAACAACCGCAAACGGCGTTTAAATTGAAAAATCGTGACGGATTTGCGAATCCGCCAAGATCAACCACATTTTTTGCGGCGTCCGGTTCCGGCGCCGAGGAGGTGCCTTCAATGGAAAGGATCGAAATGGTGACCGCCCGGGAAATCCTGGACTCCCGGGGCAACCCCACGGTCGAGGTGGACGTGACGCTCGAGGACGGGAGTTTCGGGAGGGCCGCCGTGCCGTCCGGGGCCTCCACGGGCAAATTCGAGGCGGTGGAGCTCAGGGACAAGACCAAGAAGCGATACGGAGGCAAGGGGGTGGAGAAGGCCGTTCAGAACGTGAACACGGTCATAGCCCCGGCCCTGGCCGGGATGGAAGCCGTGGAGCAGCGCCTGGTGGACCAGGTGCTCATCGAGCTGGACGGGACCTCGAACAAGGGCAGGCTGGGGGCCAACGCCATCCTGGGGACAAGCCTCGCCGTGGCCAGGTCGGCGGCGGAATCCCTCTACATTCCCCTCTACAGGTATCTGGGCGGAGCCAATGCGTGCAGGCTTCCCATGCCCATGATGAACATCCTCAACGGCGGCGCCCACGCGGCCAACAACGTGGACCTCCAGGAGTTCATGATCGTCCCTGTCGGCGGCAAGACGTTCCGCGAGGCGCTCCGCATAGGGGTGGAGGTCTTCCACGGGCTTGCTGCGGTGCTCAAGGAGAAGGGCTACTCCACGGCCGTGGGGGACGAGGGCGGGTTCGCCCCCGATCTCAAGAGCAACGAGGAGGCGGTGGAGATGGTACTCCAGGGGATCGCGCGGGCCGGATACAGCCCGGGAAAGGACGTGGTCATGGCCCTGGACCCGGCCTCCTCCGAGTTTTTCCAGGGCGGAAAATACGTTTTCAAGAAATCGGACGGATCCAAGCGGAGCCCCGGGGAGATGATCGACTTCTACGCGGACTGGGCCGAGAGATTCCCCATCTTTTCCATAGAGGACGGGCTCGCTGAAAACGACTGGAAGAGCTGGAAGACCCTGACGGAGAAACTCGGCGGGCGCGTGCAGCTCGTGGGGGACGACCTGTTCGTCACGAACACCAAGCGCATCGCCAGGGGCATTCAGGAAGGCTCGGCCAACGCGGTCCTCATCAAACTCAACCAGATCGGCACGGTCACCGAGACCATGGAGGCCATTCAGATGACCCAGCGGGCGGGCTGGAACGCCGTGGTCAGCCACCGCTCCGGAGAGACGGAGGACACGTTTATCGCGGATCTTGCCGTGGCGACAGGGGCGGGCCAGATAAAGACGGGGTCGCTCTGCCGCTCGGAAAGGGTGGCCAAGTACAACCAGCTTCTCCGGATCGAGGAGGAGCTGGGAAAAGCGGCCGAGTTCCTCTCACCGGTGTAGGTCGCCCCACTCGTATTGGAGAAGGGCCGTCACCGCGATCCCCGCGGTTTCGGCCCGCAGGATGCGCCTCCCCAGGGAGACGGGTATGAACCCGGACTCCCGGGAGGCGTGGACCTCCTCATCCGTGAAACCCCCTTCGGGACCCACGAGCGCCACCACGGTCCCGGAGGGTTCCCGCGACCCGAGGACCCCCTTGAGGTCCGCGGTCCTTTCCCCCTCCCACAGGAGCAGCTTCAGGTATCCGCCACCCCCGAATTCCTCGAGGAGATCCTCCAGCGGGACGGGGGCGCTCACCTCGGCGGGGAGGGAACGGTCGGACTGCTCGGCCGCGTTTCGCGACACCTCCCGCCAGTGCCTGAGCCGGTTTTCCACCCGCGGCCCGGGCGGGCGCACCACGGTCCTTCGGGCGACAAAGGGCCGTATCCGCCGGACCCCCAGCTCGGATGCCTTTTGGACTAGGAAATCCATGGGGCCCGATTTCAGGAGCGATACCCCCAGCGTGATCTCGATGGGGGGCGCGGGAGGGGGGGGGAGGGCTTTCTCGATGCGCAGCTCCACCCGGTCCGGCCGGGCCGATGAGATCACGGCCTCGTACCGGGCCCCGGTGCCGTCCATGAGGACCAGTCGGTCGCCCGGTCCCATTCGAAGAACCCGGCTGATGTGACCCGATTCGGGAGGCCCCAGGCACACCCGATCCCCGTCGGGCCGAATCCTCTCTGTGAAGAAGCGTCGCATGATCACCCCCGCTCCGGTCCCCGTGACTCAGGCCTTAGGAGCCGCAAGGACGCAGGCCCACTCCTCCTGCTCCAGGACCCTCGAAAGGACGAGCCCCATGCGACCGAGCTCCTCGATCACCTCCCGGACCTGCTCCCTCAGGAGCCCCGAGAGGATCAGGCGTCCATCGGGCCGGACCAGGCGCGGGAAGAGGGGCATGAGCTCCAGGATGGTGTGGAGGATGAGGTTGGCGCACACGGCAAAGTACCTCCGGGTGAAGGAGGAGAGCGGCTCGGAAGAGAGCCGTATGGCGTTTTCGGCGCCGTTGAGCCGGATGTTCCACTCGGCCCAGGACAGGGCCTCCTCGTCGATGTCGACGGCGTCCACGTGGCAGGCGCCGAGCATGACCCCGTAGACGGCCAGGATGCCGCTCCCAGTACCTACGTCCAGTAACTCCCAGTCCCCGCTCCGGGGCGCGACGGCCTCCAGAGCCTGCAGGCACATCCGGGTGGTGGGGTGCTGGCCGGTGCCGAAGGCAGGGCCCGGGTCCACGCGGAGCACGTGGGGGCAGTCGGTTCCCGGGGGGATCTCCTCCCAGGCGGGCAGGATCAGGAGCCTCGACGTGATCCGCTCGGGCCTGAAGTAACTCCTCCAGGCCGTCCGCCAGTCCATGCCCCGAATGTGTCCCAGTCTCAGCATGGGGGCTTCGATCCCGGGAAAGATCTCCAGGAGGCCGGCGAGGAAGAGGTCGATGCGCCGACGCAGCTCTTCAATGTCCGTGTCTCCCGGCAGGTAGGCCTTCAAGACCTCATCAGGGGCTTCCTCGATCCAGACCCCATCGCACCCCAGGTCCTCCATGAGGAAATACTCCACGGCCTCGTGGGTTGCCGGGTCTGAACGGATGGAGATTTCCATCCACACGGGCGGGTTTTCAGGGGGTGTCGGGTTCACGGCACGAAAGGGGCGCCCCCGCCCTTGGGACGGGGGCGTTTTAAGATCAGGCGGGTTTCTGAAACACGTAGTTCACCTGCCCATTGGGCAGTTCGTTCACGACTGTTTCCATCTCCATGCCCACCTCTATCTCGTCCTCCGGGACACTGCCCGAGATCCGGCCGAACACCTTGTAGTCCCCGTAGTCGAGGAGCGCAATGGCATAGGGGAGATCGTCCCCGAATCCCTGGGGGGCGTATTCGAGTTTGCTGTAGCTGACCAGTTTGCCTTTGCCGTTGACCTCGAACCACTCTATATTGCTTGCAAGACACTTGTAGCAGTCCGCGCGGGGCGGGAAAAACAATTGACCGCAATCCTTGCATCGGGTCCCCATGACCTTGCCCTGCCCCAGGTAGTCTATGAAGTCGTTGACCTTGCTGGTGGCGGTGAAGGGCACCGTCCCGAATTTGCTGAAGCGAATGTCTATTTCTTTTTTGCCCATGGGTTACCTCCCGAGTATCGTGACGTTTCCGTAAAGACCCACACCGCCGATGTTGTGCACCAGCCCGATCTCCGGGTCTTTTACCTGCATGTCGCCCGCCTCGCCGCGGAGTTGGAGAACAATGGTGCGGATCTGGGAGCCACCCGTGGCACCGATGGGGTGTCCCTTGGACAGGAGCCCCCCGTCCACATTGACCGGGATGCTGCCTTCCTTGTAGGTCTCCTTGCCTCTGATGAGGTCCCTGCCCTCGCCCGGCTTGGCAAACCCCAGATTTTCGTAGGCCATCATTTCGGCGATGGTGAAACAGTCGTGGACCTCGGCGACATCGATGTCCTTGGGTGTGACTCCGGCCATGGCGTAAGCCTGTTTCCCTGCCTCGATCCCGACGGTGAGACCGTTGAACAGGTCCCTGCCGGCCAGGTTCACAGGAGTCGACGCCGCGCCCAGGCCCAGAATCCACACGGGTTTCTTGCTCCACGCCTTGGCCTTTTCCTCGTTGGCCACGATGATGCAGGAGCTCCCGTCCGCGTTGGCGCAGCAGTCGCCCACCCTCAGTGGGCTGGCCACCGGGCCGGACATGGGGCTTTCAGGATCGCCGAACATCTCGAAGGTCACGGGCTTCCTGTAGACGGCCTTTTCGTTGATCTGCCCGTACGTGGCGGACTTGACCCGGATGAGCGCCAGGTCGTCCGAGGTGGTGCCGTAGGTCGCCATGTGATTCCGGGCATACATAGCGTAGTAGGCGGGCATCATGGTGCCGAAGGGACTTTCCCACTGGATGTCGGCCCCCCTGCCCATTCTTTCCTGGCTCTCCGCGGAAGAGATCTCGCTCATCTTCTGAAACCCCACCACCGCCACCGAGTCGTGGAGCCCCGCCGCGACGAGCGAATAGGCGAGTTTGAGCCCCGTGCTGCTGGAGGAGCAGAGGGTCTCCACGTAGAACGTGGGCTGTGGCGTGAGTCCAAGGTATTCCGCAAACACCCCGGCCGGCGAGCGCTGCTTGTCGTACTCGGGTGCGGAACAGATGATGGAAGCGCCGATGTCCTTTGCCGTGATACCGGCGTCCAGCATGGCATCGCGAAATCCTTCGAACGCGAGTTCACGAATAGAGCCGGGGTATCCTCGCACGAAGGAGCTCTGGCCAACCCCGATGATCGCTACTTTTCCCATAAATTAACCTCCCAGTTCAATTGTCGTCAGGCTTGATTGCCGCAAGCGCCCGGCATGAATTCCAAATTCGGGGGACGCCTACAGTTCGTGGACATCTTTTGCGGCGGGTGACAAAGAGCTTAATATATGGAAAGAAGGAAAGGCGGTCAAGGCATTTTAGGAGACGAACATCGAACATCGAATACCGAACATCGAATTTTTTCAAGGAGATGACTGTGTCAGTCGTCAGTCGTGGGTTATCCGTCGGTTATCGGTTATCAGTCGTCGGTCAACGGGTGTCCGGAATTAAGAAGCGTATCGCCATTGATCGCAATCGAAATCGTCATCGCAATCGGAATAGCCGAAGGACCGCCTTTCGAGGCCGCGTCGCAATTGCCCTTCGGAAACCCGGGAACCTGAAGAGAGCCTTAAAATCCTCGCTTCGTCATCCCGGCGAAAGCCGGGATCCAGCGTCTTTTCAGAGCCTTATGAACAAAAGTCACTGGGCCCCGGCCTGCGCCGGGGCGACGAGAAATAAGCTCTTCGGTTCGCATATGGAATTGTGACACAGCCTCTTTCGCGGATGGCGACATTCATTATTGGAGGTTCGATGTTCATTCACCCCAGCGCCTTCCCGACCGCCTCCGCGATTCGTTCGCAGGCGTTCCGCGTGACCTCGAGAGTCGGTCCCTCCACCATGACGCGGCAGATGTTCTGGGTCCCGGAATACCTCACGAGGACTCGGCCTTTTTCCCCCAGCTCGGACTCCACCTCCCGGACGGCCCTCCGGACCTCGGGAATCGTCTGGATGTCGGGCTTGCCCGACACCTCCACGTTGATGAGCTCCTGGGGAAAGACCTTCATGACAGCAGCGAGCTCGGACAGGGGCTTTCCCTTGCGGACCGCGCAGGCCAGAAGCATGAGGCCGCTGAGGATGCCGTCCCCCGTGGTGTGGTGGTCGAGTAAGATCATGTGCCCCGAGTCTTCCCCGCCGAGCACGGCGCCGAGCCGGCGCATGTCCTCCAGAACAAATCGGTCTCCCACGCCGGCGGCGTGGTGGGATATCCCCATCGCGCGACAGGCCTCGACAAGCCCCAGGTTGCTCATGACCGTGGTGACCAGGAGGCTGTCGGCAAGCAGGCCCCGCTCGTGGAGGTCGCTTGCCAGGATCATGAGGACCTGGTCCCCGGTGAGCCTGCGGCCGGTCTCGTCCACGGCGATCAGCCTGTCGGCGTCCCCGTCAAAGGCGAGGCCCGCGCGGGCGCCGCTCTTTCGGACCTGCTCTTCGAGGGCCCCGGTGTGCTCCGAGCCGCAGTCCCTGTTGATGTTGACCCCGTCGGGCTGGTTGTGGAGAACCTCCACCTCCGCCCCCAGGGTCTTGAAAACCCCGGGCGCGACCGCGGAAGCGGCCCCGTTGGCCGTGTCCAGGACGAGACGGAGCCCGCCGAGGGTCAGGCCTTCGGGAAAGGCGCCGGCCAGAAAATCCATGTAGGTTTGCGCGGCGTTTTCAAGATCTTCGACACGACCGATCTCGAAGGGCTGGACCCCGTCTGCGGGTTCCGCATCCGAAAGGATGCCCGCCTCAAGCTCCGCCTCTTCCGCGTCCGAGAGTTTCATCCCCCGTGATGTGAACACCTTGAACCCGTTGTCCTGAAAAGGGTTGTGGGAGGCCGAGATCATGACCCCTGCCTGCGCCCCGAGGGATCTCACCAGAAAGGCCACGCCCGGGGTGGGGATCACACCCGCATGGAGGACCGTGCCGCCGGCAGAGGCAATGCCCGCGGCAACGGCGCTCGCCAGCATGTCTCCCGAGATCCTGGTGTCCTTCCCGAGGACCACCTTGAAGGGCTTTTCCGATTTTCTGAGAATCCCGCCCAGGGCCCTTCCCAGGGCGAGGCCGGTGGGCCCGTCCATGGGCGCGCGGTTGGCTTCACCACGTATGCCGTCTGTCCCGAAGAGTCTGCCCATACAGTTCATTCCATCCTTTTCAAGAGAAAATGCGTGAAGAGGGAAGGATCTCCGCGGCCTTGCTGCAGCAGTCCGACACCACCTGCTCGAGCCATCGCGTGCCTCCGGCCGCCGCCCCCCGGGGCAGGGACTGGATGGCCTCGATGTAGCCGCCCGGGGGGGCTTTTGCGAGGGCCTCGAGCAGCAGGTCCCTGTGCTCCCCCCCGAGGCCGGAGAAATCCCTGCCGCAAAAAATGTCCCGGACCAGATCGAACCTCTCGTGAAACTCCAGCTTTTCCAGGGAGGCCGAGTTTCCGCGGTCACCTGGGCCGAGCGCCTCCACCATGTGTTCGGCCATGGCGCCGAGGCGCTTCAGGCGCTCCTCCTTGCCCATGCCCAGCCTCTTCCTCGCCCCCGCGTAAAGGTGCGACCCCAACTCCTCCCTCTCCAGAAAGGGCCTCCGGACAAATTCGTACCACTGCTCCAGGGCTGTCAGATTTGCGATGTAGAGGAGGTTTTTTTCCAGAATGCGGCGGAAGCCGGTGTAGGTGCGGGGTGCGTGCCCGACATTCAGCCCTCTAGGGGAAGGGGAGACGATCAGGCGTTTTTCTTCGAGGACATCCCGGCGCAGTATGGATCCCGCGGCAAGGACGCTTCCATAGGCTATGCGCTGCGGCCCCACGATGCCCCCCTGGCCGCCGAGAAATATGGGGGCCTGGTCGAGCATGACCCCCCGGGGCACGTCTCCCACGAGTGTCGGGGTTGCCTTTTCGCCGTCCGGTGTGAAGTTGAAGTGGATGTAGGAGCTGCCCACCTCGCTGTGGTTCCGGCGGCTGGTCCCCCCCGCCATGAAACAGTCGCAGAAATTGATGAGGCTTCCCAGGGTCACAAATGGGAACAGGATGGTCTGCTTGAGCCCCACGCAGTGGGCGCCGCTCGCCTGCTCCTCCAGGAGGCAGCCCTCGCGGACCTGGGCCCCCAAACCCATGGAGGCCTCCCGGAGAAAGGTCGATTCCCTGGCATAACCACCCTTGAGCTCCACACCCCGCCCCAGCTGGCAATTCTCGACAGTCACCGGGGCTTCCCGCCCGAGGCGCGCCCCCGGGCCGATGGATGTCTCCGCGCCGTGGATGCGGCACCCCGGGTCTATGCGCACGCCGTCGCCGGAAATCTTTTTGGCGTCCACATCCCTCCCTATGTGGATGGAAACAGGGTTGGGTATGTCCACCCCCTTTTTCAGGAGGAGGAGGATTTTTTCCCGGCATCGAGGTTCGAGTTCCATGGAAGGGTCCCCTTGATTGTTCTACTCCCCGGGATTCTTAAAGGGGTTCGGTGGATTTGTCAACCGGCGCGTCCACGGGGCGGCCGGGATGGAACCGGTTTTTACATTCAATGCCTATGTTCGGACCCCCATGTTCTTGAAAATCATCAAATGCGGGAGTATGCTACGACCTCTCGGATTGCCCAGGACGCACTTTCGCTGAAACCATGAGGTGACGGAAACCCGATGAAAAGCCTAGACCTCATCATTATCACCGGGCTCTCTGGCTCGGGCAAGAGCACGGCCATTGATGCCCTGGAGGACGCGGGATATTTCTGTGTGGACAACATGCCTGTGACGCTCATGCCGAAGTTTCTGGATCTTCACGCGGGCGTCGTCTCGGAGGTCCAGAAGATCGCCCTGGGCATGGATCTCAGGCAGAAGGGCTTTGTGGAGGAGTTCCGGGCGGTTTTTGAAGAGGTGCGCCGGAAAGGCTTCGGTCCACGGGTCCTGTTCCTGGAGGCCTCCGAAAAGGTCCTGGTCGAGCGATTCAGCGAGACCCGGCGGCAGCATCCCCTCTCGCGTGACGGAAAACTCCTCTCCGGGATACGCGAAGAACGGGAGAAGCTCGAGGATCTCAAGCCATTTGCCGAGAGAGTCATCGACACCTCCCTGTGCACGGTCCACGAGTTGAAGCAGATGATCATCCTGCAGGCCTCCCGGGACATGGGACTCGAGAGGATGCGCGTCTCCCTCGTCTCATTCGGCTTCAAGTACGGCATTCCCCTCGAGAGCGATCTCCTGGCCGACGTGCGGTTCATTCCCAACCCCTATTTCATCCCCGAGCTCAAGAAGCTGGACGGCAGGGACGAAAGGGTGCGCGCCTTCGTGATGAAGTGGGCCGAGGCCGCCCGGTTCCTGGATCGATACAGCGAGCTCTTGAAAAGCCTGATCCCCCTCTATGAAAAAGAGGGGAAATCCTACCTGACCATCTCCATAGGCTGCACCGGGGGAAGGCACAGATCGGTGGTCGTCGCCGGGGAGCTGGCCGCCCGCATGGAGTCTTTCCGGAAGGGGATCAGCCTGACGCACCGGGACCTCGACATCAACGCTTGATTCGATCCTTTCGAACATCGGGCATTGAACATTTCAATGCTTTTTGGTTTTCGAGGGCTTGTAAGGTTTTGCTCTTCGTGGTGAAGCTTTTTGTTTTACTCGAACTCCTCGGACTCCTCGGTGGGATAGAACAGGTCCAGGTGGTCCTTTCGGGTGACGGCGATGTCCGCCTGAAGGAGGAGCTCCTCGGCCTGCGCCCGAAAGGCCTCGGCCTCGGCCTCCATTCGCTTAAGGCGCTCTGCGACCCCGCTCTCGAAGAGCATCTCCTTGATGCGGGAGAAGAGGGACTCGCTGCCGTAGAGGAAGGTCCCCTCCTGCATGATCTTGCAGGCCACCATCGGGCGGAAGGAATCGAACCGGAGCTGTTCCCGGACGCGGTTCAGGTCCTTGACCACGTAATCCAACTCTTCCCTCAAGTGGGGGGTCGTCAGCAGCCGGTACTTTTCCTTGAAGATCCTCTCGTCCAGCCTTCGCCGGGCCTCCTCGGGGAAGTACTCGTCGACGACGACCACCAGGTCCACGTCCGATCCCTGAACGAGCCTGCCCGTGCTGCGTTCGGGCCGGGGGACGTCGTGGGCCATGCTGTAAACGATGTCTCCGGCCAGAATGAAGCAGGCCTGTTCCTTTATGATAAACGGGTCGTCCGAACGCTCCACCAGCGCGGAGATCACGCTGTAGGCCAGGCTGGATTTTTCCCGCGTGACGGCATGGATGCGACCGGAGATCGCGCGCGCCCTCGCGTCCAGGGCCGTGGACCCGTCCCTGGGGGCTACAACCGAATAGGTGAGAAATTCACGGAGAATGGACGGGGAAAGCCTCGAATAGCCGGTTATCCTGCGGTCGAGCCGGAGGTATCTCCGGCCTATGCGTCTCACCTCGAGCCTGGGAGAGGCCATGCACGCGCGCCACAGCTCCAGCTTATCGGCGTCGAGGTATTCCGATAGCTCCGCGCCGGTGAGGGGGCCTTTTTCTTGAAGTAGCTTGAATATTCTGTTTTCCATGCCGTATCTTGTACATCAATCGGGGAAAAAAGACATTATGAAAATGGAAGGAATCGGGGGGTCCGGAAGGAGGGACCTTGGTCGAGAGTGAATTTCGTTCAGCGTGTGATGGATGGAAAAGTGGAATCCCGGTCACCGGGAGGACCCTCCTGGCCTTGCTCATGATGGATCAGCGTTAAAAAATCAGCGCCAAACGCGTTTTCCGGCCATTTTGTTGTTGAAATTAATCTCGGGATTTATTATGGTGCCGTACGATTCGGTCATCGTGGGTCACTCATAAACGAAAGGAGGAGGAGGTTATGAACAAGGGAGATCTGGTCAATGAAGTTGCCAAGGTGGTGAGCACCAAAAAGGAAGCTCAGGCAGCGGTGGACTGTGTGTTGTCAACTATCACAAAGGCCCTCAAGAAAAAGAACGCCGTCACACTGGTCGGTTTCGGTACATTCAAGGTGGACAAGAGAAAAGCAAGGAAGGGCAGGAACCCACAGACAGGTGAAGAGATCAAGATTAAAGCCAAAAAGGTGCCCAAGTTCGTGCCTGGAAAAGCCCTCAAGGACGCCGTCAAGTAAACGGCAACCCGATCGATACCAAAGCCGCCCCCGCGCCGGTATTGTCCGGCACGGGGGTTTTGTTTTTCGTGATGGCTTTTTTGTTGGACCGGTGGGGCAATGAGCAGGCACGCACTGAAATTCATTGCCGGAATCCTGCTCCCCCTCCTCCTTCTGCCAGGTCCTGCGGGACGTGCCGGTGCAGCGCGGGAGAGCATCCAGGGCCGGGAGGCGACCGTGGTGTTCGACCCCCCGCTGGAAGGGCTCGCGCGGGAAATCCTCTCGGCGTATCCAGGTATTCGGGCGGACCTGGAAGCGGATCTGCGGTGGGAAATCCGCTTCCACGCGATCATCGCACTCGTGCCGGACAGGGAGTCCTTCCAGGCGATCACGGGAAAAGACCTGGTGGTGGCCCTAGCGGTGCCCGGCCGGAATCTCATCGTCCTGGACGGCTCCCGTGTGGGTTCTCACCCCCGCACCATGGATTCCGTGCTCAAGCACGAGATGTGCCACCTGCTTCTCCATTCAAGGATCCCGGACGAAAGGCTTCCCTTGTGGCTGAACGAGGGTGTGGCCCAGTGGGTGAGTGGAGGCATATCGGAGATATCGCTTCCCCGGAGGGCGTCCGTGCTGGATGAGGCCGTATTGTCCAAAAGGCTCATTCCCATCGAGAGTCTCTCGAGGGGGTTTTTCAGGGACGGGAAGGTCATGCTTCTTGCCTATGAGCAGAGCAACAGCCTGGTGCGCTTCATCATCGGCCGATACGGAAAGGAAGGTCTCCTTGGTATTCTGAATCGCCTGTCCCGGGGGGACTCCCTGGATGCGGCCCTGGCCGGCGGCATTTCCCTTTCCCTGACCGGCCTGGAGGAGGCCTGGAAAAAGGACCTGAAAGAAAAGGTCGCCTGGTCTTCCTTTGTGCTGGGGTACTTGTATGAGATAATCTTTTTCGTCGCCTCCCTCGGGATCGTCATCGGGTTCATCCGGCAGCGCGTGAGAAGGAAAAGGGAAATGGCGACGATGGACGAGGCTGAAGACGATCTCTAGCGTGGCGCCCGTGGTGCTTTTCGAGGAGGGATGCGTGAGAAACAAAGACTCCTTCAAGAACCTCTGCCTGTTCCACGTGATGGACGGGTTGAGCACCGGCCTTTCCTCTTTTTCCGGGCCGAGCCGTGCCGCCCTGGTTTACGCCGAGCGCCCGGCGGACGAGATGAGAATCTATGATCCTCAGCTTCTCCTCCGGGGGCACGAGCCGAAGCTCAAGGAACTCTATCTGGACTCCGGCGAGTGGAGAACCCGGGGACCGGACACCGAAACCATGAACTGGCCGGGGGAGATGTTCCCGGAAAAAAGCCTGGAACTCGCGGGGCTCATTTCCTACGGCGGCCGTTCCAGGAGCATCTTCTACCAGATGTGGTTCACGGAGCACCACCCGGACACCTGTTCCATCGGCCCCACGGAGCGCTGGCTCGAACACACGTCGTTCCTCCTGTCCAATGATTTTGCGTCGGAAAACGCCCTTTACGCGGACTCTTCCAGTTATGTGCTCAGGGAGTATGCGACTCACGCGGTGAGGGACTACCTGCTGGACGAGATCAACATCATGCTCGGGTGGGACAACAAGGTTCAGGTGCTTCCCATACTGGATGCCGTGCTTTCCATCTCCAAGACCCCGGAGGAAGGGCACAAGCCCCTGGGGCAGCTCGTTTTCGTGGCCCCCGCGGACTTTCCTGCCCTGGATTTCCTGATACGCTTCCCGCGGAATCTTCGCCCCGAAATCCGCAATTACAAGCACGTCCGGAAACTCCTCCAGGCCGTGGAAGAGGGGGACAGAAAACTGGTCTCGGACGGTATCTCCATCGTCGGCATTGTCACCGGCAGAATGCCCGCGTGCCGGTTGACCGCGGATTACCGGGGGGCTTACGGCTTCCTGCGGCTGGCCGGAAAACCGGTCTGCAGCTTTTCGGACGGCAGGTTCACGTCCACGAACCAGCGGCCCAATCTGGTGGATCTTGAGGAAATCCTCCTTGAAACGCCTCTCGGCGCGGCAAAGAGCAACACCCTTTACCGGATCGTACGGGAAATAGTCAACCACGCGTCGGCCGAAAATTTCGGCTGCACCATCGTCATTGATCTGAACAGTCAACCCCTCTGCATCTCGGGGCAGCCCCTGGAGCGCCCTGTGAGCCTGGAACAGGAGCGCCTCCTCGACGTGGCCAAATCCCTTGCCAAGGTGGACGGGGCTCTCCACCTGGGCGCGGACCTCCACCTCCACGCCTTCGGGTGCCTCCTGGACGGCCACTCGGTCCCGGGGGAGAACCTCTCCAGGGGCGCACGATTCAACTCGGCCCTGAGGTTCACTTCCGAGAGGGCGGATGTCATTGCCGTCGTGGTCTCTTTCGACAAGCCCGTCTCGATCATTCAGGGGGGGGTGGAACTCACGGCCCGCTGCGAGTGGAAGACTTTCTCAAAGAGCGCCCAGCCGCCGCCAACCCTTGAAGACTGGGTCCGGGGTTGAGGACTGATTTCGAAAAGAGGAAAAGAGCATGAGCCATATCATCGCCGTTTATGGAAGCCCGCGCCGGAAAGGGAACACGTCGACACTCCTTCGGAATGCCGTTCAAGGCGCAAGGGACGCCGGGGCGAACGTAGAGGAGTTTGTCCTGCGGGATCTCAAGATGTCGCCCTGCCTGGAGATATATGCGTGCAAGAAGACGGGCCGTTGCGTCCTGGAAGACGATTTTCAGCTTCTTTACGACAAATTCAGTGAATGCGACGGGGTGATGCTGGCCTCGCCAATATTTTTCTACACGGTGAGCGCCCACACCAAAACCATGATGGACCGGTGCCAGTCCTTGTGGGTCAAGCGATACTGGCTGGAAAAGAGTCCTTTCGGGAAGGTGAACGAGGAACGGAAGGGCCTTTTTATTTCCGTGGGGGCCACTCAAGGCAAAAAGCTCTTCGAAGGGAGCCTCTTGACCGTCCGCTATTTTTTCGACGCACTGGACATGACCCTCTGGCGCTCACTGCTTTATCGGGGTCTCGACTTCGAGGGTGATGTGGACAAGGTCCCCGAGTGCCTGAAAGAGGCCTACGGCACCGGCCGGGACATGGCCCGGGCTCTTGAAAAGGGCCCGGAGTGAGGGGTCATCCCCCGGCCGAGGCCTGCCCGGCCCGGCGCCGGCTGTCCGCCAGGGCGAGATAAAAGGCCCCGACCGCAAGCTCGGCACAATGCGCGTGATCCTCGGGAAGGGTTTCCAGGTAACGGACAATATCGTCCGGACTGAGCGCCCAGGCCTCCTCCAGGGTCCTCCCCTCCGCGAGTTCGGCCACCGTGTTGGCGCAGGCCGTTGTGTTGAGGCACCCCCTGATTTCAAAGGATGCCGATTTGATGCGGTCGTCCTCGACCGTGAGGAAAAATGTGACCGTGTCTCCGCAGTCACCGGTACGTGTCCCCAGCCCGTCCGGGTTTTTTACCCGCTCCATCCTGTCCGGCTTGAAGGCCATCTCCAGGAAACGGAGGGAGTGGTCCTGCCAGAAATCAAAGGCTTTTTCTTCGGCTTTCATTGTTTCCACTTGATAAATCACCCGGGACCGGACCGTTTATGGTCCGGCTTCTCATCAGACCGGCGGTCCGCCTTCGCGAGGAGGCGCGAGGCGGAGTCTTCGGCCGGTAATAGGTTCAAGCCAGTGCGACCATCTCTATCTCCACAAGGGCCCCCAGGGGGAGAGCCGCCACCTGGAAGGCGCTCCGCGCGGGGGGATCCGATGTGAAGAACCCGGCATAGATCTCGTTTACGGTGGCGAAGTCCTTGATGTCCGCCAGGAAAATTGTGGCTTTCACGGTTTTCGCGAGGTCGCTTCCCGCCGCTTCCAGGACGGCCCGAACATTTTCCATGGCCTGGCGGGCCTGTTCGCGGATCCCCCCTTCCACCAGCTTTCCGGTGGCGGGGTCCAGGGGCACCTGCCCCGAGGTAAAAACCAGTCCGGCGGCACGGACTGCCTGGCTGTACGGCCCGATGGCCTTGGGCGCATCGTCTGTCATTATTATGTCGCGCATGGGGGTCCAGCTCCTATGAATGGTTTCTCTCCACAGGTTCCTTGTCTTCAAAAACAAGTCACTCTAAACCTGCTGAGTGCTGTTGTCAATAGACCCGGTTGTGCTTTCACGGTTCCGTCAAAGTTCAGGTTGTATACCAATGAGACGCATAACGCCGAAACCGAGTCTAGCACAGGCCCTGAGGGCTGCAGCTATGCATTTAGCACCTGCGATACGCAGTATCGAGATGGCC
>Ga0272443_10000115_pt1 | contig 149199 bp, 140 predicted proteins | sample SSMAcet12_FD_193581 | JGI IMG/M metagenome (GOLD analysis project Ga0272443, IMG submission 193581) | Marine sediment archaeal communities from Little Sippewissett salt marsh, Falmouth, MA, United States - SSM-Acet-12 | ecosystem: Environmental > Aquatic > Marine > Wetlands > Sediment ... | reverse complement strand
GCCATACGGCGCAAACAGCTAAAACGGCCTGGAATGGGCCGCTGTCTGGCAGACCATAAACGCTGGCCAAACGCTTTCTTCGCTGAGCTTGGACTTTTCACCATGACTGAAGCCCATGCGCTGGCGCGCCAATCACGATGTTGAAACCACCGACTGGAGAGCCGTGTGCGGGAGAACCGCACGCACGGTTCGGAGGGCGGGGAGGGAATCCTCCCCGACCCCTATCGAAAAAGGGGCCGGGATGACGAAAAGCGTGCCGGGATGACGGTGCGGAGGGTTCTTCGTGCTCTTCGTGTCTCTTCGTGTCAATGCTTTTAAGGTCTTGTTGATATTCGATTTCGATTTCGATTAAAACTGATGTCCCTGAAAGGAGCGCGATGTGAGCACTTTCCTGATTCTCGATATAGGGGCGGGGACCCTGGATCTCCTCTATTTCGATTCGGAGGGCCCCATGCATTACAAGGCCGTGTGCCGATCCCCCGTCCTCACCATTGCAGAAGAGATCCGGGCGCTTCACGGGGATATCCTGGTGACGGGCCGTGAGATGGGGGGAGGCTCGGTGTCCCAGGCCTTGAAGGCGAAGGCCGAAAGCTCGAGGGTCGTCATGTCGGAGTCCTCCGCGGCCACGATCCATCACGATCCGGAACGGGTTCGATCCCACGGCATCGAGGTTGTGGTCGACGAAGAGGCCGAGGCGCTCAAGGGGAGCAAGGGGTTTTCGCATGTGGTCACGACGGATGTGGAGCCCGACAGACTGCGCCTGCTCGTCGAGGGCCTCGGGGTGCCCTTTGACTTCGACGTGATCGGGGTCTGCGCGCAGGATCACGGGGTCGCTCCCAAGGGAGTTTCTCACCTGGACTACAGGCACAACCTCTTCCGCCGGGCACTGGACCGGGATCCAGCGCTGGAAAACCTCGTCTATCCCGCCGATAGGGTGCCCGACACCTTCAACCGCCTCAAATCCCTGGCAGAGGAGGCCGGGGAACTGCCGGCCCGGGAGGTTTACGTCATGGATTCCGGAATGGCGGCCATCCTGGGGGCCTCCCTGGACCCCGAGGCCCGGGTCCACAGCCGGATTCTCGTCCTTGACGCGGCCACTTCCCACACCGTGGGGGCGTCCCTGGAAGACGGGGTGCTTGCGGGGTTTTTCGAGTACCACACCTCCGATGTGACTTTGTCCCGGCTGGAAGGCCTCCTCCACGAACTCGCCGACGGTTCCCTGACCCACGAATCGGTCCTCGCCGAAGGCGGCCACGGGGCCTATATTCGGAAGCCCGTGGGGTTCGACAATGTGGATTGCATTGTGGCCGTGGGCCCCAAAAGGGCGATGGTCGCCGGGAGCCGGCTTCCCGTGAGACCCGGCGCCCCCATGGGGGACAACATGATGACCGGGACGCTGGGCGTCCTGGAGGCGGTGTACCGCCGGAAGAGGCTGGGATCCGCCCCTGTTGACTGAGTCGGGCGGGGACAAAAAAATCAAAAAAGCCGTTGAAAATCGCCACCGGAAGCGGTAGAAGCAAAAAAGCCCGTGCAGGGTGCTCAGTATCGACTCAGGAGGAAGGCATGACGGTCTTTGTTGATTATTTTGTGTGTGATCAGTGCCAGTCCAAGGACTTCAAAAGGATCTACAATTTTTCGTTGAGATTTCACGGCGTGAATTTTTCCGATGATCTCATCTATGACAGGATCACGGAGGAGATATATCAGTGCACCCAATGCAAAAAGACCTTCACGTTGGGTGAGATAGAGGAAGGGCTGGCAGTCATCAGGCAGAAAATGAAAAAAAGAGGCAGCCAAACCAGCTGAATTTGGATGCCTCCGGAGACCCCGCTAAACATCCTTCTGGTAGAACTGAAATTTGTAGGATCCGATTTCGATGGTGTCAAAATCGTTCAAAGGCACGGATTCCTTGACGACCTCTCCGTTGACCTTCAGTTTGGCCATGCCCCCTGTGTACGAAATTGTATAGCCCGATGGCCGCCGGCTGATGGTCGCCGCTGTTGAACCCATGAGCATCCCGGAGAGCTTGATCTCCGATGTGTCCGCTTTCCCGATCCTCATGAGCTTTTTGCTCAATTCGATTTCGCCCAGGTTGGAACCATCGATAAAACTGATCACCCCGATTTTTTCCGGGACCTTTGCCCCCGCGGGGGCCGTCTTCTGCTTGGACAGAAGCTCCCGTTGCTTCGCCGTGTCGAGCATCATGGTCTTGTCCATGTCCATCTTTTCGACAGGGGCGGCGTCTTCCTTGCCCTTGGGGGTGGAGACGAACAAAAGCACGTGCTTGCCTATGATGATCTTGTCTCCGTGCTCCAGTTTGTGGGAGACCACCTTTTCGTTGTTCACGAAGGTCCCGTTGGTGCTCTGGAGGTCCGTGAGGATGAAATCCGGCCCGGTCTGGTCCACCCTGGCGTGATAACCGGAAACCGCCAGATTGTCGATGACCACGCTGTTGTCTTCATTGCGCCCGATGGTGAGGCTGCCCTTCAGCAGAGGGTATTCCTTGATGACCTGCTTGTTGAAAGTAAGAATCATTCTGGCCATGATCATCCCCCAAATAAACTAGAGTCGTATGAGTGTAGTTCAATACCCGTGGGAATATCAATATGAAACTGGCTACGGCATAAATTTTTTAATGAACCTCTGCACCCCGAACAAGATGTCGGCACAGAAAAAGGCCACCCTCTTGAGCGGCGGGTTCTTGGCCCTGGCCATGCCCGACAGGACAACCGAAACCACCGTGGTGTTGTCGTGGGCCCCCCTTCTGAGAACAGTCGACACGAATTTTTGACACATGTCTTCGGGGTCTCCGCCGGCGGACGCCTGACGGAGTATCTCCTCGTCCGAAACGAGGTCGGTCAGGCCGTCCGTGCACAGGATCAAGGTGTCGCCATTCAAAGGCTCGATTTCAAAGACCTCCACGAGCACATTTTCCGAGGACCCCAGGTTTCTGGTGAGGACGTGCTTGAGGGGTGACGTCTCAGCCTCCTCCGGCGACATCATCCCCATCTCCACCTGCTCGGAGACGATGGTGTGGTCCTTTGAGAGCCTCTCGATGCTCCCGTCCCGGATCAGGTAAATCCTGCTGTCGCCGGCGTTGGCCGCGACAATGAGCTCGGGCGTCACATGGATGGCGGCAACCGTCGTGCCCATTCCGTGGTACTGGTCGTACTCCCGCGCCATCTCGAAAACGGTTCGATTTCCCAGCTGGATGCTGCTTGAGAGGTAATTCCCAAGCCTGGTGAGAGACGGATCCGGCCGGCCGAAGAGCTCCTCCAGGGGCGTGCGGTTGTCCACGAACCGCCGGAAGCTCTTGTTGATCATTTCCACGGCAATGCGGCTGGCTACCTCCCCGGCCAGGTGTCCCCCCATGCCGTCGGCGACAACAAAAAGGCCGTAGGCATCGTCCGTGGAAAAAGAATCCTCGTTGCCTTCCCTCTTAAGCCCGACATCCGTGATTCCCGCAGCTTGGATTTCCAATGGTTCTCCAATTCTCAGAGGCCCTCGATGCCTGAATCAAAAGCAAATTTCGGGCCAGGTCAGGGCCTTTGGGCCGTGCCATAAAATTTCAGCTTCCTGGCGGGCCGTTCGCCTGTCTCGGCGGCGATGCGCGCCGGAGTTCTTCTATCTTGCCGCCCAGGAGCCTCAAGAGTTTCCCCATGTCAGAGGCCCTCTGGAAGCGCTTGCCTGGGTCCTTGGCAAGGGCTCTGTCGATTATCTGCTCGCAGGCCTTGGGGATCCTCGGGTTGATTTCCCGGATGGAGGGATGGCGCACCTGCGTGATCTGGTAGAGGAGGTTGCTCAGGTTCTCCCCGTGGAAGGGCAGCTTCCCGGTCAGGAGCTGGAAGAAGAGAACACCCAGGGAGAAGATGTCGGACCGATGATCAATTTTCTGCCCCATGATCTGTTCGGGTGACATGTAGTTGGGCGTCCCCAGGATCACCCCCGTGCGCGTCCGGGAGGCAGATATGGCCTTGGCGATCCCGAAGTCCGTCACCTTGATGGTGCCGTTGTCCAGGAGCATGATGTTCGCGGGTTTGATGTCACGGTGGATCACGTTGGACTGGTGGGCGAAATCGAGCGCCTCGGCCACGTGGGCCGTGATTTCAAGGACCCTGGAGATCGGGAGCAGGGAGTCCCCGGTGATGTATCTGTCGAGGTTTGTCCCCTCCAGGTATTCCATGACCATGTACGTGAGATCCCCGTCTTCGCCCACGTCGTAGATGGTCACGATGTAGGGGTGGGACAGCCTCCCCGCGATCTCCGCCTCTGTAAAAAACCTGGACTTGATGTCCTGGATCACATCCTCGTCGAACTCGTCCGAAAACCGTATGGTCTTGATGGCGAGAGATCGATTGATTTTGGGGTCCCGTGCCTTGTAGACCAGCCCCATGGAGCCCTTGCCGAGCTCGCCCAGGATTTCATAACGGCCCAGCCGGTTCGCGGCTCTTTCGCCCGCATCCGCGAGGAGGCTCCCCGCCCTGATCTGCTGGTGGCTTCCCAGGGTTGAGAAACCGTCCGATTCCTTGAGCCTCGGGATCCGGTCGTTCAGGTCGCGGTACCCCCCGTTCTTGTTGATGAGACCGTACACTTCCAGGGCCTTGTCCGTCATTCTCCTCTGCTCGTATTCCAGTCCCAGGTTGTAAAGGAGATCCCGGGTCTCGTCGTTCAGTGGGAGTTTTTTGAATTTTTCCAAGGCGAGGTCCAGGAGACCCTGGCTTTGAAAGCTCAGCCCGAGGAGGCGGTTTGTCTCCACGGCCTCTTTCCCGGCGGAAGGCCTGAAAGCCGCGCGGTGGAAAACTGCGAGCCCGTAACCCGCCAGGACCCCAAGGGTTACGACCCCGGTCTTGACCCACATTCCCGCAAGGGAGAAAAGACCGAATCCCGTGCCCAGGGGAAGCAACGAGAGCACTCCAGCCGCGAGAAAGCCCTTGCCGGGGGAGAGCCGTGCCGCCGCGGAGATCCCAAGGAGCCCGAAGCCGAGCACGGCCAGGGCCTCCAGAATGCGAAGTCCCGCGGGCCTTTTCAGGAACCTCCCGGAGAGAAAGGCGTCCAGGACCTCGGCCGCGGTCCTGCCCTCCGAAACCCCCGGCTCTCCGGGGCCGATCGCCACAAGGACCGTTTTTCCCTCGAGTTGGTTTCCCGCTTTTCCTTCGAGAACGTCCCTGTCGGAGAGAATCCGATAATTTTCTCCGTTCCCCGAAGGCCGGACCAGAATTTTTCCCCGTGACAGCGGAATCTCGCCCCCTTTGAAGCGAAGGCGACCCGCTCCCGCGCTTATGGCCGCGGGCCGGACATTCCACTCCTCGGAGGCCAGCCTGAGGGGCATTGATGGGATCATGGCCCCTCCATATCTTACGAAGGGAAAATGCGACAAGACGCCCGGTGCCTGATTCGGGGACAGGAGGGTGTGACCGAACCCAGCGGCAGCCGCGCTCAATTCCTTCAGGGGCAGGGATATTTGACCGGCGGTGAATTCCTCCTTGAAGTCGTCGGGCAATTCCGAAGGCCCCAGGAGACTCGGGGCCAGGGTGGACAGGACGTTTTCCCCTGGCGATCCCCGGGCGCCTTTCGGATGCACCTGGACCGGCAGGAACACGCTTTCGGCATTGCGCAGGCTTTTCACAAGGGCCGGGTCCCCGTTCAAGGTTTCCTCGATCCTGATCAGGCCTGCGTCCACCCATTCGGCCAGCTTTTTGTTCTGCCGCCACAGGGGATGGGCCTCCAGTTCCTCCCTCAGGCGATGCACCTCCCGGTAGCCGGCCGAGGCTCCGGGGTCCTCAAGGGGGACGAGGAGGCCGATCCGAAGGGCCCCTGCCCCTTTCAGCCTGTCCAGGAGATCTGCAATGTGCCGGCGGGGCGGGGGCTGCTCCTCCGACCCTCCCGGGCCGATTTCCACGAGGACAACCCTGGTGGAGGGGCGCTCCACGGCAGGCGTCAGCCTTTGGTAGGCGTTGTAAAGGGCGAGTTCGATCTTTTGAAAGGGGGGGAACTGGACAAAACAGAGAAGGGCGATAAACAACACAACAGCCGCTTCGGCGATGAAGCTCGGATTGAGGTTCTTATTTGCCATATGATCACTAGGTGGTTTTTTATGGCACAAATTGGTCGCCGTTCAAATCGGCACCGTTTATATCAAACAGCGATTATTCTGTCAAAGATGAAAAAGAGGTCCCTTTCTTTCATCTCCTTATGGGTTACATGCTGATTTCGTATTGTTCCAAATGAAAATCACCCCGGCTGTTGATGATGATGCGACGGGCTATCCTCTTTTCCATCTGGATGACCGCTTCCTGCTCGTCTTCCTTCAGAACCTTCTCAATCTCGGGATGGACCTGAAGATAAACCCTGTCCCCCCCGTCCGGAAGCACTGTCTCGCGTTCAAGCTCCCGGAAAATTTCGTAACACACTGTTTTTCTGCTCTTGAGCGAACCGTGCCCATCACAGTAGAGACAGGGCTCCTCCAAGAGGCGGTTGAGGTTTTCCCTGGTCCGTTTCCGGGTCATTTCTATGAGGCCCAGCTCCGACATCTTGAGTATGTGGGTCTTGGCCCGGTCTTTTTGCATGGCCTCTTTCAGGGCGGTAAAAACGCGCTCGCGGCTTGATTTCCTCTCCATGTCGATGAAGTCGATGACAATGAGGCCCCCGATGTTCCTGAGGCGCAGCTGGTAAGCGATTTCCTTGACCGCCTCCAGGTTGGTTTTGAGGATGGTCTCCTCGAGATTTCTCTTGCCCACATAGCTTCCGGTGTTCACGTCTATGGCCGTCAGGGCCTCGGTCATCTCAATGACGATGTACCCCCCGGATTTGAGCCATATTTTCCTCTCCAGGGCCCTCGAAATCTCCATCTCGATGCCGTAGTGGTCAAAGATCGGTTCAGCCCCCTCGTAGAGTTCGACCGAATAACGGAGCCTGCTGGCAAATGTCTCGATGAAGGTCATGATTTTGTCGTACTCCGCTTCGGAGTCGATGATGAGTTTGTCGACTTCCCTTGTGAAGAGATCACGCACGGACCTCAGGGAAACGGTCAAATCCCTGTAAATGAGAGACGGACCGCTGAACCGGCCCATGGATTCCTGAATGGTGTCCCACAGCCTGAGAAGGAAATCCATCTCCGACTGGAGTTTTTCCCGTTCCGCCCCCTCGCTCACCGTGCGGACGATGAACCCCAGGTTTTCAGGGGCGATTTCCCTGACCACGGCCCTCAGCCGATCCCTTTCGGCCGGGTCCTCTATTCGCCGGCTGACGCCGATGTGCCGGACCGTCGGCATCAGGACCAGGTGCCTTCCAGGCAGGGAAATGTGGGACGTGAGCCGTGCCCCCTTGTTTCCTATGGGCTCCTTGGAGACCTGCACCATGATCTCCTGCCCCTCCTGCAGGAGTTCTTCGATGTTGAAGTTGATGGCGGAGGCCGGCTCCTGGATGTCCTCTTTTTCAATCTCGGTCCCGGCGCCGATCGCGTGCTTTGTCATGGCCTGCTCGAGGTCCAGGGTGCTCTGGTAGACGTCCGACACGTAGAGAAAGCCGGTCCTTTCGAGCCCGATATCCACGAAGGCGGCCTGCATGCCGGGCAGCACGCGCACGACCGTCCCTCGATAGATGTTCCCCATGAGCTCCTGACCTGTTTCCCTTTCCACGTGGAGCTCTGCCACTGTTCCGTTTTCCACGAGCGCCACCCTGGTTTCGTGATACCGTGTGTTGATAACGAGTTCCGTTGACATGGATGTCCTCGATGCCACTTTTGAGGCGAGATGGAGTGGCCGAATACAATGTGTCCGAAAAGCTCTCAAAGGGCGCCGTCCCGGTTGAACAACAGCAGGAATCGGCCAAGGCCAATCCTAACCCATGACCTGCTTTAATTTCAAGATCCTAAGTTGGGATACCTCCAGGTCCCCCAAGTGAAGGACCTCTCTTGTGATTTCAGCCGGTTTGAGCGACGCCCCTTGCGGATGGCGGATCACCATCTCGAGCGTTTCCGGGTCCTGTGCGCGGAGAGTCTTGACCAGGGCCCGCGCGTCCACTGTCTTGGCGCCCTTGGAGGTGTTCTTCCTGACGGGGCGGCTTGCCGACTCCATGAATTCTTGCAGGGCGTCCTCATCCACGTGGATGCCTGGGAGCATGATTCGATAGTGGCTTTCCACCGGTCTTTTTTTTGTCTTTCTGCCGGTGGTTTCCTCCACGTGAACGATGCGAATACCCCGGGGGAGCATCTCGTTGATCCGATCCCTCAAGAGATCCGCCCGCACAGGACCGTGGAGGGTCACCGAAACCGTCTCCTGGAGGCTCTCGGTGCCCACGGGCAGGGCCGTCGTGAACGCGATCTTCGGCATGGGGTGGAAGCCCGCCGAGTGGACGGCCGAAAGCCCGGCCCGTCTGAGCGCGCGGGAAAAAAGGCGGATGACTTCCAGGTGGCCCAGAAACCTCGACTCGTCGATCTTGGTGAACGTCAGCAGATAGGACCGGTCGCCCCCGGGAGGATGCCCCGTGGACCCCGGGCGGGTCCCGGAGCTGGTCACTTCCGGGTGCAGGATGGGGTCGACGCGCACGTGGTCGCAGACACCGCACTCCAGGCATCCGGCGCGGCAGTCCGGGGTGGTCTTTTCCTCCCGGGACCTGAGGAGCTCCCTCCAGAGGTATTCGCGAGTCACCCCGGTCTGTATGTGTTCCCAGGGCATGATCTCGTCCCGGGAGCGCGTCCGGTATAGATAAAAATCCGGAGAAAGGCGCGCCTCTTCCAGGGCGGCCGCCCAGTGATCAGGTCGGAAGTGTTCCCCCCAGGCATCGAAGCGAGCCCCGAGCTTCCAGGCTGCGGCCAGCACCTCGAAGAGCCTGCGGTCCCCCCTGGAGAAGATCCCCTCGAGCCGGCTCATCTCGGGGTTGTTCCACTTGACCCGGATGCGGCGGTCGTCGAGCCTGTCGCGGATGAGGTGGATCCTCCGCAGGCTCTCCTCCAGGGTGATCTGCGGCAGCCACATGAAGGGGGTGTGGGGTTTGGGCACAAAGGCGGCGACGCTCACGTGCAGGACGGGTTTCTTTCCCCGGCCGCCCGCCTTTCCGGCCACCGCTCTGGAGAGGCGGATGAGCTCCATGAGGTCTTCCTCCGTCTCCCCGGGGAGCCCGATCATGAAGTAGAGCTTGATCAGGTTCCACCCGGCCTTGTAGAGCTTTTCCGAGGCATCCAGGATGTCCCTGTTGGTGAGCGTCTTGTTGATGACCCTTCTCAGGCGGTCGCTCCCCGCCTCGGGCGCCAGGGTGAAGCCCGTCTTTCGCACCCTCTTTATCTGCTCGAACCACGCCTCGTCCAGGCTGTCGATGCGCAGGGAAGGAAGGCTCACGGCCACTTTTTCCCCGCTCAGCCGGTCCATGAGGGCGGTCAGGAGCGGGCCTATGCAGGAGTAGTCCCCGGAGCTGAGGGACAGGAGGGACACCTCGTCATAGCCGGTTTTGCGGAGACCCTCGGCCGCGTGGGACAGGACGGTCCCGAGCGTCCTTTCGCGGACCGGGCGGTAGATCATGCCCGCCTGGCAGAACCTGCACCCCCTCGTGCACCCCCGGCAGATCTCCACGGAGAGCCTGTCGTGGACCGGGTCCGAGTAGGGCACCACCTGACCCGAGGGAAACGGTGCCAGCTCCAGGTCCGGGACGAGCGCCTTGCGGACCTTGTCGACTCCGGGGACCAGAGAGGCCACGGCCTTGACGGTCCCGTCGTCATGATATTCAGGACTGAAGAAGGATGGGATGTAGACACCCTGGATGCGCGAAAGCTCCCGGAGGAGATTTCTTTTGGGGATCTTCTCCTTTTTTGCCCTCCGGACGGTTCTGCAGATCTCCGGTGCCGCCTCTTCCCCGTCCCCGATGAGAACGGCGTCAAAGAGCGCGGCAGTGGGCTCGGGGTTGAAACAGGCGGGGCCGCCCGCCAGGACCAGGGGATAACCTTCGTCACGGTCCTCGGCCCGAAAGGGTATTCCGCCCAGGTCGAGCATGGTGAGAACGTTCGTGCAGCAGAGCTCGTGCTGCAGGCTGAAACCGAGAATGTCCAGTTTCCTCAGTGGGGTCCCCGACTCCAAAGTCCCGAGGGGGAGCCCGCCGGCGCGAAGGGCCGCCTCCATGTCCACCCAGGGGCAGAAGACCCGTTCCGCGGCGAGCCATTCAATGCCGTTCAGAATGTGGTAGAGGATCTTTATCCCCTGGTGGCTCATCCCCACCTCGTAGACGTCGGGGAAGGCCAGCCCGAACCGCAGTTCCACGAGGGCCGGGGGCTTTTTCGTGATGTTGATTTCATTGCCCGCATAGCGGCTGGGACGCTCCACGCGGGCGAAACAGGGTTGATCGAAGAGATTTTTTTCTGTCAATAGGCCTCCTTGGGCGAACGCGTCAGAGGGAGTCGAAGGATGATCTGGGCGCCGCCGGATGGGTGGTTTTCTCCCCGGGCCTCCCCTCCGAGCCCTTCCACGATCCGCTTGACGGTCGCAAGACCAAGCCCCGATCCCTCCTGTTTGGTCGTGTAAAAAGGGGTGAAAAGGTTTTCCAGGGCCCGGGCGGAGAAGCCCTCGCCCGTGTCCCTGACCCTCAATTCCAGGATCTCCACTTCATGGGGGCCCTTTTGGTCCCCGTCTGACGTCTCGGCCTCGATGTGCAGCGTTCCTCCCCGGGGCATGGCGTCCCGGGCGTTGAGGAAGATGTTCCACAGGACCTGCTTGAGCTGCTCGGGATCGGAGTGCAGGGCTATGGACCGGGTCGTGCTTGTGTCCAGCAGGATTTTTTCGGTGCAACCGCCGGTGTTCATGAAAAGGTCCAGGGACTCCCGCACCAGGGCGCCCAGGTCAAAGGTCGTGAAGTTCGTTTTTCGGGGGCGGGCGTAGCGGAGAAAATCATTGATGAGGTTGTTCAACCTGTTCACCTCGCGCATGATGATCTCCATGAGCCTGTTGTTGATGTCGTCCTCGTCAAGGACCATGCTCTCCCTGAGCATCTGTATGGACCCGCTGATCGAGGCCATGGGGTTTCGGATCTCATGGGCGATACCCGCCGCGAGCTCGCCGATCATGGCGAGCCCTTCCACCCTGTGCATTTCCTTCTCGATGCGCTTGCTCTCCGTCATGTCCTGGAGGACCAGGATGCGGCCCTTCTCGTTGCCGGCCGACAGGTTGAGGGACGAGACGCAGACCCTCAGGTAAAGGTCCCGGCCGTCCCTGGCACGAAAGGACACGTCCGAAAAGGTGCCCGGCAATGTGTCACTCTCAAGGAACGGCGTTTTGCGCTCCATGAACGGGAGGATATCGGTCACGGCCCGCCCGTTGGCCTCGGAGGCCGGAAAGGCGAGGATCCTCTCCGCGGCCGGGTTGAAGAGGATCACCCGGTCCCTGTCGTCCAGGGTGATGAGCCCGGAGGCGATGCTCTCGACGATGCGCTCGTTGATCACCTCCAGCTTGATGATGTCGTCTTTCTTGGCCTCCAGTTCGTCCCTGCTTTTCCGTATCTGCTCGGAAAGGAAACTGCTGAGCACGGCGATGAGGTAAAAGGCCGCGGTGTGGGCGAGGATGCGGAACAGGATGTAGGCCCCCTTGTCGGCATCCACCGGGGTCAGCTGCGATCCGTAGGGAAAGATGATCCCGTAGTAGTGGAGGTCGAGAAGGCTCCCGTAAAGGATGCTGCTGCTGGAAGCAATGATGAGGGCGCCCCTGCGGTACAGGAGAACGCCGGCGCTGAAGATGGTCAGGATGTAGAGAAAGGAGAAAAAACTCTCAATGCCGCCCGTGCAGAATATGACGGCCGTAATGAGCGCTGTGTCCACGAGGAGTTGTATGTAGGTGAGCCTCCTCGGATCCCGCATGAATTTGATGAGGACAATGTAGAGAAAAGTGAGGAAATAGACGCTGATGATCAGGGCGTAGTAAAAGGACTGAAGGGCTCCCGTGTAGGCACTCGTCTGCCTGACCTGGATGAAGATGAGGGTGCCCAGGAGGGCCGAAACGATCAGGACCCTGAGTAGCATCAGCCTCTGGAGGTTCTTGTGAAGCTCCAGGGGTGTGATTTTGTGTTCGGGCGCGGGCATCTAAGAGTGGTTGGCGGTTTTTTTCAGCCTCCGACAACCCCCGCCATGGAGAAGATCGGGAGGTACATGGCGATGACCAGCCCGCCGATGGACCCGCCCAGGAAGAGCATGAGAAGGGGTTCCAGCATGGAGGTCAGGGCAGCCACGGCCGCGTCCACTTCGTCGTCATAAAAATCGGCTATCTTGTCCAGCATGGTGTCCAGGGCCCCGGTTGCCTCTCCCACGGAGATCATCTGGACGACCATGCCTGGAAAGATGTTGTTTTCCGAGAGGGGCTCCGCAATGGTCTGCCCCTCTGCGATACTTCCCCGGACTTCCATGATGATCTCTTCGAGGATCACGTTGCCCGAGGTCTTGGCCACGATTTCGAGGGAGTCCAGGATGGGCACGCCGCTGCTGATCATGGTGCCGAGAGTCCGGGTGAACCGCGCCACGGCGGTCTTCTTCAGAAGGTCCCCGAACACGGGAAGCTTCAGGAACAAATCGTCCGTGAGCCTCCTTCCTTTTTTGTTCTTCCGGATCTGCTTGTAGGCGATGGCGAGGGCGATGATCCCGAGGATGACCCAGTGGATGTTGCCCTTCATGAAATTGCTCAGGTCGACCACGAACTGTGTGGGCGCAGGCAGGGCCGAGCCGAAGCTTGAAAACATCTCCTCGAAAACCGGGATGACAAAGATCAGAATGACGGCGATGACAATGATGGCGATGGCGATCACCACGATGGGGTAGGTCATGGCGCCCTTGATCTGGCTCTTGAGCTTCTGGGCCTTTTCTATGAAAACCGCCAGGCGCCGCATGATGGTGTCCAAAATGCCGCCCACCTCGCCCGCGGCCACCAGGTTCACGAACAGGTCGTCAAAGACGTTGGGGTGCTTCTTCATGGCCTCGGCCAGTGTGGAGCCGCCTTCGACGTCTTTGGATATCTGCTTGAGGATCCCTCGAAATGTCTTGTTTTCGGCCTGATCCGCCAGGATGGTGAGGCCCTGGACCAGGGGGAGTCCCGCATCGATCATGGTCGAAAACTGGCGGGTGAAGATGACGAGATCCTTGCTGGTGATCTTGGGCTGCAGGAAAGAGATGTTTTCGAAGAGGTCTTTGGGTTTGGGCTTGAGCTTCTTGACATCGAGATTTCGCCTTTTGAGCTGGCTCATCGCGATACGTTCGTCGGCGGCTTCGATTTCTCCCTTGAGTTTTCTTCCCTTTCTCGTTTCAGCAACCCACAGATAGACCGGCATTTACGGACCTCCTATGACCCGAGTTTCGCCTGATTACGGTTTCGCATGCCTTACCGGCCATTGAAAATAAGCCATGCTATTTCAGTTGATGTACCATGTCAAGAAAAGTGTCCCGCAGGACGCGGCTCGAGAGAGATCCACCCCAGGGGGAAGTTTGATCTTGACAATAGCCATACCCTCAATGGTAAATGTACCTTTTATTTCAATCCACCATTCTGGACAAAGAACAATAAAGGAGGAAGCTGTCGTGAGTGAGATAAATGCCCCCATGGGCGGAAAAGTGATTGATGTCAAGGTGAAGGCCGGGGACGCGGTCAGTGAGGGGGACGAGGTGGTGATCCTCGAGGCCATGAAGATGGAGCTGCCGGTGGTCGCCCCCGCCTCGGGTACGGTCAAGGAGATCAAGTGCGGCGCCGGTGACGCAGTGGATGCGGATGCGGTTCTCATCGTCCTCGAATAGGTCCCATCCGGAAATGGGCACACTTCCGCACAGGAAACCGCCGTGCCCATGGGTGTTCAGTTGATGGGCACTGTTGAAAATAGCAGAGGTTCACAGGGGGAGGGATTTCGCACCATGTGCAGGGAACCCGAACCCCGTGGGCCTGTTTTGTTTCCCCTGCCGAAAACCGGGATTTTCCCACCGTCCTGATGGAGTCCGATCCATGGAAATGGATGCCAAGATAGAGGAACTTGCGCGGAGAAACCGCGAAGCGGAGCTGGGAGGCGGAGAGAAGAGGATAGAGCAGCAGCATGCCAAGGGCAAGATGACTGCTCGCGAGCGCATTGCCTATCTCCTCGACAAGGACAGCTTTCAGGAGGTGGACAAATTTGTCGTCCACCGGTGCCACGATTTCGGGATGGAGAAGAACAAGACTCCCGGCGACGGGGTGGTGACGGGCTACGGAACCATCCGTGGCAGAAAGGTCTTTGTCTTTTCCCAGGATTTCACCGTCCTCGGCGGGTCCCTCAGCGAGACCTTCGGGGAGAAGGTGTGCAAGGTCATGGACCTTGCCATTCGAAACGGGGCCCCGCTCATAGGTCTCAACGACTCCGGGGGCGCCCGCATCCAGGAAGGGGTCATGAGCCTGGGCGGGTACGGGGAGATCTTCAAGCGGAACGTCTTCGCCTCCGGGGTGGTTCCCCAGGTTTCCGTCATCATGGGGCCGTGCGCGGGTGGGGCCGTTTATTCCCCGGCCCTGACCGATTTCGTGATCATGGTCAAGGAAACCAGCAACATGTTCATCACGGGGCCTCAGGTCATCAAGGCGGTGACCTCGGAAGAGGTCTCCTCGGAAGAATTGGGCGGGGCCATGACCCACAACACGAGGAGCGGCGTGGCCCATTTCGCGGAGGACTCGGACGAAAACGCCCTGGACAGGGTCAAGGAACTGCTGGACTATCTCCCCCAGAACTACCGCACAAGGCCGCCAGACAGGGGGGACTTCGAGGATCCGGACAAGGTCGACCCTTCCCTCAATGAGTTGGTGCCCACAAACCCCCGGCTCCCCTACGACATGAAGGATCTCATCAAAAGGGTTGTGGACCGTGGGGCTTTTCTGGAGGTTCATCAACACTACGCCAAAAACATGGTGGTGGGCTTCGCCCGGCTCGCGGGGGTGTCCGTCGGGATCATCGCCAACCAGCCCCGGTTCCTCGCAGGCTGCCTGGACATAGACGCCTCCATGAAGTGCTCCCGGTTCGTTCGCACGTGCGACTCCTTCAACATCCCCCTGATCACCTTCGTGGATGTCCCCGGGTATCTCCCCGGAGTCCAGCAGGAGTACGGGGGCATCATCAAGCACGGGGCGAAGATCATCTATGCCTACAGCGAGGCAACGGTCCCCAAGATCACCGTTGTCACCCGCAAGGCCTATGGGGGCGCGTACATCGCCATGTCCGGAAAACACCTGGACGCGGACGTCAACTTCGCCTACCCCACCGCCGAGATCGCCGTCATGGGGCCGGAAGGCGCCGCCAATATCATTTTCAGGAGGGAGATCGCGGAATCCAGCGACCCGGAGGCCACCCGGAAACGATTGGTGGAGGAATACAGGAACAATTTCGCCACCCCATTCAGGGCGGCCGAGGTGGGTTATATCGACCATATCATCTTCCCCGAGGCAACACGGCCGAGACTGGTTCGCGCCCTCCGGATGCTGAGGGACAAGAAGACATCCATCCCGGAGCGGCGGCACGGAAACATCCCGCTTTGACCACCGGGCGTTTCCTTATCCTCACGGCCGAAGGGAATTATAGGGCCGAAAAAATCATCTGTCTGTGAAGTATTTCACAGTCTGCGCCTCTGAAAGAGTCCGCTCGCCCCCACGGTTTTCGGGACCTCAATCGAAATCGAGGTCGAAATCGGAGTCGATTTCAGGGAGTCCAGACGGCAAAGAGAATTTTCCCTGAATCTTGCGAGGGCGATGCACCCCGATTCATGAGCCGGCCTTTTCGATCCCCATTTCGATTTCGATGATCCCGGACGGCGCAAAATGCCTTATGACGGGCTTCGGGTGAGTCCGAGGCCCAGTTCGAGGGCCTTGATGTTCATTTCCAGGAAATCCCTGGGAACACGCACCTTCAGAACCCCCATGACGGACTCCGGCTGCACCACTTCCGCGAGCCCCAGAAGGGCCCCCAGCATGCAGATGTTGAGCACCAGGGGGCGTCCTATCTCTTCCATCACGGCCTTGTACATGCCCACCTCTACCTGGCGGGCGTCCACTTTCCTCTGGGGGACGACGAAGTGGCTGTCCGTCAACAGGAGCCCGCCCGGGCGGATGATGCCTGAGAACTTGTTGTAGGCCTCCTGGGTCAGGCAGACGAGGATGTTCGGCTGGGTAACCTTCGGGAATCGGATGTCGGTCTCGGAGATGATCACGTCGGACCGGGTGGCCCCCCCGCGCGCCTCCGGGCCGTAGGACTGCGTCTGGACCGCGTTGAGGTCTTCATACAGGGCCGCGGCCTCGGCGAGAATGATGGAGGCGGTGATGACGCCCTGCCCGCCGGACCCCGAAAAGATGATGCGTGTTCTCGCCATGGATTAAAGCGCCCCCTTCGCTTTTTCAATGATTTTTTCATATTCCGAGCAGTATTCAGGCCGCTCTTCGTCCACGAAGATTCCCCTCTCGATCAACCCGGGCTGTTTCTGCTTTGCCTCCGACCCGATGGGGGTGGTGATCTCCTTGTATCGTTTCATCATGTCCACGGCGCTGCCGAGCCTGTTCTTGCGCCCGAAATAGGTGGGGCACTGGGAGAGGATCTCCACCACCGAAAAGCCCTTGTGCATGATGGCCTTCTCCAGGATTTTGATCATGGAGGTCACGTGGTAGGTGGTGGTGCGCGCCACAAAGGAGGCGCCGGCGCTCCGGGCAAGATCGGCGATGTCGAAGGCTTGATCGATGTTCCCGTAAGGCGCCGTTGTCGCGGCGCTCCCCGTGCCGCTCAGGGGCGAATACTGGCCGCCTGTCATGCCGTAGACGCTGTTGTTCATGATGATGGCCGTGATGTCGATGTTCCGCCGCGCGGCGTGGATGAAGTGATTGCCCCCTATGGCCACGGCGTCCCCGTCGCCCATGGGGACGAGGATCCGGAGCCCGGGGCGCCCCAGCTTGACCCCGGTGGCAAATGCGAGGGCCCTGCCGTGAAGCGTGTGCAGTGTGTGGAAGTCCAGATACCCCGAAATGCGAGCGGAGCAGCCGATGCCGGAGACCATGACGATGTCCCTCTTACGCAGGCCCAGATTGATGACCGCGCGGATGAGGTTGTTCATCACGATTCCGTGTCCGCACCCGGGGCACCAGATGTGCGGCATGAATCTCTCCCTGATGTAGTCTCTCACGTTCAAGGGATCAAACTCCTTTGCCTCGAATAAGGCGGAGAATGTTTCGAATGTCCGTCGGGGTGATGAAGGTCCCGTCGATCTTGTTGGCCAGAAAGACCTTGTTGGGTTGGTCCACCGCCTTTTTCACTTCCTGCAGGACCTGCCCCATGTTCAGCTCCACCACCAGCACGAATTCGGCGTCCGCGCAAAGCGCACGCACCACGTGGGCCGGAAAGGGCCAGAGGGACTGGAGCTCCAGGAGCCCGATGGACTCCCCCCGGGCGCGCCGGTTCTCCACCACGTGAAGCGCGGATCTGGCCGCGGACCCGTAAGAGATGAGGACGCATTCGGCATCGTCCAGGTAGTATTCCTTGTAGCGGGTGATTTCGTGGACCCGGGTCTCGATCTTGTCCACCAGGTGCCGCATGAGTCCGTGGGCCACCTGAGGGCTGTTGGAAGGGAAGCCCCACATGTCGTGGATGAGCCCGGTCACATTGTACCGGTGGACCCCGCCGAAGTCCGACATGGGCAGCCGCCCGTCCTCCCTGGGGAGATAGGGGTGGAAGTCGGTCCCCTCCTTCACGGATGTCCAGAGCCTCTCCACCAGGGGGATCTCCCCGGGTTCGGGCAGCACGAGTTTCTCCCTCATGTGCCCAATGACCTCGTCGAAGAGGAGGATGACCGGCGTCCTGTAGGTCTCCGCCAGGTTGAAGGCCTCGACGGTCATGGCAAAGACGTCCTGGTGGTTGGAGGCCGTGAGCGCGATGACGGCGTGGTCTCCGTGGGTCCCCCACCGGGCCTGCATGACGTCCCCCTGGCTGGGGCTCGTGGGGAGCCCCGTGGAGGGTCCGCCCCTCTGGACATTGACGATGACGCATGGGATCTCGGCCATGATGGCGTAGCCGATGGCCTCCTGCTTGAGGGAAAAGCCCGGTCCGCTGGTGGCGGTCATGGCCTTGCACCCGGTGAGGGACGCGCCGATGATGGCGCACATGGAGGCGATCTCATCCTCCATCTGAATGAACTTGCCCCCCTTTTGCGGAAGCCTGACGGAAAGCAACTCCGCGATCTCGGTGGACGGGGTGATGGGGTATCCCGCAAAAAAGTCAATGCCCGCGTAGAGGGCGGCTTCGACACAGACGGCATTGCCTTGCAAAAAGAGATTTTTGGGGTTCATGATTCACTCTGCTCGGATTCAATGGCCATATCTGGGCAGCGAAGCTCACAGAGACCGCAGTCTATGCAGTCCTGGGGGCGGACGATCGCGGCCTTCTCGGACGCGTCGAGATCCAGGACGCCCTTTGGGCAGAAAGCCACGCAGATTCCGCAGCCCTTGCACCACTCCACATTGATGGTCCGTTTTCTTTTGGGTTTCATTGGGGTCCAGACATTCGAAATGGAAGATCAGATGATATCGACCGCGAAGAGCGAGGCTCCTCATTTCAAAAATTTTAACTTCCAAATAAATCACCCTCCGCCGGCCGCGTCAACAGTATTTCGTCGATTCATGCGAAAAGCCTCCAAAAGCATGACCACGAAAGCCGCGAAGAAGGCACGAAGCACACGAAGGGAATCCCGCGCGCCCCGGAGCGACGTTTCGTATGGCGAAGGCGGCTGGATCGCAGCCCGCGGCCTGGGCCCGGGGCCGGCTCCGGCCGGGATGCCGAAGATGAAGGATGACGAAGTCCGGTGTCTTTGGGCTGTTCCCCCGATTTCGATTTCGATTTCGAAAAGGGTTTTCTTCTGCGAAGGCCGCTGGATCCCGGCCTGCGCCGGGATGACGGGGCGGGGGATTTGTCTCTGGATCTCGAGGTGGAGGAGGCTTGGGGTTCCTGAGCGACCTATCGGGAGGCCTTCGTGATTGCGGCGGGTTGCGGCTGGGGGAAACCCGGCCATCCCATGTAAAGACAGCCTTAGAGGCGAAAGGTCGCATGCACACTTGGGTGTGGAAAAATAGTTGAGCCTGGAAAGGATGTGCCGGGAGGGGGCAGGAGTGCCCCCGGCGGCAACCGCCAGCAATCACCAGGCCGGGAGATTTGGGAGCGAAGGGAGTCCCACGCGCCCCGGAGCGACGTTTCGTATGACGAAGGCCGCTGGATCCCGGCCTCAGGCCTGCGCCGGGGGGCTCCGGCCGGGATGACGAAAGGGGAGGGCTTCAAAAAATATTTGACAGGGCGAATGTCCGTGCCCTATGCTGCCTTCCGAAATATATCAGGAACTTATCCAGTCGAGTGGCGAATTCTAAGACCTTGCTGTTCATTGCAGGAATGCCCGAACCTTTCGAAGAAGAACGGCGATTCATCGCGTGCCGCAGGAGGATCCATGGAAGACTTTAAAAAGGCCAAGGCGCGGTGGGACGAGGAGCTGGGCCGAAAGCTCCAGAAGCGTCCCGAGAGAAAGACGCCCTTTGAGAACACCTCGGGGGTTGAAATCGAGACCGTCTACACACCCCTTGACCTCGAGGGAACCGACGTGATGGGGCGTCTCGGCCTTCCCGGCGAATACCCGTTCACGCGCGGCGTCCAGCCCAACATGTACAGGGGCCGCTACTGGACCATGCGCCAGTACGCCGGGTTCGCCACCGCGGAGGAGTCGAACCGGAGGTACAAATTTCTCCTGGATCAGGGGCAGACAGGCCTTTCGGTGGCCTTCGACCTCCCCACGCAGATCGGTTACGACTCGGACCACCCCATGGCCATGGGCGAGGTGGGCAAGGTGGGCGTGACCATTGACTCGCTGGAGGACATGGAAACCCTCCTGAACGGCATCCCCCTGGACAAGGTGAGCACCTCCATGACCATCAATTCGCCCGCCCTGGTGCTGCTCGCCATGTACCTCTCCGTGGCCGAGAAGCAGGGGGTGGCCTCCACGGATCTGAGGGGCACTATTCAGAACGACATCCTCAAGGAGTATTCCTCCCGGGGGACCTACATCTTCCCGCCGCTTCCCTCCATGAAGATCATCACGGACATCTTCGCCTTTTGCGCGGAAAACGTTCCCCAGTGGAACACCATCAGCATCAGCGGGTATCACATCCGGGAGGCCGGAGCCACGGCGGTGCAGGAGGTGGCCTTCACCCTTGCGAACGGCATCGCCTATGTCAAGGCGGCCATGGATGCGGGCCTCGAGATCGACAAGTTCGCGCCGAGGCTGTCTTTCTTTTTCAACGCGCACTTGGATTTTCTCGAGGAGATCGCCAAGTTCAGGGCCGCAAGACGCCTCTGGGCGCGGATCATGAAGGAGAGGTTCGGCGCGGAGAACCCCAAATCCATGATGATGAGGTTTCACACCCAGACGGCGGGGTGCACCCTCACGGCCCAGCAGCCCATGAACAATATCGTGCGCGTGGCCTTTCAGGCCATGGCGGCGGTGCTGGGCGGCACCCAGTCCCTCCACACCAATTCCATGGACGAGGCCCTGTGCCTGCCTTCCGAGGATGCGGTCCGGATCGCCCTCCGCACCCAGCAGTTGATCGCCCATGAATCCGGGGTGGCCGATACGGTGGATCCCCTGGGCGGATCCTATTACCTGGAGAAACTCACAAACGAGATAGAAGAGCGGGCCGAGGACTACATCCGGCGTATCGACGAAATGGGCGGCGCGCCCTCTGCTATCGAGAAAGGTTTTGTCCAAAAGGAGATACAGGACAGCGCCTACAGATACCAGCGCGAGATTGAAAAGCAGGAGCGCATCGTGGTCGGCCTCAACCGATTCCAGACAGAGGAAGAGAGGCCCAAGGGGCTCCTGAGGGTGGATCCCTCGGTGCGCGAGGCCCAGGTGAAAAGGCTCCAGGCCCTCAAGGGGAGGCGCGATTCTCAAAAGGTGCGGGAATGCCTTGCGGGGCTCAAACAGGCGGCCGAGGAAGGGCGCAATCTGATGCCGTCCACCATCGATGCGGTCAAGGCGTACGCAACCCTGGGGGAGGTCTGTGACACCCTGAGGGGGGTTTTCGGGGAGTACCAGCAGAGCGCCATACTTTGAGAGAAGGAATCCATTGACACTCGACGGGGAATAGAAATGCAAGGCAAGAAGAAGATCCGTGTACTGGCGGCAAAACCGGGCCTGGACGGCCATGACCGGGGAATCAAGGTGGTGGCGAGCGCCCTGATGGATGCGGGCATGGAGGTGGTTTATACAGGGCTTCGGCAGACTCCGGAACAGATTGTGGAGGCGGCCATTCAGGAGGGGGTGGATGTGATCGCCATGAGCATCCTCTCAGGGGCCCACGATTACCTCTTTCCAAGGGTCATGGACATCCTCAGGGAGCGAGGGGCGGAAGACATTCTGGTCATCGGCGGGGGGATCATCCCCGATGAGGACATACCGGCCCTCAAGGAATGTGGAATCGCCGAAATATTCGGCCCCGGAACGACCACCGGGGATATCATCCGGTACATAGAGGAAAAAGTAACCACATGAGGCTCGGCCCGCCGGACCGGGCCGGGAATGGATCACCACAACCAAGAAACCTCAAAGGGGACTTTTGTCCCCCGTTTTTTTTCGCACCCTTTCATGAAATCTCCTGAAAAGGCCGATCTCTTCTCATGCATCCCGAGCGAGGCAGGATTCCATGATCAATATTCGTGAAATGACGGTCCTCATCGCGGACGACTCCCCGAGTATGTGCCAGGGCATAAGCGGCATGATGAAGGTCCTTGACTACGGAAAACGGTTTATCTCCGTGGGCGATGGCAAAGAGGCGTGGGACGTCCTGTGCGAAGAGCCCGTGGATCTTCTCCTGTTGGATTACAACATGCCGGTCGTGAACGGCGCGGAGGTCCTGGGGTGGGTACGCATGGACAGGGGCCTGCGCGATTTGCCGGTTATCATGATTACCGCCGAGGCCTGCATGGACTATGTGGCGGTGATGGGGGAGTCCGAGATCGACGCTTATATCCTGAAGCCTTTGACCGTTAAGGTCCTTGAAGAAAAGATCTCCCAGGTCGTGGAAAAGGCCAACAACCCCCCGCCCATGATCAAGTATTTGAGAGCGGCCAGAAAATGCGAGGAAAAGGGGGATCTCGAAGCGGCCGTGAGGCTGGCCCAAAGGGCTGTTCGAGAGAATCCCAAATCCACCAGGCCCATCCGCGAACTCGGTTACTACCACCTCAAGCGGGGGGATCTGGACCCGGCCGAAAAATATCTCCGTGCGGCGGCGGAGAAAAATTACCTGGACGTCTTTGCCTTTGACAAGCTGGGAGAACTCTATCTCCTCAAGGACGACACCGAGAAGGCCGCCAGGTATTTTTTCAAGGCCATGGAGGTGAGCCCCCGTCAGATTGAAAGGGGGGTTCGGCTCGGCAAGCTGCTGGTGGAAAAGAAAAATTTCAAAAAGGCGAGGGATGTTTTCAAAAAGGTCTTCTCTCTCCCGTCGGCGGATCCGGCTCTCCGAGAAGAGATTGCGAATTTTTGCCTGGAAAACGGGTTTCATGAGTATGCGGTAAGACTCCTGGAGGATCTCGCCGACGATTATCCCGCCCGGGGGGATATTCTCTTCAGGCTGGGGATGTTCCTTGTCGGGGAGGGGGAGAAGATCAAGGCATTGACCTACCTCACCAAGGCCGCGGATCTGGACAAGAGGGACGTGGGCATACGGCTGGAGCTTGCCCGCATTTATCTGGAGATGGAAAAACCACTCCTGGCCGAAAAACCCCTCTTCGAGGTCCTCCAGATCGACAGCGGGCACGAGGAAGCCGGGAATCTCTATAAGAAGTGCACCTAATCACGTATGACGCAGCGAGTCAGTTTATGGATACGTTATGGACACGGATACACGGTTAATGAAAATACTTCTTGCCTTGAATGAGGTGTCGCAGCACCCGAAGCTGGGATTCAAGACAAAACTCAAAAAGATCATCGAGGAAATCACCGCGGCGTTCGATGCGGAGAGCGGTTCCGTGATGTTGAAGAAGGGCCGCAAGGATATGGAGGTCGTGGCCTCCACCAACCCCGAAATCATCGGGCTCCGTCAGGGAATCGACGAGGACGCCCCCTCGGCCGTTGCGGCCCGGACCGGAAAGTTACTTTATGTGGACGCGAGCGACACGAAATGGGAATTCCTGAAGCGGCGCGATCATTACAGCAGGAAGGCGTTTGTTGTGGTCCCCATCGTGAGTCGTGGAAGGGTCATCGGGGTGATAAACATCACGGAGAAGAACCAGGAGGATCTCTTCACAAAGGATGAGCAGGAGATTCTCATGAAGGTCGCCGCCCAGGTGATCGGCGAGATCGAAAACCAGCGCCTGACCGAGGAATTGAAAAAAAAGGGCCTTTCCCTGCGCAGGAAAAACCTCCAGCTTCGTAAGCTGGAGGCGCTCAAGACGGACCTGTTCCGGATGCTGATTCACGACCTCAAGGGACCCATATCCGAGGTCATTGCCAACCTGGACATTCTCTCCTACACATCCACGGAGACCAACCTGGTTTATGTCAACAACGCAAAGAACGGCTGCGACACACTCTACAACATGGTTTCCAACCTCCTGGACATCGCCAGGCTGGAAGAGGGCCGATTGGATCTCCTCTATGAAAACATAGACCCGACGGAGCTCATCCGCGAGGCCATGGCGAGGGTGCAGTGGACCGTGGAAGACAAGTCCCTGGAATTCCAGGTAACGGCGCCCCGGGTCCCGGAGGACATGGAACTCTGGGGGGATCGGGGCGTTCTCCTGCGCGTCTTTCAGAATCTGCTCGTGAACGCGGCCGGGTATTCCCCTCCGCGGGGTACCATCGAAGTGGGGCACGGTTTTCCAAACAGCGGAATGGTTTCCTTCCATGTGGCGGACAGGGGGCCGGGAATTCCTCCCGGCCGTCAGGAGATGATCTTTGACAAGTTCGCGCAGTTGGACAAAAAGGGGGATGGGAGGATCTACACGACCGGCCTCGGCCTGACATTCTGCAAGATGGCTGTCGAGGCTCACAAGGGCCGCATTTACGTTGAAAGTGACGGGCGCCTGGGCAGTCGATTTGTCTTTGAACTACCGCTAGGCCGCAGACGATAGCTGTCCACACATAAATGGCCCTTTTTCTTTGCTCCGCCTCGCGGGGGCCCAGTCCCACGCCTTCGGCGCGGGTTCCTGGTTTCGCAATCCCGGCGGCGATCTTCGGGGTCCCCTGTGCGGCGAGCCCCAGGCGCACCTGCCGAATCTTCCGGATCTAACGGCGTGTCACTTCACATCAAAAGTCAGCGAAACCGTCATCCAGGGAGATGACCTGCTCCGGACGGATCTCTGTGCCTTCTTTTTTCTTTGTTTGTGCACTTCGTGTCGATTTATTGTTTTCCATGGAGATAGTTCGATTTTTTTTGTTATAATTTTTCCTAAATGTGCTTTTATTGTTGTTTAATTTTAAATTTTCATTAATCATAACAGGATCATCTAAATATGTTCCGCTTATCAGATATTTCAGGTCCTTAACAATGTGTTTCATCTCTTTTGCCTGCGTGTTCATCTCTTCCGAGGCCCCTGACGACTCTTCCGCATGGGCGGCGTTCTGCTGGGTGGCCTGGTCGATTTCCCCCATGGCGATGCGTATCTGGTCCACACCCTTGGCCTGTTCCTCTGAGGCGGCGGCCACTTCGCCGACAAGCTCCGCCACTTTTTTAGTGATCCCGGAATTGACCGCAAGAGCCTCGACCACCTGCTTGTTGTGCTCCGCCGCCTCCTTGATCTGACCGTTGGAGGCGTTGATGAGGCTGGAGGTGTTTTTCGCCGCCTCGGCCGCACGCATGGCCAGATTCCGGACCTCATCCGCAACCACGGCGAAACCTGCCCCGGCCTCACCCGCACGGGCGGCCTCCACGGCCGCGTTCAGCGCCAGCAGGTTTGTCTGGAAAGCAATCTCATCGATGGTTTTGATGATTTTTGCCGTCTCGTCGCTGTTGGCCACTGTTTTTTCCATGGTCGCTCGCATCTTTTCCATTTTGTCCTGGATGAGCGCAACGTTGGGTGCGGCCTCTTCGCCCATGATGCGGTTGGTTTCCTGGGAGTTTGCGGCATTCTGGCGGGTCATGGAAGAGATCTCTTCGAGAGAGGAAGAGATCTCCTCGACAGAAGCCGCCTGCTCGGAAGCGCCTTCCGCCAAGAACCGGCTCGAGGCGGAAACCTGGCCGGAAGCGGCCGCGATACGGCCTGACGCCTCCGTGAGGCTCCCGATGATGCGCTCGAAAGTCCTGGAAAGGCCTTTTGCAAAAATCAGGGTCAGACCTATTCCCAGGAGGGCCGTTCCCACAATAATGGCAACCATCATCTGAAAATAGGCCTTGACACGATTGGTAAAGGTTCGGCTCACGCTCAATTCCTTTTCCCGTATCCCCTCCATGGAGGACTCCAGACAGTTGAAGACCTTGTCCTCCAAAACCGACATCTGTTCCATATTGGCTATGTAGGAAAGGGTCAGTTCCCTGATGTTCACATTGGCCTCTTTTGCCGCCTGGGCCATGCCCTCGAAGGGGGTACCCGCAAGGCTTTTGAGATCCTTTTCCACGTTGGAGAGCAGTTTATCCAAAAACCCAAGCAGTTTTTCCCTGGTGGAAATGTCCTGTTCGAGACGGTTGAAGAGGAGGCGAAGCTCATAATTGGAACTGGTGTTGATGCTGGCTCCCAGGATCACCAGCCGTTCCAGCCGGCTCACCTCATGGCGTGCCTCGGGATCCGCGAGTTTTTGACTCATCTGTTCAATGAAGCCGTTGGACTGGGCTATGGAATGGGCCGCCAGGGCCTCCACCTCTTTCGCGACGGCCTCGTTTTTCATTCTCAAATAGCGGATGGCATGAAGGTCCTTCCAGCCGGCTTTCAGGCTGTTTTCCAGTTCGTCGCCATCCGTAAGTTCGAGAAGATGGGCGAACCGCCCCTCAAGTTCGGAAAAATCCATCCGGGACGCCAGGTAATCCTTTGCCCCGAATCCCGCGGATCGGGTGGCTGTCGCCAGTTCACCGGCCCTTCGCTGGCTCTCCGAGAGCTTCCCGATCAGCGAATTGTAATTCACGAAGAAGAAAACAACCACTCCCAGGAGAATCACGTAAAAGACGTTCAAACCATAAAGCTTTTGCTTGATGCCCCTTTTATTTTTTTTAATTTCAGACATTTTATTTAACTCCTTTTATTCATATTTAATTATATTTAAAAAACATTTATGAGGCATAATAAATTCCTAATTTATTCTTTTTATCTGTTTTACGTTAGCGGAACAGATATATTCCGAGCAGGGAGAAAGAAACTAACCTAATGATTTTGCAGAAAATATGCCAAAGGAGAGTGAACGGTTTTTCTCCTCTTCCACAGGGGAAAAAAGGGCCATGGGCGACCCCGAGACAGGCAACCGCGCCGATTCGATCCTGCCCAGCCTAGTTGGTTTTTTGACGTATGCCATTTTTCAGCAAAAAAACTGTCTGGCGCTTGACACAGCGCTGGGATCATCTCGAGAGCCCATCTCGGCCCCGCCATGGGAGACTTTTTCGAAATACCTGCCGCCGTGCGATCCTGCCTGTGCCACGTCGTCCGCACGGGTCGGCTTTGACCGCATGGCCTTGGAATCGAGTTGAACCCGCCGTGGATTCTGGTAATATTGGCCTGTTTATCCGGAGTGCGCCGAGGGGGTTGAAATCGCGGATTTAGCGGGCGTCAAGATCCTTTGGATGCGCGCGCAAGGACCGGGTGCGCGGGTCAGGCAGTCAAGCCGGGACACGATCCGGCCCACCACGGTCTTGCCCGTCGCCCTGAGCGGGTGGGAAGGGTCGATGCCGAAAGGATGCACAAATGATGGTTACTCAAGGTGGAGGGGCTTTCGCGGGAACGGCTGGAACGGCTCAGCAGAAGATAGGGGAAACGAAACGCACTCTCATTCATGCGTGCGTGGCCCTGCTCTTTGTCCTGGGAATGGGATGCGGGTGCTCTTTTCATCGCCCCACCGGGACGTATGCCCCCGGAGGTCAACGTGTGATCCTGGAGGAGGGGCTCGGGGACAAGAAACTGGCCCCCTATGTGGTCAACGGTGTCAGGTATTACCCTCTACCGGATGCCACGGGCTATGTCGAGACAGGCAAGGCCTCGTGGTACGGGGGGAAATTTCATGGCAGAAAGACCGCCAATGGTGAGGTTTATGACATGTACGGCCCGACCGCGGCCCACAAGACGCTGCCATTGGGCACTTACGTGAGTGTCGAAAACCTCGCAAGCGGCAGGACCACCGTGGTGCGGATCAATGATCGCGGGCCTTTCGTGGAGGGGAGAATCATCGACCTTTCCTATGCGGCCGCCCGGGAAATCGAGATGGTGGGCCCCGGCGTGGTGGATGTGAAAATCACCGCACTGGCGCGCCAGGTGGAAACCCGGAGAGGCCCGGGCGGCGTCTCCAGGGTGGTTGTGGAAACCCCGGATTTGAACAAGGGCACATTCACCGTCCAAGTCGGAGCCTTTGCGAACAAGGCCAATGCACTCGATCTGGCGTCCCGGCTGCGGGTGATCTATGATTTTGTGAACATACAGGCGCATGTGGACGACTCGGGCAGGACCCTTCACAGGGTCCGTGTTTCCATGTCCACTTCGCTTGGGGAGGCCAGGGAGAAAGAAAAGGAATTGAGGGAAATGGGTTTTATCGAGGCGTTTGTCGTCAGGATTTAGTCTTTGTTCACCTCCCGCCTGAGCACGCCGGAAGTCTTAAAGACAACAACCCGACGGGCCCTCAGCTTGAGGTCCTCTGTGGTCTGGGGATTTCTGCCCCGCCTTGCCGCCTTGTCCTTTACCATGAATTTGCCAAAGCCGCTTATCAGGATATCCTCACCTTTTTCCAGGGTTTCCTTGATGATTTCGAAGAGGTTTTCCACCACAGCACGCGACTGGGTTTTGCTCAGGCCCACATTGTTGTAAATATCCGCAATCAGCTTTTCCTTTGTCAGCGACATGGGTGACTTCCTCCTCTGATATTCGGGTAATTGCCCGTCACCATTTGTTTTATTGGGTTTTCAATATGTATAAAGGGGGTTCGGGTGTCAAGAGTTTTTTAGTAACCGAATTTTTCCTTGAGCTTGGCACAGACATTTGGGGGGACCAGGCCGGTGATGTCGCCGCCGAGGCTCGCCGCCTCCTTGATGATAGTGGAGCTGATGTAAAACCACTTGTAGTCGGTCATCAAAAAGATGGATTGGACTTCCCTGTTCAACTTGCGGTTCATGAGGGCCATCTGGAACTCGTATTCGAAGTCCGACAGGGCGCGGAGGCCCCGCAGGATCACGTTGGCCTTCTTCTTGATGACATAGTCCACCAGCATGCCGTCGAAGCTGTCGACCTCCACATTGGAGCGGCCCCTGAGGGCCTCTAAAATCATGTCGATTCTCTCTTCACGGGTGAAGAGGGAAACTTTCTTGGGATTGATCAGTATGGTGATGATGACTTTGTCGAAGATCTTGAGGGCCCTCTTGACGATACTCAGGTGACCGTTGGTGATCGGATCGAACGTCCCCGGATACACTGCAATCTTAGCGCCCATGTCTTTATCTCCACGAGTAGGAAAGGACCTGTCACGCGTCTAAGGTCCAAGAATGTGAATAATCGTCCCTCCGTAACGCCGTCTCTTGATGACGGAGAACCTGCCGTCCTCCAGGGGCGGCTCCTCATCGGCCGACGTTTCGACAACAACGGTACAATCCGGGGCGAGGATCCTCGTCCGGGCCAACCCATCGAGCACGCCCCGCAGGAGGCCTTTTCCGTAGGGGGGATCCAGAAAGACCAGGGATATCCCCCCCGGTGTCAAGAGGGGGTGCCGGGGAACACCCCGGCTCAGGTCGTATCTGAGCACGGCGGCTGACTGTGTCAGGCCGCATATCTCCAGGTTTTTTCGGATAAGCCGCAAGGCCTCGTCGGATTTGTCGACGAAAACGGCCTTTTCCACGCCCCTGCTCAGGGCCTCCAGCCCCATGGCCCCCGTGCCGGCAAAGAGGTCCAGCGCCCGGCCCCCTTGAAACTCCTGCCTCAGGATGTCGAAAACGGCCTCCCTGACCCGATCCGAGGTGGGCCGGATGTGCATCCCTTTGGGTGGCTTCAGACGCCGCCCCTTCATCTGTCCACCCGTTATCCTCACGGCGGGCCTACCGCCCCAGCACGCTTGTGCCGGCTTTTACCTTTTGCCCCATCTCCACGTAGATTTCCGTACCCTCGGGCAGATACACGTCCAGGCGCGAGCCGAACCGGATGAGGCCGAACCTCTGCCCCGCCGCAACCCGGTCGCCCTTGGCGACCCAACAGGCGATGCGACGGGCGACCAGACCCGCCACCTGCACGATGACAAGGCTCCTGCCGTCAGGGGTCTCCAGGGTGACGAGATTCCTCTCGTTTTGTTCGGAGGCCTTGTCGCGGTTCGCCGCGAAGAACTTCCCCGGTTCGTACCGGATCGATGTGACCCTCCCGTCGGTCACCACCCTATTGACGTGGACGTTGAAGATCGTCATGAAAATGCTGGTCAAAACGCAGGGCTCGTGAAGCGGGTTGTCCGAGCCGGTCAAACGGGCGATTTTGACGATCCTGCCGTCCGCGGGGGAGTAGAAAGACCCCTCGGGGCCGTCGGGTTTCCGGTCCGGATCCCTGAAAAAACTGGTGATGAAGAGGGTGAGCAGCCCGAAAATGACGGCGGGCACAACAAGGCCCAGCAGGGCGCAGATGAGAGTGACGCCCGCTCCCGCGCCGATGAACGGGAAGCCTTCCCTCGCAACCGGCAGGGGGTTGTGAATTCTCGCGTGGATGTTTTTGTCTGTGGTCAAAAATCTCTCCCGGGCCGTTTGCAAACGCCCCTTTTTATGCAGCCTTCGCCCCTGCGGCGGGGGAGGCGCGTGGGCGGCGCTTGGTGGTTTTTCCCTCCTCGGCCAGGCGAGGTGGAACTTAACCCTTTTGCCGGTCCTTTGTCAACGGGCTTGTCACCCTTCACAAACCCCCGGGCTGTGTCTTGAGCGATTTGCCCTGGGGGGACCCGGGCGGATGTCCGGCGGCCTGAAGTAAACCGGGACCAGGTCCCGCAAATCGTCCGGCTCGTTTTTGACGATCCTCGGGAGGCCCAGGGCGCCCACCGCAGCCGCCGAGGGGTGCCAGAAAAGCGGAGGCGCCAGTTTGGCCATCCCCGCATGAAGTGAACGGACAATGGGGGCCTGGCGGCCGTAATCATTTCCTATGAAGAGGCAGGGACCCTGAATTTCACGGTCAAGCTCGCCCTCGTGCACGCAGGCATCCTCTTTCAGTCGGATCAGGCCGCCCGAGGGATCCCTCTCGAAAAGCCCTAGAAAAAGCTCGCCCTTGCGGGAATCCAGGATGGCGCAGATGGGAAGGGAGGACTCCGGGGCCATGTAGGCCACGGCCTCCAGGCTCGGGATTCCGACCACGGGTATGCCCAGGCCGTGGGCAATACCCTTTGCCGCGGCCAGCCCCACCCGCAGGCCCGTGAAGCTCCCCGGCCCCACGGCCACGGCGATTCCCCTGAGGTCGGACGGCTCCTCGCCGGAGGCGCGGATCACGGAATCAACAGCGGGCATGAACCCGCGAAAATTTCTGCGCCCCGGGCCCGTGGTGAACTCGGACAGGAGCGTGCCGTCCTCCCCCAGGGCCGCGGCCCCGAACTGGGGGGTGGATGTGAAGAGGGCCAGGATCACTGGGCGCCCTGCTCCAGGATGGATTTTATCAGGTACATGATGTCATTGTAGAAAACGAACACCATGAGGAGCACCAGCAGGAAAAGCCCTACTTTCTGGGCGATTTCCCGCTTGCGGACCCCCATGGGTTTACCAAGAACCATTTCCAGGAAATTGAAGACAATGACGCCCCCGTCCAGGATGGGGATCGGCAGCAGGTTCAGGACCCCGAGGCCGATGCTGATGATCGCCGTGAACGGGACGAGGTAGGCGAAGCTGACCTTGGCGATCTCACCGGTCATCTGTCCGATCCGGAGGGGGCCGCCGATCATGTCGAGGGACACGCTGCCCTGGAAGAGCTTGACAATGGAGAGCAGGGTGAGCACGATCATGTCCCAGGTCTTCCGTGCCGCCATTCCAAAGGACTCCAGGGCCCCCACCTCGACGGTCTCGGTGCGGCCGGAGGCCACGATTCCTATGATGGCCGTCTCGACCTCCTCCCCAAAGATGTTTCGGGTTACCGAGGGCTCCGGCGTGACGGCAAACTGGAGGGTTTCACCGTCCCTCGAGATGCTGAAACGCAATTCCTGCCCCGCCCGGTCCTTGACTCTTTCCTTGAGCGCCTCCCACGAAGTCACGGCCTCTCCCTCCACGGCCGTGATCCGGTCCCCCTCTTTGAGTCCCGCCCCGGCCGCGGGGGAGCCTTCCCTCACCTGCCCCACTTCCGGGGCAAGGATCTGCATGCCCTGGGCCAGGAATATCCCAATGAAAAGCAGGTAGGCCAGCAGGAAGTTAAAGATCGGACCGGCGGCCACAATGGCGATCCTCTTCAGGGGGTGCTGGCGGTTGAAGGCCCTTTTCAGATCGTCCTCCGAGAAAGTCTCCTTTTCCCCTTCCTCGCTTTCTTCGTCCTCGTCCTCCCCGAACATCTTGACGTAGCCGCCCAGGGGGACGGCTGAAATCCTGTATTCGGTCTCCCCGATCGTTTTTCCCACCAGCCTCCTGCCGAATCCGAGGGAAAATCGCAGGACCTTGACCCCGAAAAATTTCGCCGTCAGAAAGTGTCCAAGCTCATGAAAAAAAATGAGCACGCCGAGAATGATGAAAAACGGGATGATATAGTAGGTAAACAAGCTCATATTTAAAAACACCTTTCCAAATGTTCACAGCCTATTCATAAAAAATAAGTCGTGTTCTTCAATGGACAATGGGCCGCCGTGTCCATTTTTTCAGGAGGGCCTTTGCCTTTTCCCGGCCCCACTGGTCCACTTCCATGACTTCCTGGATGGAGTCCACCGGTCGTGCCTCGTGGGCCCCCATGACCCGTTCCACGAGCTCCGGGATATCCAGGAATTTAAGGCAGCCGCGGAGAAAGGCCTCCACGGCAATCTCATTTGCGGCGTTCATGACCGCAGGCATGCTGTGTCCCACGTCCGCGGCCCTCAGGGCGAGCCCAAGGCACCGAAACCTTTTCATGTCGGGTTCCTCGAAGGTCAGAGAGCGGAAATCCCTGAAATCGAGCGGGGGCAGCACGGTCTCCAGGTGCCTCGGAAAAGAGAGTGCGTAGGAAATGGGGGTTATCATGTGAGGGACCCCCATTTGGGCGATGATGGAGCCGTCGCGGTATTCCGCCATGGAATGGATGATGCTCTGCGGGTGGACGAGCACCCTTATCTGGGACATGGAGAGCCCGAAGATCCACTTGGCCTCGATCACCTCCAGCCCCTTGTTCATGAGGGTTGCGGAATCCACGGTGACCTTGGGTCCCATGTCCCAGTTGGGATGGTCCAGGGCCTGCTCCGGGGTCACGGCCGCCATTTCATCCAGGGAGAGGTTTCGAAAGGGCCCTCCAGAGGCGGTCAGGATGATGCTTTTGAGGTCTTCCCGGTCATGTCCCACAAGACACTGGAGCACCGCGCTGTGCTCACTGTCCACCGGCAGAATCCGCCCCTTTTTTTCAGCGGCCTTCCGCATGACGAGCTCCCCGGCCATGACCAGCGTTTCCTTGTTCGCCAGGGCCACGTCCTTGCCTTTTTCAACGGCCGCATAGGTGGGGCTGAGACCCGCGCCCCCGGCAATGGCCGAGACCACCAGATCCACATCGTCGAGTGTGGCCGCCCGTGTGCAGCCGTCCTGGCCCCACAGGATTTCCACCGGCGCACGCGGTTCCAGATTTCTGCGGAATTCCTGGGCCGATCGCGGGTCCTGCAGGGCCACGATCGAAGGGCGGAATTTCCTGACCTGCTCGGCGAGGAGCGACGTGTTCCTGCCGGCCGCAAGGGCCTCCACTCGATAGAGATCGGGGTTTGCGTTGATCACTTCAAGGGCGTTTTGTCCGATGGAACCGGTGGAGCCTAATATCGAGATTTTTTTCATTGTCCGAATACAGGGTCTGATGTCCTGGTTTGGTTTTCTCCCCGGCTCAGAAGCTGTTCAGCAGGTCCCTGAAATATGAGATAGTTTTCCGGAGACCCTCCTCGAGCCCCGTGGACGGAGACCACTTCAACCTTTCCCTGGCGAGCTCGATGTCCGGCTTCCTCCGCAGGGGATCGTCCTGGGGAAGGGGACGATATTCAATGGAGGAACTCGACCCCGTCAGGCGGATGATCTCCTCCGCGAGGCCCCGTATCTCATACTCCTGGGGGTTCCCGAGGTTCACCGGTCCCGTGAAATCATCCGGGGCATCCATCATTCGAACCATGCCCGTCACGAGGTCGTCCACGTAGCAGAAGGAGCGCGTCTGCTTCCCGTCACCGAAGAGGGTGATGGGCTCGTTATGGAGGGCCTGGATGATGAAGTTGCTCACCACGCGCCCGTCGGACGGGTGCATGCGGGGGCCGTAGGTGTTGAAAATCCGCACCACGCGTATGTTGACGTTGTTCTGGCGGTGGTAGTCGAAAAAGAGGGTCTCGGCGCAACGCTTTCCTTCGTCGTAGCACGCCCTGAGGCCGATGGGGTTCACGTGCCCCCAGTAGGCCTCGGGCTGGGGGTGGACGCCCGGGTCGCCGTAGACCTCACTCGTGGAGGCCTGGAGGATCTTGGCCTTTACCCTTTTTGCGAGCCCGAGCATGTTGATGGCGCCCATGACGCTCGTTTTTGTGGTCTTCACCGGGTTGACCTGGTAGTGGAGGGGTGAGGCGGGACACGCCAGGTTGTATATCTGGTCCACCTCCAGGAAAATGGGGTTCACCAGATCGTGACGGATCAACTCGAATCTCTTGTCCTCCATGAGGTGGAAGACGTTTCGCCGGCGTCCGGTGAAATAGTTGTCCAGGCACAGGACATAGTGTTCGTCCTCCAGGAGGCGCTCGCAGAGGTGCGAACCGATGAATCCGGCCCCTCCGGTGACCAGTGTCCGTTCCCTGTCATATGTCTGGATCATGTATTATGATCTCCGGAGTGGAATGTGATATTCACAATGATCGCGGTCTGACCAAGTTTACCAGGGAACCCGTTGTTCATCAACCTGTCACCACGCGAGGACCACATAGAGCACGGGAACTGCAAAAATCAGGCCGTCGATACGGTCAAGGAGCCCGCCGTGGCCCGGCAGAATGCTTCCCGAGTCCTTCACACCGAAGGTCCGCTTGATCATGGACTCGGCAAGATCCCCGATCTGGCCCGTCACCGAGAGCCCGAGGGCCAGAAAAAACACGGAGGCCTTGCCTGCATGGAGGAACGGATAGAAGAAATAGACCGGGACCAGGCTCGCAAGGGCGCCCCCGACGGCCCCTTCCCAGGTCTTTCCGGGGCTCACGTCCGGGTGGAGCTTGACGCGGCCGAAGATCCGTCCGGAATAAAAGGCCCCGGTATCGGAGGCGAAGATCACCGCCAGAAGGAAGAAGATCCAGGCGCCGCCCTGGGGATGATTGTCGATGAACACGAGCATGGCCAGTGGAAGACCCACATAGACGAGCCCGCTCAGGCACAGGGCCGCGTGATGGAGCGCGTTTTCTCTCCTTTCCCGGCCGGCAAAGAGACAGATGACCAGTGGCAGCATAAAAGCCAGGCTGAAAACCGCCGGGACGGCGTAAAAGCGGCCGCTCAAAACGGCCAGGAAAAGAAAGGGAACCAGCAGAAACGCGGGCCACCTGAGCGCGCCGGGCATTTCTGGCGCGCTCATCCGGAGGAATTCCAGGAACCCGACGACCGCGGCCAGGGCGAGAAAGCCGTAAAAGAGCCACCTGGGGGCGAAGCCGATCAGGTAAATGAGGACAGGCAGCGCCACAATTCCTGTGATCCATCTTTTCAAGTGCATTCGCCGGCTCCGGGTCTTCTTGGTCACCCGCTCCCCTTGAGGCCTTTATCCCGGACCTGTTCCCCGGTGGCCCCGAATCTCCTCTCCCGCTGCTGGAAATCCGCTATGGCCTCCATGTACTCGGCCTTTCTGAAATCCGGCCAGAGTGTCGGGGTCACGTAAAGCTCTGCATAGGCGATCTGCCAGAGGAGGAAATTGCTCACCCGGAACTCCCCGCTGGTTCGAATGAGCAGATCCGGGTCGGGCATGCGGGCCGTGTAGAGCTCACCTGAGATGGTCTCCTCGTCGATCTCCTCGGGCCGGAGCTCCCCTCCGAGGACCCTGCCGGCGATCCGGGTGACCGCATCCAGGATCTCCTGCCTGCCCCCGTAGCTGAGCGCCAGGGTGAGGACCATGTCCTGGTTTTCGGAGGTCTTCCGGATCGTTTCCTGTAGGGCCTTTTGCACATCCTTGGGGAGCCTGTCCGTCCTGCCGATGGCCTGCAGCCGGATGCCGTTTTCAAGCATCTCCGGGGCCTCGGAGACAAGAAACCTCTTGAGGAGCTTCATGAGCGCCTGGATCTCGTGAAAGGGCCGCTTCCAGTTTTCTTCGGAGAAGGCATAGAGGGTCAGAAAGGAGACACCGATCTCCCTGGATGTCCTGACGATCTCGCGGACGGATTCCGCGCCCTCTTCGTGGCCGCGGACACGGTTGAGGGCCCTTTTCCTGGCCCAGCGACCGTTGCCGTCCATGATAACCGCAACATGCCTGGGGACTTTCATCGGGTCGATGTGGGTCATGAGACTTCTCTTGCGCGCAGGTCTTCTGCGCATCCTTTGGAGGCAGGCGTCACAGGGCGGCTAGAATTCCGTGATCTCCTTTTCCTTTTCAGCGGTCTGGGCGTCGACCTCCTTGATGAACTCGTCGGTGAGCTTCTGAACGTCTTCCTGGGCCTTGTACATTTCGTCCTCGGAGATCTCCTTCTCGTTCTTGAGCTCCTTCAACATGTCGTTCGCATCCCGGCGGTGGTTGCGGACGGCGATCTTGTTCTCCTCCCCCATCTTCCGGGCGAGCTTTGCGAGCTCTTTCCTGCGCTCTTCCGTGAGGGGCGGGATGGAAATCCTGATGATTTTGCCGTCGTTCATGGGCGTGAGCCCCAGTTCGGATTTGAGGATGGCCTTTTCTATCTCGCCGATGATCGATTGATCCCATGGCTTGATGGTGATCAGGCGGCTTTCGGGGACCGACAGGGAGGCGACCTGATCCAGGGGCATCTGGGAGTCGTAGGCGTTCACCTTGATCCCGTCGAGGAGGGCCGTGGTGGCCCTTCCCGTGCGGATTCGCTTGAAGTCCCTCTTGAGGGCCTCGATGCTGTTTTCCATCTTCTGTCGCGTTTCTTGGAGGATTTCCTCTATCATTGCTCTTCTCCTGAGATGACTGTCCCCACGGTCTCATCGAACATGATCCGCCGGATGCTATCCTTTTCAAGGAGGTTGAAGACGATGATCGGTAGATTCTGTCCCATGGCCAGGCTGACCGCCGTCATGTCCATGACCATGAGCTTTTTCTCCAGCACGTCCATGTAAGAAAGCCTGTCGAACTTGACCGCCCCTGGATCCAGGGCCGGGTCCCGGTCAAAGACGCCGTCCACCTTGGTGGCCTTGAGAAGCACCTCCGCCTCGATCTCCATGGCGCGGAGGGCCGCGGCCGTGTCGGTACTGAAATAGGGGTTGCCGGTCCCCGCGCCGAAGAGCACAATGCGGCCCTTTCTCAGGTGATTCACGGCCCGCCCCCTGATGTACGGCTCGGTAATTTTGTTGATGTCAATGGCGGACATGACGCGCACCTCCGCGCCCAGGGAGTTGAGCGCCTCGCCCAGGGCGATGACATTGATCAAGGTCGCGAGCATGCCCATGTAGTCCGCCGGCACCCTCTTGAGGCCGTATTCCGACGAGTTGAGCCCCCGGAATATATTGCCCCCTCCCACGACGAGGCCGATCTCCACCCCCAGCAGGTGCACCTGGTGGATATCGTCGGCCACCTCTTTCAGCACGTTCGGGTCGATGCCGAAGGACCCCTCTCCCATGAGGGCCTCGCCGCTGAGTTTGAGGAGGACCTTCCTGAACCTTGGATGCCTGTTCATGCGGGTCGGCTCCGGCCTAGAGCTCTTCGCCGAGCTGATAGCGCGCGAACCTTCGGATGACGATGTTCTCTCCGGTCTTGGCGATCATCTCGTTCAGGAGATCCTGAATGGTGATGTCGGGGTTCTTCACAAAAGGCTGCTCGAGGAGGCAGGCCTCGGCGAAGAACTTGTTCATCTTCCCGTCGATGATCTTGTCGACGATCTTCTCCGGCTTCCCGGACTCCAGGGCCTGCGTGCGGTATATGTCCCGCTCCCGGTTGATCACATCCTCCGGCACGCTCTCCCTGTCCACCGAGATGGGGTTGGTGGCGGCGATGTGCATGGCCAGGTTCCTGGCAAACTTGGTAAAGTCGTCGGTTTTGCCCGAAAAATCGGTTTCGCAGTTGACCTCCACCAGGACGCCGATCTTTCCGCCGGCATGGATGTAGGAGGCCACCTGGCCTTCGGATGTCGCTCGCCCGCCGCGCTTCTGAGCCGTGGCGATCCCCTTCTTCCGAAGGTAATCCACCGCCTTTTCCAGGTCTCCGTCGGTCTCCTTGAGAGCCTTTTTACAGTCCATGATGCCGACGCCTGTCTTCTCTCTCAGTTCCTTGACTTGCTCCGCAGTGATTTCCACTGTTTTATTCCTCCGTTGTTTCTTCTTCCGGTTCGGGTGCCTGTTTCTTGCTCACCACAATGACTTCCGGGCCGCCCTCAGGCTTTTCTTCCAAGCTTGCCGCTGCCTCGGTTTCTTCTCCCGCCTGTTCCTGGGCCTTCTGGGCCTCCGCCTCCGCCCGGAGTTTCTCCTCCGCGATGCCGTGGCCTTCGATGCAGGCATCGGCTATTTTTGAGCAGATCAGCCGGATGGCGCGGATGGCGTCGTCATTGCCGGGTATGATGAAATCGATCTCATCGGGGTCGCAGTTCGTGTCGGCGATGGCGACCACGGGTATTCCCAGCTTGCGCGCCTCACGGACGGCGATGTGCTCCTTTTTGGGATCCACGATAAAGACAGCCCCCGGGAGGTCGTCCATGTTTTTGATGCCGCCCAGGTTTTTCTCCAGCTTGACCATCTCCTTTTCCATCTGGAGGGCCTCTTTTTTGGTGTAGCGGTTGAGCGTGCCGTCCCGTTTCATGGTTTCCAGTTCCTTGAGCCTGGAGATGCTTTTCCTGATGGTCTGGAAATTGGTCATTGTGCCGCCGAGCCAGCGGTTGACCACGAAAAACATCCCGCACCGCTCCGTCTCCTCGATAATGGAATCGTGGGCCTGTTTCTTGGTCCCGACGAAGAGCACGGAGTAGCCGTCCGCCACGGTCTTGACGATGTAATCGTAGGCCTTGTCAAAAAGCTTGACCGTCTTCTGGAGGTCGATAATGTGGATGCCGTTTCGCGCCCCGAAGATGTAAGGCTTCATTTTGGGGTTCCAGCGCCTCGTCTGGTGGCCGAAGTGGACGCCTGCTTCCAGCAACTGCTTCATTCCGATGGAAAGTGCCATGTGTGTTCCTCCTGTCTGCGGGGCCCTGCGGGCCCGACCCTGGTTTTTCCCTCCGTTCGGATGGTTTCCGATGCACCGGGGTCGAATCCGAACGTGTGGAATTGCTTGAGACTGCCCGCGGCTGCGCCGCGGCGGCCCATCATTGAAGGGCAGGGGCGCGTCACCTGTCCTGGCAAAAGCCCCTGCAAAATTTTAAACTAGTTTTTTTACCACCCATTCTTTTTTCAGGCAAGTAAAAAGAATTGCAAAACAGCGGGGGCAGACGGCACCCGAGGGTCTCCCCGGTGGGCGAAGGGCCAAACCGGTTGACGGGGCGAGGGTGGTTTCCCTATAATTGATTATGCGGTGTTCAGTTGATCCTGCCGGGAAGCTCGGCAGGTATTAAGAGAAAGAAAAAGAATGAGCAGTGACCTGAAGAGGGATTTGAAAAACATGGTGCGGAATACCGAGGACCGATTGGCCGAGGGCCTTCTCAAGTGGCGGTATCAGAAGGAAGGAAAGGCCGTCCCCGATGAAGAAAGCCTTCGCCGGGCCTCCCGTGAGGTTTCAGGCCGCGCCAACCGCATCCTGTCCCGAGGACTAACGAGGGTCTGGGGCGGGATGAAGGAGGCCTACAAGCGGGGGGAAGGCCGTGGTGGTGGCGGGGATTGAATAAATCCGAGGCCCTCAGATCCCTCCGCCGCCGCCTGGACGAGCGGGAAGGCGGGAGACTTTCGCCCCTGGCCTGCCTGAGCAGGGATGCCGTCAGGCGCATCCCGGAGGAGAGCATTTCGCTGGGGCACCGCCAGGAGTTCGCCCTGGATGCGGACCGCATCCTCCACTCCCTCGCCTATTCGCGCTATATAGACAAGACCCAGGTTTTCTACCTCATCAAGAACGATCACATCACCCACAGGGTCCTCCACGTCCAGCTCGTCTCCAAGATATCCAGGACCATCGGGAGGCTCCTGGCCCTCAACGAGGATCTCATCGAGTCCATCGCCCTGGGCCATGACATCGGGCACACCCCTTTCGGACACGACGGGGAAAAATTCCTTTCCGAACTGTCCCTGAAGCACGGTCTGGACTCCTTCCTCCACAACATCCAGGGCGTCCGATTCCTGGACAGGATCGAGCGCAAGGGCAAGGGCTGGAACCTGACCCTTCAGGTCCTGGACGGCATCCTGTGCCACGATGGGGAGATGCACAGCAACTCCATCCGACCCGACCAGGGCAAGGATTTTCACGTGCTCGCCCGTGAAATGGAGTCCAAGGGGAAAAATCCCTCCCTGGCGGTCCGGCCCATGACCCTGGAGGGCTGCGTGGTCCGCATGGCCGACACCATCAGCTACATCGGCAGGGACATTGAGGACGCCATCCGGCTGGGTCTCATCGAGAGGGGGGACATCCCCCGGGAATGCTCCGGCATCCTTGGGAGCACGAACGGCAGCATCGTCTACACCCTGGTGGAGGACCTGGTCGCCAACAGCCTGGACGGCCCGGACATAAGGTTCAGCGGGGAGATCGGCGAGGCGCTGAGCCGCCTGAAGGCGTTCAACTACACGCGGATCTATCAGAGCGAACGGGTCAAGAAACAGACCGCAAAGATCCGGTTGATGTTCGAGCTTCTTTTTGAAAAATACTATCGCGATCTGGAATCGGGCGATGAATCTTCGGACATTTTCAGGGGGTTCCTGGACGGGATGTCCCTTTCGTACCGGAAAGAGACCCCGCCGGCGGAGGTTGTCCGTGATTTCGTCTCCGGAATGACCGATGAGTACTTTCTTGCCCAGTGCAAGGCTCACCTCGTGCCGTCCGTTGAGTTCACAAGAGTTATGTGAAGTCAACGAGTTGCACAGCTCCAGAAGCCCAGGTCAAGGAAGGTGTTGACATTTGGGCACCAAGTAAAGTAAAGGGTAGAGTCTCAAAGGACCTTGGCGCACGGACCAATCGAAATGAATTTCAAACAACACAGGTTCAATTACCGGAGGCATAGGAATGGCTCAAGCCCGGGCGGTCGACTATGGCGAAACCCTCTTGGAGTTGGAAAACGTTCATATGTACTTCGGCAAGGTGGCGGCCTTAGCCGGTGTTGACCTGGAAGTAAAAAAAGGAGAAATTCATTCCATAATCGGCCCGAACGGGGCAGGCAAGACCGTAATGATGAACTGCATCAATGGTCTTTATCAGCCTCAAAAAGGCACCATACGTTACAAGGGCGAGGTGATCAATCACCTCAAACCCCACCTCCGGGCGAATCTCGGAATATCCCGCACCTTCCAGAAGATCGAACTCTTCGGCGGCATGACCGTCCTGGACAACATCCGGCTGGGGCGCCACATCCATCTCAAATCCGGCATCTTCAGCGGGTCCTTCTATGTGGGAAAGACCCGGGAAGAGGAGTTGAAAAACCGCCAGTTCATAGAGGAAGAGATCATCGACCTGCTGGAGATCGAAAGCATACGCGACAAGACCGTGCACATGCTCCCCTACGGCCTCCAGAAGAGGGTCGAACTGGGGCGCGCGCTCGCACTGGAACCCGAACTTCTGCTTCTGGACGAACCTCTTGCCGGGCTGAACCTCGAGGAGGTCGAAGACATGGCCCGGTTCATCCTGGACATAAATGAAGAAAAGCGCTGGAGGATCACCTGTATCCTCGTGGAACACGACATGGGTGTGGTCATGGACATCTCGAGCAAGGTTTTTGTTCTCAATTTCGGGAACAAGATCATGGACGGCACCCCGGCCGAGGTACAGGCGAATCCAGAGGTCATCAAGGCGTATCTGGGCGAGGAGGATCTATATTCCACAAGGAGGTAGGGAGGCCGTATGAGCCGATCGCAGATCGAAGTAACCAAGGATCTCACCATACCCAAGCTGTTTCTTCAACAGTGCAGAAAATACGGAAAAAACAAGGTGGCCATGCGGGAGAAGGAGTTCGGCATCTGGCGGCCTTACACCTGGCAGGACTACTACGATAATGTGAAGCACCTGTCGCTCGGCATGATGGAAATGGGCCTCAAACGGGGTGACAAGGTTTCCATGATCGGGGACAACCGCCCCGAGGGACTGTGGGCGGAGATGGCCGCCCTGTGCGCAGGCGGCATTGCCGTGTGGCTTTTTCAGGAATCCATGATGGATGAGGTCAAGTACATCATCGATCACTCGGACACCAAATTCTTTGTGGGGGAAGGCCAGGAAGAGGTGGACAAGGCCCTCTCCATCAAGGACGCCTGCCCCAAGCTGCAAAAGATCATATGGGACGATCCCAAGGGCATGAGGAACTACCACCAGGATTTCCTGATTTCCATGCACGAGCTGCAGCAAATCGGAAAGGAAGTGGACCATCGGGATCCGGGTCTCTTTGAAAAAACCATTGAGGAAGGCCACGGCGACGACATCTGTCTCCTCTTTTACACATCAGGCACCACATCACTCCCCAAGGGCGCCCTGCTGAGCCACTGGAACATGCTCACCATGGGCAAAAACCTCATGGCCGTGGACCCCTGCTACGACACGGATGATTTCGTGAGCTACCTGCCTTTTGCATGGATCGGCGAGCAGATGATGTCTATTTCCTGCGGCCTTCAGATCGGCTACACCCTGAATTTCCCGGAGGAGCCCGAGACGGCCCAGGAGAACATCCGGGAGATCGGGCCCCACGTGATGTTCGCCCCCCCTCGACTCTACGAGGGGCTGACCCGGAAGGTCCAGGTCAAGCACATAGACTCCACCTGGATCAAACGGAAGATCTACGAATTCGGAACCAGGATCGGCTACCAGGTGGCCAATCTGAAGTTCGAAAAAAAAGATGTCCCCCCCCACATGGCCTTCCTCAAGTTCCTGGCCTACTGGCTCATGCAGAAAAAGCTCAAGGATCACCTCGGCATGAGCCGGCTCCGCCACGCCTACACGGGGGGAGCCGCCATGGGCCCGGACCATTTCCGGTTTTTCCACGCCCTCGGGGTGAACCTCAAGCAGATCTACGGGCAGACCGAGATCGCGGGGATCTCCATCGTCCACCGGGACGGGGACGTCAAATTCGACACCGTGGGCACGCCCATCCCGGAGACCGAGGTCAGGATCTCTGAAGACGGGGAGATCCTGTCCAAGAGCCCGTCGGTCTTTCAGGGGTACTACAAGAACGATAAGGCCACCGAGGAGACACTGGTGGACGGCTGGCTCTACTCCGGCGACAAGGGGTTCATAGACGAGGACGGCCACCTGGTGGTTTTCGACCGGTCCAAGGACGTCATGACCCTCAGGGACGGGCGGCCTTTCTCACCCCAGTACCTGGAGACCCGCCTCAAATTCAGCCCTTTCATCTCCGAGGCCTGGGTGATCGGCGACAAGAGGGACTACATCACCGCGGTCATGTGCATCGACTACGCGGTGACCGGAAAGTGGGCCGACGACAAGAAGCTTAATTACACAAGTTACCAGGAACTCTCACAAAAACCCGAGGTCTACGACCTCGTTCAATCACAGATCGAAGAGGCGAACAAGGACCTGCCCGACGTGGCCAGGATCCACAAATTCGTGAACCTCTACAAGGTGTTCGATGCGGATGACGAGGAGCTGACCCGCACGAGCAAGCTGCGTCGGGCCTTTGTTGAAAAGCGCTATCAGGACATCGTGCAGGCCCTTTACGGCGACGGCGACGTCGTTCACATGGACACGACGATCACCTATGAAGACGGCCGGGAGCAGAGAATCAAGACGGATTTGCACATCCGCAAGGTCACGGTTTGAAGTGGGGATTTTGCGGCTCGATCCGCCGCGTTTCGTCTTCCAACAATACCAGAGAACAGGCATATCGACTTACTGAGCGTTTTTACACTGGTCGGCGCGGGCGTTTCAGTCGATAGATGAGCCCTCAAACTATTTACGGGAGGAAGGGATGGAACTTTTCCTGATGACCCTTGTCACGGGGATACTGGTCGGAGGCATATACGCACTGGTGGCTCTGGGCTGGGTGCTGATCTACAAGTGCTCCGGCGTTTTGAACCTGGCCATGGGGGAGTTGACCCTCATAGGCGCCTATGTGACGCTTACGTTTCATCAGATGGGGTTCCCGTTCGTCCTGGCCGTGGTCTGCACCCTGCTGGTGGGGATCGTCCTGGGGGTGTTGACGGAGCGCATCTTCCTGGACAAGCTCATCGGCGAGCCGATCCTGTCGGTGATCATGTTGACCGCGGGGCTCAGCTTTTTTTTCAAGGGGCTCGTGGAGTTCATATGGGGAACGGACACAAAGGTCTTCACCCCGCCCATCTTCAGCATAGAGCCCATCAACATGGGGTTTGTGAAGGTCTCTCCCGTTTTTCTCTGGTCTTTCATCCTGTCTATCGTGCTCCTGATCGTGTTTGTGGCCTTTTTCAAGTACACCCGGTGGGGATTGTCCATGCAGGCGACCGCCGATGACGAAACCGCGGCCCTGAGCCTGGGTGTCAGCGCGCGGTTCGTCTACGCCGCGGCCTGGGCCATCGCCTTCATGAGCGCCGGCGTGGGCGGGGCGCTTCTGGGGAACATCAACGGGATCAATATCTCGGTGGGTCATCTGGGGCTGCTGGTGCTGCCAGCCGTGGTCCTGGGGGGGCTCAACTCCGTACCCGGGGCCATTGTCGGCGGCATCATCATCGGGGTGCTCCAGAATCTTTCGGGGACCTATCTGGATCATTTTTTTCCCGGCGGGGTCAAGGAAATCTTTCCCTTTGCGTTTATGGCCGTTTTCCTCCTCTTCAAGCCTTACGGCCTGTGGGGGTGGGAGCGGATCGAGAGAGTGTAGGGTTATACCAGTTTACGCCAACTTTTTTCCCATGAGCTTGTGCCCTTGAACAGTGTGTGAGGGGCACGGCCACTTTCCAGGAGAGGTTGCGCTATGTCCAGTGTGTGGCTTCCGTGCGGTGACTATCATCAGTCCTACGTAGAGGACCAGGGGTGGTGGCAGTCCAAACTCATCAAGTCGAAGATGATCCTGCTTCTGCTGGTCATGTTCGTGGGCATTCCACTGTTCTTGGACGATTATTACATCAGCGTGGGGACCATGATCGGATACACGGTGATGGGTGCCCTGGGGGTGCAGCTCCTCATAGGCTTCGCCGGCCTCCTGACCCTGGGCCACTCCGCGTTCATCGCGGTGGGCGCCTACACGAGCACTCTCCTGATTTTGCAGTTCCCATGGCCCGGGTTCATGCTCGACTGGGGGATCGCCTATCCCCTCAGCATCCTCGCCGCGGCCGTCGTCGCCGGGCTCTGGAGCGTGCTCTTCGGCCTGCCATCGGCCAAGGTCAAGGGGTTTTACCTCATCCTCACCACCATGGCCGCGCAATTCATCACCGTGGACTTTATCCTGACCCAGTATGTGAGCCAGATCGGCGGCCGCGGCCAGGCGTTTTCCCTCCCGCCGGGCACCATAAAAATCGGCCCCTGGACCATTGACACGGAAGTGAAGGTCTATTACCTCATGGCCGTCATCGTGACGCTCATGGTGATCATACTCGCCAATCTCCTGCGCTCCAAAGCGGGCCGGGCCTGGGTGGCCATCCGGGACAACGACATCGCGGCCGAGGCCCTGGGTATAAACATCGTCTACTACAAGCTCGTGGCCTTTTTTGTGGCGGGCGCCCTGGCCGGCGTGGCCGGGGCCTTCTGGGTGAGCAACCTGGCCGCATTGAGCCCCGAGCATTTTCCCTTTTACTGGAGCCTGTGGCTCGTGGGCGTGATCCTGATCGGGGGCGTCGGGTCCCTCCACGGGGCGGTTTTCGGGTCCATTTTCATGGTGGTGGTCATGGAGGTGCTCCAGAACGCCGTCATTCCCCTTGCGGAGTACTATCCCAAGCTCCTGATCGACTTCGCCTTTATCAAGGACATGGCCTTCGGCCTGGCCATCTGCGCGTTTATCATCTACGAACCTAACGGGCTCGCCTACCGCTGGTGGCAGATCAAAAATTATTTTAACCTGTGGCCGTTTTCTTATTAACTTCGAATGAGACCGTGAAAGGAGGTGATCGTAAAAGTCTCGATGAGATGGGAAACGCAGAGGGTGAAAGATATTCTTCAATATGTTCATAAAGGGGGACACGCATGAAAGGGAAGAGCATTTTCAAGGTTCTGGTGCCGGTGATCGCACTGGTATTTCTCGTCGGCTTTGCTGCTGTTGCCGCAGCCGCAACCATCAAGGTCGGCGGCATCATGGACACGACGGGTGCCACGTCCGACGTGGGAAAAGATTATGCCATCGGCATGGAAGAAGCGTTCAAGTACTTCAACGACCAAGGCGGTGTGAACGGCAAGGCAATCAAGTACACCTGGTTCGACTACGGGTACCGGATTCCCGAGGCCATCACCAAATACAAGCTCCTCAAGAGGCTGGGTTCCCTGGTCATCATGGGTTGGGGCACCGGCGATACGGAATCCCTGTCCCCGACCGTCAACAAGGACAAGATCCCCTATGTGTCCGCCTCCTACTCCGCACACCTCACAGACCCGGCGAAGAGCCGCTACAACCTGTTTTTTTCATCCGACTATTCGACGAACGCCCGAGCCTGCCTCACGGCCTGGTTTGACAAAAAGTGGCCCCAAAAGGCCGACTACAACAAGAGAAAACCGCGGTTCGCCTGCGCCTACCAGTTCTCTTCTCCCTATTGCAGCGCGCCCATCAAGGCCATTAAGGACCACGCCGCGATGCTGGGGTTCGAGATCGGGCCCGACCAGGACATAAGCCTCTTCGCCCTGGACACCAAGAGCCAGATCATGGCCCTCAAGCAGTTCAAGCCGGATGTGATGTGGCACGGCAACACCACCATGTCTGTTTCCGCGACCATCCGTGACGCCTACTCCCTGGGGTTGGGCGCGGACTGGATTGTCAACAACTGGGGCATGGATGAAAACCTGCCGCGCCTTGCCGGCGAGGCCGCAAAGGGCGTCATGGGCGCCACGCCTCACGCCTTCTACGGCCAGGACTACAAGAACATGGACATCGTGGTGGCCACGGCCAAAAAGTACAATCCCGGCATCCCGCAAGAGAAGAGACTCAATCGTACGGTCCAGGCGTGGGGCGACGCCCTCATCACCTGGGAGGCCCTCAAGCGGGCGGACAAGGCCAACGCCCTGACCGGCGACGGGGTCATGGTGCAGGGGTTCGAGACCCTCAGGAACTACGACATCGGCCTGGGCGCCTCCCCAATCACCTTCACGGCGACGGATCACCGGCCCACCACCGGGTGTCTGGTCCAGGAGTGGACGGGCGATAAGTTCCAGGAAGTCGAACGGGTGGATCTCAAGGAACGCTGGCCGGAGAAGTGGGCCAAGGAGTGGCACGGGTGGTGATGTGAGAGAGTAATTGCCGGAATATTGTTGAGCTCTTGAAACCACCCCTTTGGAGGAAAGGCATTTGGAATCCGCAGAGGCCATACTCAAGATAAACAACATAGAAGTCAAATACCACGAGGTGATCCTCGTCCTGAAGGGCGTTTCCATCGAGGTGCCCAGGGGCGGAATCGTGGCCCTTCTCGGCGCCAACGGCGCCGGGAAGAGCACGACCCTCAAGTCCATCTCCGGTCTCTTGAAGACCGAGGACGGGGAGGTGACCGACGGGGCCATCGAGTACGAGGGGGAGCGCATCCACCACCAGGGCGCGGCCACCATTGCCAAGAAGGGAATCGTCCAGGTCATCGAGGGCCGCAGAGTCTTCGAGCACTTGACCGTGGAGGAAAACCTCAAGGTGGGCGCGCACTTGCGGAAGACAGGATCCGTGAAGGAGCGGTTGGATCTCGTCTATTACTACTTTCCGCGTCTTCGCGAAAAGCGCAACGAAATCGCGGGATTCGTGAGCGGTGGAGAGCAGCAGATGACCGTGGTGGGACGGGCCCTCATGACCGAGCCCAAGCTGGTCCTTCTGGACGAGCCCTCCATGGGGCTCGCCCCGAAACTCATCCATGAGATCTTCAACATCATTCAGCAACTCCACCAAGAGCAGAAGATTTCCATCCTTCTTGTGGAGCAGAATGCAAAGCTGGCCCTGAACGTGGCGCCCTATGCCTACGTGATGGAGACCGGCCGGATCGTCATGGACGACACCTCCGAGACCCTCAAGCAGAATGAGGACATCAAGGACTTTTATCTGGGCCTCACGGACAAGGGAGGAAAGAAGAGCTTCCGCGAAGTCAAGCACTACAAGAGGCGGAAGCGGTGGCTGGCATGATCACCGGGATCGGGAACATTGAATCTTCGGAAAAATGTGGATTTCCGGGGAATCGGCCGATCCAGCGGTTTCTCTGAGACCACGTAAAAAGGAGGGTTTTCATGAAGAAGAAGATGGGGATGCTGACGGTTTTCGTCATTGCAGCGGCCTTTGTGTTTGTCTCGTGCGCGGGCATGCAAAAACCCACTGAGTCCAATTTCAAGGCACCGGTTATCACACTGGAGATGTTTGAGGTCCCTCAATATGACGGCTGGTATTACTACGCGGGTTCAGTCGAGCCCACCAAGGGGGAAAAGGGCGACCACGGGGCGCCACTGCCCATGAGTTTTCTTTTTAATGTCGAAAACCCAAACCCTTATCCTATCCTGTTGGAAGGGCTTCGTTTCACGGTGGCCTTTGACAAGGAATTCGAGCTTGTGACAATCAACGTTCAGGACGATCAATGGATCCCGGCGGGTAAGACAGACCAGGTGAGGGCCACCACCATGATCACCGCCCGCTCCGCGCTCCTGGCTCTTCTGGTGACGAGCGGTTTCAAACTCAAGGAAAAGGGGTGGAGCCCTTGGGAGGCCCTGGAGCGCTGGTGGAAGGGCGTCCCCGATGCGTCCGTGCCGGTTACAGTCAAGGACGGATCAGCCACCTTCCGCGCTGACGGCGTTGTCAAGGTGGTGCCGGTTTCCGCCGAATTCCCATGACAGCAATGATTGTATACACTGTATGAAGAAGCCGCCGGGCAGGGGATCCCCTGCCCGGTGCCTGTTTGGGTGTAAGGGTAAACGACAGGGGAATGTCGTTTCGATAAGGAGACGAGCCGCATGGGGCTTCATGATTTCACGTTTTACGACATGGTGGAGAGAAATGCCGAAACCTTCCGGGATCTGCCGGCCTGGTTCGAGGTGGATGACGGGCGGACGCTCACTTTCGGCGCCTTCCGGGGAGAGGTCGATAGACTTGCCGCGGGTCTCAAAAAGCTTGGAATCCGGAAAGGAGACCGCATCGGGGTTTACGGAAAAAACAGCCTGGAGTACTTCCTGCTTTACGGCGCGGCCGGGGCCCTGGGCCTCGTTGTTTTGCCCGTCAACTGGAGACTGTCGGCCGATGAAGTCCTGTACAATGTAAACGACTGCACGCCGAGGCTGTTGTTTGTGGACAAGGAATTTCAGGGTACGGTGGAAGGGATCCGCAAGGACCTTTCCTCGGTGGAGGCTGTTTATAACCTCAAGGACCGGGAAGGGGCGTATGAAGATTTTTCAAGTCTCTTTTCGGATGCCACTGGATTCGAGCCCGAGGACGTTTCCACCGACGACGGCTTTGTGATCATCCACACGGCGGCTGTGGCCGGAAGGCCGAGGGGAGGCCTCCTGAGTCACGGGAACGTGGTCTGGGCCAACATGCACTTTGATTACTTCTGCGGCCTTGGGCCTCGGGACGTGCATCTGAATCTCCTGCCCCTTTTCCACGTGGGGGGGCTGTTCATGGCCACCTCGAGCTTTCACGCGGGGGCCATGAACGTCAACATGAGCAAGTTCGACGCACCCAGGGCGGTTTCGCTGATCGAGGACAAAAAGGTCTCCTTTCTCTTTGACTTCGCCCCCATCCTGTCCTCCATCATGGAGGAGGCCGAAGAGACAGGGCGGGACATTTCGTCGCTCAGTAAGATCATCGGTATCGAGTCCCCGGCCGTTATCGAGGCCTACCAGAAGAAAGTCGACGGCACATTTTACATCATGTACGGCCAGACGGAAACCTCGTGCGTGGCCACATTCAGCGCATACGACGACTGTCCCGGCTCGGCCGGGCGCATGCTCCCGGTTTCCCAGGTACGTCTTGTAAACGACAGGGACGAGTTTCTCGGAGCCGGTGAGATCGGCGAGATCGTCATGAAGGGACCCATGGTCTTCAAGGGGTATTGGAACCTCCCCGAGGACAATGAAAAGGCCTTTCGAAACGGGTGGCACCACACGGGGGATGTGGGGAGATTCGATGAGGATGGATTCCTGTGGTACGAAGGACGCAAGGCGGATAAGGAACTCATAAAACCCGGGGGGGAAAATGTCTACCCCGCCGAAGTCGAGAATGCCATCCTGAAGCACCCCGCAGTGGAAAAGACCGTGGTGTTCGGTGTGCCGGACCCCAAGTGGAAAGAGGGGATCAAGGCGGTCTGCCTTCTCAGGGAAGGCGAGAAATTGGAGCCCCAGGCCCTCATTGATTTCGTGGGTGAGCGTATCGCGCGTTACAAAAAGCCCCAGTATGTGGAATTTGTCAAGGACTTCCCCCTCAAGGGGGACGGCTCCCCTGACCGGGAGAAGATCAAAGCCGCTTACGGCAGGCCCTAAAAAGGGGATACGCCCTGCAGGCGGTCTATCGAGTCGTCCCGGCGGATGTGGACGACGATCTGGTGGAGACCATCCCCGAAGAGGAGCTTCCCGTGGGCCGGGACCCATGAGGGCTGTGTCGCTCTTCCCGGTTGCCCCTTCCGATGGTTTTCGGCACACAAAACAGAACAACCAGGCCGTCTGGTGATTGTCGGGGTTTCTTCGACGATGCAGGCTGAAATATCTCCCGCCATTATACTCAGAACGGTTCCCATGGGGGAATCCGATCTCCTGGTTTTTTTCCTCACCCCTGAAAAGGGGCGTGTGAAGGGGGTGGCGAAGGGGGCCAGGCGCAGCAGGAGGCGATTCGTCAACTGCCTGGACGTGTTCTCCCTTGTCCGCCTGGAATACTCCCCGCGCAGAACCGGGGACATTTATCTCCTTCAATCCGGGAAACTCGAGGATGCATACCCGAATCTTCGGAGGGATTTCGCGTCCATGTCCGGGGCCAGTTTCCTGGTGGAACTCACGGAGATCCTCTTTCCCTGGGGGGTCGCCGAGCCCGAGGTGTTCGAGCTCCTCAAGGGCGCCCTGGCAGGCCTCTCAATCTCCCGGAACCCCGAGCCGGTGATCCAGGTGTTCGAATTGAGGGCAATGGCCCTGGGGGGCTACGGAATCCGTCTGGAGGCGTGCTCGACCTGCGGCCGCCCTTACAGAAACGAGGGTCGGGCGGTATTTGACCGGGAGGCCGGTGGGATAGCCTGCCTGGGCTGCCGATCGGAGTCCGCCCGCATGCCCGGGGTCGGTCCGGCGACGGCCAGGATCATCCAGTTGGTGCAAGAGGGACCCTGGAGTGCCATTTGTGAAACCGTCCTGGAGGAGGGTGTGGTGGAGGAACTCCGGCCGGTGCTTCGGCTGCACAGGGAACAGAGGCTTGAGAGGGAGCTGAGGACGGCCCGCTATCTCAGGCGCTGAAGAACGTTTTAATCCCCATAGTCCATTTCCAGTTCGCGGAGGATCTCGGCCGTCAGCACGTCGTCATCGAATGCAAAGAAGACGGTCCCCCGCTCGACCCCGAACTCCACGAGTTCACAGCCGTAATACTCGGCCACATCCTCGAGGACCTTTCTGAACTCCATGGCCTTAGGGTGCCGGACGTCGTCCACATCCTGGGAAAAGAGGTCCACTTCTATGACCCCGCAGGGGGGTGTGAGAGATTCATTCATTAGCAAGGCGTCCGGGTATTTTGAACAGGTTGCGGGTTCACCAGCCGGTTGCGGCGGGAAAACCTCGAGTCATCAATATAATATTTGTGGCGGCATTGCACAAGGGCCCGTTCACGGCCGTCCATGTGCCGCAACCTCCCAGCGGACCGGGGGGCGGGCGGCAGCCCGGGCCGTCCCGAATGGCGGGTATGCATCTTGACATGGGTGGTCTAGGGTGGTATTTCCCATTCCTTTCGGTCGTGGATATTCAAAAGCCAGGAAAAGGCCTGGGGAAGACGTGTGTTACGTTCTCTGCCTTTTCCCACATATCAAAAAAATTCATCGGGGGAAAGGCAGATGACCTTTCAGGAAATCATTCTTGCCCTGGAGCGGTTTTGGGCCGATCGAGGGTGTCTCATCCAGCAGCCCTACGATCTGGAGGTGGGGGCCGGAACCCTCAACCCGGCGACCCTCCTGCGTGCCCTGGGCCCCGAGCCCTGGGCCGTGGCCTATGTGGAGCCCTCAAGGCGCCCGACAGACGGGCGGTACGGGGAGAACCCCAACCGGCTGGGTCACTACTATCAGTATCAGGTCCTGATCAAGCCGTCACCCAAGGACATTCAGGAACACTACCTGGACAGCCTTCGTGCCCTGGGCGTCGATCCCCTGGATCATGACATCCGATTCGTGGAGGACGATTGGGAGAACCCGGCCGTGGGAGCCTCGGGGCTCGGCTGGGAGGTCTGGCTGGACGGCATGGAGATCACCCAGTTCACCTACTTCCAGCAGACCGGCAGCATCCGTGTGGATCCGGTGAGCGTTGAGCTCACCTACGGTCTGGAGCGGATCGCCATGTACCTCCAGGAGAAGGAAAGCGTCTACGACCTCGACTGGAACGGGTCGATAACATACGGGGATGTCCATCAAAAAGGCGAGCATGAGCTTTCGGTTTACAACTTCGAGGCGGCCGATGTGGACATGCTCCTGCGGTTGTTCGAGATGTACGAGCGGGAATCCAGGAACTCCGCTGAAAAGGGCCTGGTCCTTCCGGCCTATGATTACTGCCTCAAGTGTTCCCACACCTTCAACATCCTGGAGGCTCGCGGGGCCATCAGCGTGAGCGAACGTACAAAATACCTGGAGCGCATAAGAAATCTCGCGCGACGCGCGTGCAGAAATTACGTGAAGCAGAGGGAAGACATGGGTTTTCCGCTGCTCAGGGGAGCGGAGGACGGGGATGAGTGAAGCCGGTCCCCCGATGAATCACCCACAAAAGAGAGGATGACGGCTGTGCAGTTTCTCTTGGAAATAGGCACGGAAGAAATTCCTGCCGGATACATTGAAGACGGTCTCCAGGCCCTCAAGGACTTGGCCGAGACCCGCCTCGGAGAGGCGCGGGTCAAAATCGGGGAGGGCCTACAAACCCTGGGAACGCCGAGGCGACTCATTCTCTTGGGCAGGGACGTGGCCCCGCGACAGGAGGACGCCGTGCAGGAGGTCACGGGACCCCCTCTGAGCGCGGCCTACGACGCGGAGGGGAATCCCACAAAGGCGGCAGAGGGATTCGCCCGGAAATACGGGGTGGGGCTCGAGGATCTCGGGCGTGTGGAGACGCCCAAGGGGGAGTACCTCCACATAAAACTCGAGATATCGGGGAGACCCACCGTGGAGGTCCTGTCCGAAACCCTTCCCGGGGTGATCAGGGACATCCCGTGGCCCAAGTCCATGAGATGGGGTTCCGGGGGGTTCCTGTTTGCCCGTCCCATTCAGTGGGTCCTGGCCCTCCTGGACGGCGCCTTGATCCCCTTTGAGGTCGCCGACGTGAAAAGCGGCAGCATGAGCCGCGGACACCGTTTCATGGCCCCGGATCCCTTCGAGGTTCGGGGTGTGGACGATCTGCTGGAGAAGCTATCCGGATCCTCCGTGGTCGCGGACCCGGAAGAGAGAAAATCCAAAGTGGCGGAGCTCGTCAAGAGGGCGGCTCAAAGCGCGGGGGGCATGGCGGTTTTGGACCCGGCCCTCATCGCGACGGTGGCGAATCTCGTGGAATACCCCTCGGCCGTGTGCGGCGGCTTTGACCGGGATTTCCTGGAACTGCCCGACCCCGTGATCATCACACCCATGGCCGAGCACCAGAAGTACTTTGCCGTCCGGGATCCGGAGGGAAAGCTCATGCCCCATTTCGTGGCGGTCAACAACACCGTGGCCCGCGACGAAACCGTGGTGCAGCGGGGGCACGAGAGGGTGCTTCGCGCAAGGCTCTCGGACGCCGCCTTCTTCTTCGAGGAGGACAGGAAGCGCCCCCTCCTGGACAGGCTCGAGGACCTCAAGGACGTCATCTATCAGAAGGAGCTCGGGACATCCTTTGAAAAGGTGGAGCGCTCCACCCGGCTGGCCTTGACCGTGGCGCAAGAGGTGGCCCCGGAGAGGACCGAGGAGGTGGGGGTGGCCGCCCGCCTCGCCAAATGCGACCTGGTGACCGAGATGGTCTCGGAGTTCCCCTCCCTCCAGGGGATCATGGGGGAGGTTTATTCACGGCTGGACGGCCACGCGGAGGAGATATGCAGGGCCGTTCGCGAGCACTACATGCCGCTCCGGGCCGGGGAAGAACTGCCGCCCGGCCTGCCCGGCGCCGTTGTCGGCGTGGCCGACCGCATGGACACCATCGCCGGGTGCTTCGCCATAGGCCAGGAGCCCACGGGGGCGGCGGACCCCTTTGCCCTCCGAAGGCATGCCCTTGCCGTTCTCAGGATCCTGGAGGCGCGTCAATGGGATCTGTCCCTCAACGACCTCACGAAAAAGGCCCTGGAGGGGCTGAGCCGCAAGGTTTCCTTTGATGCCGAAGCGGTGCGCGGAAAGGTCCTTGCCTTTCTCATGGAGCGCTATCGCAACAGGATGCTCCTGCGGGGTCATGACGCGGGCATGGTGGATGCGGTTCTTTCCGCGCGCTTCGACCGGATCAGCCGGATCCTTCCGGGCATAGAGCACCTGGAAAGATTCGCAAAATCCTCCGCAGGATTTGAATCCCTGGTGCTGACGTTCAAACGGGTCACAAACATCCTGAAAAACGAAAAGACGCCGTACCTGGTGGACCCCTCCCTTTTCAAGGAGCCCTGTGAAAAGAGTCTCTGGCGGAAGGCCGAGGGGCTTCGGGGAGAGATCGTGGACCTCGTGGACAGGGGGGAGGACGAGGCGGCCCTCGGTCTTCTCGCCACCCTCAGAGGGCCTGTCGACGAATTTTTCGAAGGCGTGGAGATCCTCACACGCGAGGACCAACGGCTCAGGGAAAACAGGGTGGCCATGCTCCAGCGTATTGAAGAGCTTTTTCTCGGGATCGCAGATTTTTCCAGGATCGGGGGGTAGCCGGAAAAGATTTTAACCACAGAGGGTACAGAGAGAAGGAAGGTGACTGTTCCCCTTGTGTCAGCCTCAACTCCCGCACTTGTAAATGCCTGATGTTCATGGATAGGCATTAGACGGTTATTTCTTCAAAAGCACGTACAATTCCCCCTCATGCTTCAGGTGGCCGGCGGCAAGCTCCGCATACTCCCCGCGGCCCCAGAAGATGTCCGCGCGACCGGCCCCGCGAATGGCCCCGCCCGTGTCCTGGTTCAAAACGAACCGGGAAAAGTCCGTCCACCCGGTAACCCGCCCGCCTTCGACGACGGGTTTTTTCGCGGTTATGAAACAAAGCGCCCCCTTGGGAAAGAGCCGGGAGTCCAGGGCAATGGATCTCCCCGGCGTGAGCCGGACGTTGATGTTGCCGAAAGGGCCGTTCTCCCGGGTGCGAAAAAAGATGTAGGACGGGTTGTGGTCGAGCACCTCGTCCGTCGTTTCCGGATTTTCCATGAGGTATCTCCTGATGGCCTGCATGGACATCTCATCGCGGGTGAGAAACCCCTTGTCGATCATGTAGCGGCCGATGCTCCGGTAGGGCCTCCCGTTGGAGGCCGCATACCCCACGGAAATCATGTCCCCGTCCGGCAGCAGGATGCACCCGGAGCCTTGAATGTGCAGGAACGCCACATCCACCGGGTTTTTGAGCCAGGCGATTTCGAGCCCCCTTCCCTGGAGAACCTTGCTCTTTTCGATGTCTCTCCTGGAGTAATAGGGCAGGACTTTTGTCCCCTCTATCCTGGCGCTTATGCGTTTTCCCTTGAAGTCCTCGCCGAAGGGGGAAAGATCAATGTTGAGAAGGTCCCCGGGGCGCCTGTAAAGAGGATGGTCGAAGATCTCGTCCCGCTGGAGGCTCCCTTCATAGAGCGGCTCGAAATAGCCCGTGAAAAGGACGTCGCGGTCGCCCTTGCGCCCGGCCGCCCGGAAAAACTGAAAATTCTCCTTGAGCAGGTCGTCCAATTCCTCGGGCGTGGGGTTTTTGGAGAGGATTTCAAGGAACAACTCCAGCGTGGCGCGGACCTGGCCGCTTTCCGCGCGGAGGGTCCCATAGCTGAACTCCCGATCCGGGCCGATGCGGTCCAGGTACTCCAGGCTCTTTCGTACGGCGGCCCCCAGGGTCCCGTGTTCCGTGTCGTCTCTGAATTCGGGCAGGAAAAAGCGCTGCCTGGCGAGCGCTTCCCCGGGGGCCGCGGCCTCGTGGTCCAGAACGGGAAAAAGGGCCCTGGAGACGACGAAAACAGTGAGGGTTATGAGAAAAATGCCGGCGACGGTGATCCCCGTCCTTGACAAGATTTTTTTCTTTGTTATGAGATCCATGCGAAATCCCTGGACGTATCGGAATATGGCGGGGCGCCGCCCGGTCCGGTCCCGCCCGCGAACAAATGGCCGGACACGGCACCCCCTGTTTAACACGCGCGGCGCCTCTTCCGCAAGAAGGACCGGGCGGGGGGCAACGTTCGGCGCGGACCCGCCCCGGGCGGAAACACCGGGGCCGTGGTCATGGAGGTATTGTGGGAAATAGGAACACATTCCAGGGGCTGGGTGTGGATTTTTTTCAACATGGGGTGTTCCCGTCAGAAGTGGGTGAAGGTGCGCTTGAAAATTCTGTATGAAAATAACTTGATTTATCAGTTGGTTATCTTTAGCGTCCTGGAATCGGGAGCATTTTGTGAAAATTGGTACACCCCTTGCACTTTCGTGAAGTCTTAGAAAATGAGGCGTGTGGACTCCTTAAAGACTGAGACTTCCACCGGAATCATGACGAGAACCCGTTCAGAGTTGAAACTTCAGACAAAACTTCCCGCGGATGAGGAGCCGGACATTGGATTATAGACAGCGCACATTGCAGACAGAAGTCAGTTGCACCGGGATCGGGTTGCATTCGGGTGCCAAGGCGGGACTCACACTCAAGCCAGCGCCGCCCGACACGGGCATTTGTTTTATCAGGAAGGACCTGCCCGGCAGACCGGAAATTCCCGCGAACAGCGACAGCGTGGTCGATACGGTCCTGTCCACGACAATCGGCAGGAACGGGGTCACCGTCTCAACCGTGGAACACCTGCTGGCGGCGCTTTTCGGTCTGGGTATAGACAATGTCCGCGTTGAGGTGGACGGTCCCGAGGTCCCCATCATGGACGGGAGTTCCGCACCGTTTGTTTTCCTTATCAAAACCGCCGGCATCAGGGAGCAGAAAGACCTGAAAGAGTTCCTGGTCATCAGGAAGAAATTCCGGGTGGAGGACGGCAACCGTTCCATAACCATCCATCCGTCCAGGGAGTTGAAGATTTCCTACACCATTGACTTCGACCACCCGCTGCTCAAAAACCAGACCCACGCCCTCCGGTTTTCCGGAGGGGACTTCGTCAGGGAGATCAGCAAGGCCCGGACATTCGGTTTTCTCAAGGACATTCAGTTCCTGAGGGACAGCGGCATGGCCCTCGGGGCATCGCTCGACAATGCCATCGCCATTGACGAATTCAGGATCCTCAACGAGGACGGCCTGCGCTACCCTGACGAGTTCGTACGCCACAAGATATTGGATTTTCTAGGTGATCTAGCAATCCTGGGCTGCCCGGTCATCGGGAATTTCGTGATTCAAAAATCCGGGCACTTCCTCAACCAGGTCATGATCAAGGACCTGATGAAGAGCCAGAAGCACTGGCGGATGTGCACATTCAAGAACAAGGAGGACGTGGCGGTCAACAAGGTGAGGCTGCCCGCCTTCGGCGGCCTGGAGCCCGCGGCTGTTTGAGGCCGAACCCCGCCTGAACAAATCCTTCCGAAACGATCTCCCGGCCCGCCTTCGTGCGGGGGAGCGGAGGTCTTTCATATTGCTTTTCCCTAATCTCTTCGCTAACATCATCGATCAATTATCAGAAAAAGCAACCGCTTGACCGGTGAATGCATATTATCAGCGAATGAGAAATAAGGGCATCGCATACAGCGCCGTTCTGGTCGTCCTCCTGGCCGCCGGGTTGGTACACGCCCAAACGGCCCACCTCTCCGACATCGTGGTCACCAACACCGACGAAGACCTCATCGTCTACTTCGGCGTCGAGGGCTGCTTTACACCGGACATGCTGCGCGCCATCGAGAGCGGTCTGCCCACGACGTTCACCTTTTACGTCAACCTCTACCGCAAGCGGGACCTGTGGGTGGACGAGCTCATCGCCGAAAAGGAGCTTCGGCATTCGGTCAAGTACGATCCGCTCAAGAGGAGATTCGAGGTCCGGCTCACCGAGAGAGAAGGTGAGGTCCTGTTCGTGGAAGGGCTTCAAGAGGTTCAAAGAATCATGTCGGAGGTGGCCGCGCTCAAAGTCGCAAAACTGGACGACCTGAAAAAAGGCCAGGAGTATCAGGTCCGCATGAGGGCTGAACTGGAAAAGATCCGGCTGCCCCTCAAAATGCACACCGTGCTCTTCTTCCTGTCCCTGTGGGACTTTGAAACCGATTGGCACACGATGGAATTCGTTTACTGATGGTTCCCGCCCGAGACCTTTTGATCGCGTGCACGGGGAAACCGGAGGGGCTGGGCGCGCTCAGGCCGAGACATTGAAAGCATCCTACCAAGAGGCCGAAAAAAAGGATTTTTTGAGGAGGCGGAGAGAGCGCTACATAATCGCCGCCCTCATGGTGATCATATCCCTGCTCACCTTCCTGGGACTGCGGATGTCGGAGCTCGGGCTGGAGCTCCCCGTTTCGAGCAGCATCCTGATTTTCGCCCTCATCAATCTCAATGTGATCCTCCTCCTGCTCCTCCTTTTCCTGATATTCAGGAACCTCGTAAAGCTCCTTTTCGAGCGGCGAAAGAAGCTCATGGGGGCCAGGCTTCGAATGAAGCTGGTACTCGCGTTCATCCTCCTTTCCCTGGTCCCGACCATTCTCCTCTTTTTCGTCTCCGTCCAGTTCATCTCCACATCCCTCGAGTTCTGGTTCAACCTCCCCATTGAGCGTTCACTGAGGACCTCCCTCGAGGTCGGTCAGAATTATTACAACAAAAAGGCCGAGGAGATCTTCGGGTTCGGGAACAACATAAGCCGCTTGATCACCTACCATGGGTACATGCTGGTCATCAGGGAAGATCAGCTCGAAAAGTTCATCGGCGAAAAGCAAAGGGAATACGGTTTGGCCTCGATTCGTGTTTTTTCCAGGAATCTCGCCCTCAAGGCGGCGATCCTGGACGAAGGCATCGACCTCAGTCCCTTCAAGGATCCCGGCCCCGAACTCCTGAGAAAGAGTCTGGAGGAGGGCATCGAAGTCCGGGATGTCCAGTCCTCGCCCCACGGGGATCTGATCACAGGAATCGTCCCTGTGTTTTCGAGGACGGAATCCAAGGCGGTGGTGGGGCTCGTGGCCCTTTCGGAGTTCATCCCGGGCGCCTTTGTCAACCGGCTCCAGGCCATATCCAGGGGGCTGGAGGAGTACACTCAGCTGAAGATCCTGAAAAGACCCATAAAGGTCAGCCACCTCATCACCCTTTCCATCGTGACCCTCCTCATTATTTTTTCGTCCATCTGGTTCGGCTTTTATTTGTCCAAGGGAATCACCGTGCCCATCCAGGAGCTCGCCGAGGGCACAAAGCGGATAGCCGCCGGGGATTATGAAGTGTTCATCGACATGGAGTCACAGGACGAGATCGGGGATCTTGTCCAGTCGTTCAACCTCATGGCCACGGACCTCAAGGCCGGCAAGATAAGCCTTGAAAAGGCTAACAAAAAGCTCATAAAGAGCAATATAGAGCTGGAGCAGCGCCGTCTCTACATGGAGGTGGTGCTCGCAAACGTGGCGGCGGGGGTCGTTTCGGCGGATGCGGGGGGCCGGATTCAGACCATCAACAAATCAGCGGAGACCATGCTCCGGCTGGACCGTGAATCCATTATCGGCAAGCACTACACAGAGGTTATCGGGGAGGAGTACAGCAGGCTGATAGAGGGGTTTATCAAGGGCGGGGCTCTTTTCAGAAAAGGCTTTGTGGAACGCCAGATTCAGCTCCCCTCAGGAGACGGAACCCTCAGTGTCAGGGTGCACCTGAGCGTGCTCTGGGACGACAGGCGCAAGTACCTCGGACTGGTCGCCGTACTGGAGGATCTCACGGAGATTGAAAAGGCCCAGAGGATGGCCGCATGGCGGGAGGTGGCCAGGAGGATCGCCCACGAGGTGAAAAACCCCCTGACCCCCATCCAGCTCTCCGCCCAGCGGCTCAGGAAAAAATACGGGGAGAGGCTCAGCCGGCAGGACGGCCGGGTCTTTGAAGAGTGCACCAGCATGATCATCACCCAGGTGGAGACTCTCAAGTCCCTGGTGAACGAGTTTTCCAGCTTTGCACGCATGCCGGCCGTCAACCTCCAGGCTGGGAACATCAATGAGATTGTCCGGGAGGCCGTCTATCTTTACAAGGAGACCGAAACCGGAATCCGCATCGAACTGGAGGAAGCGGACGAACTGCCGCCGGTGAGGGTGGATCGCGAGCAGCTCAAGAGAGCGTTGATCAATCTCCTGGACAACGCCCTGGCCGCGGTGGAGGGCAAGGGCAGGATCTCCGTCAGGACCTCGCGGGACAAGGAAGAGGAAAGTGTGCGCATTGAGGTGGCGGACAATGGAAAAGGCATATCGCCCGAGAACAGGTCACGCCTCTTCGAGCCCTATTTCTCCACCAAAAAGCACGGCACGGGCCTGGGCCTTGCCATCGTCAACACCATCGTGAGCGATCACCACGGAAGGATTCGCATGGAAGACAACCCCCCGAAAGGGAGCAGGTTCATCATCGTGCTGCCGCTGGAAATCCCCGATGTCACGGGAGGTTAAGCGGCGCCTGTGATGATCCTCTACCACACGTTGTGGACCGCGGCGGCCCTGCTGCTCTCCCCCGTTCTGCTTTTCGACAGGAAGGGGCGGCTCGGGTCACGCATGGCGCCCCGGCTCCCGGGGAGGCCGCCCAGGGAAGGTTGCCTGTGGGTCCACGCCCTGTCCGTGGGGGAGGTCCTTTCGGCCGTTCCCCTGGTGCGCGAGCTTCGGCGGAGGTATGGTGCGCGGAACTTGGCGATGACCGTGACCACGGTCCAGGGCATGGAACTGGCCCTGAGGGAGCTCCGGGAGGACGTGGAACTCATCCTCCCCATGCCCCTCGACTTCTGGGGCGCCTATCGGAGGCTCCGCGGGTTCCTGAGGCCCCGGCTGTTCGTCATTGTGGAGACGGACATCTGGCCGGGGCTCATAGGGAGCCTCCGCGCGGACAACGTTCCCACGCTCATCGTGAACGGCAGGATTTCCCCAAGGACCCACCGCGGCTATCGCAGAATGGGACCTTTTTCGAGAGCCTTTATCCACGCGCCGGAAAGATGGCTGGTGCAGTCGGGGCTCGATCGGGACCGGCTGCTGGACGCAGGGGCGGACCCGGCCAGGGTCGTCGTGAGCGGTAACATCAAATTCGACAGGGAATGGCTCCCCATGGAGGACGCGGAGCGCGCGGCCCTGGCCGCGGCCCTGGGGGTGGGGGCCAAAGACACGGTGTGGGTGGCCGGAAGCACGCACCCGGGCGAGGAAGATGTCCTGCTGAGGGTCTACAAGGAGCTTCAAAACCAATTCCCTTCACTCAAGATGATCCTGGCCCCGAGGCGGATCGAAAGGGCCGGCGAACTGCGGGGTCTCGCGGCGGCCCTCTCCGTGAAAGCGGCCTTTCGCTCCGCTCGAAATTCTGATAAGGAAGGGGCCCGGGTGGTGATCCTGGACACCCTCGGGGAACTGGGCAGGGTCTACGGCCTCGGGACCGTTTCCTTTGTGGGGGGAAGCCTGGTGCCCGTGGGCGGGCACAACCTGCTGGAGCCTGCGTGGTTCGGCTGCCCTGTCCTCTTTGGGCCGCACGTCCACAATTTCGCGGCCATGGCCGACCTCCTGGAGGAGGCCGGCGGAGGCATCCGGGTCCACGACCAACGCGGGCTCCACAGAGAAGTGGAGGCCCTGCTGGAAGACCCGTCCCGGCGGGGCCGGATGGGGGAGAGGGCGCGAAATTTCGTGGCCTTCTCCAGAGGGGCCCTCGGGCGCGTCCTCGAGAACATAGAAGGGTTTGCGCCCCATGAGCATTGACTGGTCAGGAATTCACCGCAGGCGAGGATTTTCCTGGGCGGCCGTTCCCCTGGCTCCGTGCTCTTTCCTCTACGGGTGGGGCGTTGCCCTCAATTCGTGGAGGATGGGCCTTCGGCCAACGCGGTCCTTGCCGGGGTTTGTTCTGAGCATCGGCAACCTGACGGCCGGGGGAACGGGCAAGACGCCGGCTGTCTCGATGATCGCGCGCTGGGCCGAGAAGGAGGGATACAGGCCGGTGGTTCTCACCAGGGGGTACGGGGGCAGGCCCTCGGAAAAGATCACGGTTATCCATGAGGCGCGCGGCCTGAAGCCTACGGTCTCCGAGGTGGGTGACGAGGCCCTCCTCCTGGCTCGGCGTCTGCCGAATGTCCCGGTGCTCGTGTCGCGCGATCGATTTTCCGCGGGACGCAAGGCATACAGGGAGTACGACGCGAATTTTTTCATCCTGGACGACGGGTTTCAACACCTGCGACTTGCCAGGGACCTGGATCTGCTCCTGATGGATTCCAGGGATCCATTAGGCAACGGTCACCTGCTGCCGTGGGGACCCTTGCGGGAGCCGGCGCACGGGGTGAAAAGGGCACACGCGCTCCTCCTCACCAGGTGCGGCGGCGGGGACGGTGCCGGTCTTGAGACCGACAAGGAAATCAATGACTTAAAAACCATACCCGTGTTTCAGAGCGCCCATGTGCCGGTCTCCGTCGTGACACCCGCGAGCGGCCGCCTGGGTGTCTCTACCCTCAAGGAAAGGGCTGTAGTCGCCTTCTGCGGCATTGCGCGGCCCCAGTCGTTTTACGAGACCCTTGCCGGCTTGGGCGCCGATATTCGGGCTTTTCGAGGCTTTCCGGACCACCACCAATTTTCCCGAAGGGATGTTGAGGAACTCAAGGGCCTCCGCGAGAAGCTCGGAGCGGGGCTCATGGTGACCACGGAAAAGGACTGGATGCGGCTGGAGCCCCTCATGGGACGGGACCCCGCAGTCGGGTACCTGTGCATTGATATGAGGCTTCTCCCGGACCCGCAAGCCTTCTTCGGAATGATCAGGAAGAAGGCCGAGGCTCTTGGCATTGTGCCGAAAAGAAAGGCCCAAAGGCTTCGGGTCAGGTGAAGAGGAGTTTGTTTTTTTGGAGAAGACAGCCGCCGGGACAATCCGTATCGTGCTGAAGCTGATGTCGCGCATCCCCTATCCCGCGGGCCGATTCCTGGGGCGCATGCTCGGGACAGCCGCGTACCTCCTGCCTGTCCGGCGGATGCGGGTTTCCCTGGACAACATGCGCGACTGCCTGGGCCTGGATATTCCCGACCCCGAGCTCCGGCGCCTGAACCGGCGCATGTTCCTCCATTTCGGTCAGATGCTCTTCGAGGTGCCCCACGTCCTCCGGTTGACCCGGGCGAACATGGCCCGGTATGTGAGCTTTGAGAACGAGGAATACCTGGAGGAGGCCCTGAGCCTGGGGCGGGGCTGCCTTGTCCTGAGCGCGCACTTCGGCAACTGGGAGTTCATGTGCGGCGCCTTTCCACTGGCCTTCGATCACTTCAGCGTGGTGGTGCGGCCCCTGGATTTCGGCCCCCTGGAAAAGGTCTTGAGCGAGATCCGCACCCGTCACGGCTCTGAAATCATCCCCAAGCAGAGAGGGGCCAGGCGCATTCTGGAGCACCTGCGCAGAGGCAGGCCCGTGGCCGTGCTCCTGGACCAGAACGTGGACTGGTACGAGGGCGTGTTCGTGGATTTCCTGGGAAGGACCGCGTGCACAAATAAGGGACTCGCCCTCATCGCCCTGAAGACGGGGGCCCCGGTCCTCCCCGCCTTCACGCTGCGGCGGGCCGACGGCGGGTACCGGGGCGTCTTCCTGCCGCCCCTCGTTCCCCGGGTGACCGGAGACAGGACAAGGGACATCGAGGAGAACACAGCCCTCTACGCGGACGTCATCTCGCGCTGGATCCGCCGTTACCCGGATCACTGGTTCTGGTTCCACAGGCGCTGGAAGACGAGGAATTACTGCCCCCTGCCCGGGAACGCGGAAGGGGGCCCTCCGTGAAAGGATCTCGCGGACCGATTCCCGAAGAGCCGGGAAAAATCCTGCTTCGGGCCACCAACTGGATCGGGGATGTGATCATGACCCTTCCGGCCCTGGAGGCCCTCCGGGAGCTTTATCCCGCAACCCGGATCACGGTCTGCGCCAGGCCCTGGGTTCGCTCCCTGTTCGAGGCCCACCCGGCCGTTGACGGGATTCTCCCCCTGGAAAAGGGCCGGGGGGTCTGGAGGGACGGCCTGGAGGTGGTGCGGGTTGCGGGCCGGGCCCGCTCCATGGATTTCGACATGGGGGTCCTCTTTCAGAATGCCTTCGAGGCGGCCTTGATCGCCCGGCTGGCCGGCATCCCCGTCCGGGTGGGGTATGCGACCGATGGTCGAGGCCCGCTCCTCACTCATCCGATTGAAAGGAGGGCCTCCAAGGACAGGCGGCACCAGGTGGAAGACTACCTGGACATCATCCGCGCCATGGGGTGGTCGGGGCAGGCGGGGGCGCCTCGGGTCTTCGTCGTCCCACGCGACCGGCACAGGGCCGACGATGTGCTTGCGGGCCTGGGGATCTCCGAGGGTGACTTTGTTCTGGGGATGGCGCCCGGCGCAGCGTACGGGCCGGCAAAGAGGTGGCCGGCCGAGAGGTTCGCGCGGGTGGCGGACCGGGTGGTGGAGGAATATGGGGCGCGGGTCGTGGCCTTTGGGAGCGACGGTGACAACGAAGCGTGCCGGGAGGTGACGCAACGCATGCGCGGGCCGGCCGTGAACCTGTGCGGACGGACCGGGCTTGGAGAGGCTGTGGCCCTCATCGGGGCCTGTTCCCTCTTCATAACAAACGACTCGGGGCTCATGCACGTGGCCTCGGCGCTCGACATCCCCACGGTCGCGATCTTCGGCTCCACCAACCCCACGGCCACCGGGCCCCTGGGCTCGAAATCCCGCGTGGTGAGGAACCCCGTGTCGTGCGCCCCCTGCCTTCGCCCGCGGTGCCGGGAGGATTACCGGTGCATGCTGGGCATTTCGCCGGATGCCGTCTTTCAGGAGATTTTGCGGCTCTTGAAGTCCTTGGGTGAAGGGAGCGACTCATGAAAAGACCGGCGGTCTTCATGGACCGGGACGGGACCATCAACGAGCAGATGGGATACATCAACCACCCGAGCCGGTTCGTTCTCCTGCCGGGCGCGGCTCAGGCTATAAGGCTCCTGAATCTTCACGGGTTCCTTGCGATCGTGGTCTCCAATCAGTCCGGCGTGGCGAGGGGGTATTTCCCCCTGGAGCTCGTGCACGAGGTGCACGACATCCTGCGCGCGCGCCTGAGAGAGCAGGGCGCGCACCTCGACGGAATCTATTTCTGCCCCCATTACGAGGGTGGAAAGGTGCCCGGGTTCTCGGTGCCGTGCGAGTGCCGGAAGCCGCGCACGGGCCTCATAAGGATGGCACGGGAGGCTTACGACATTGACATGGAGCGCTCGTATGTGGTGGGTGACCGCTTCTCGGACATGGAGCTGGCCTCCCGGGCCGGTCTCAGGGGCATCCTCGTGGAGACCGGCTACGGTAGGGGCGATCTGGCCTATGTCCTGCCCGGCAGGGATGTGCAGCCGGACCACGTCGCAGTTGACCTGCATGCCGCCGTGGAGTGGATCGTGGAGTGCGAGAGGGACGCTTGAAGAAAAAGGAACCCGAGAACATCCTCATCGTCAAGCTGAGCGCCATCGGGGACGTCATCCACACACTGCCGTTTCTGGAGGCCATCAGGGACAGGTTCCCCGGGGCACGGATCGACTGGGTCCTGGAGGAGGAGTGCAGCCCCATCGTCAAGGGGCACCCGGCCCTGGACCGGGTCCTGGTGTCCAGGAGAAAGGACTGGCAGGCAAGGTTCATCGGGGTCCGCCGGGCCGCGCGGGTCGGGCGGGAGGTGAAGAGCTTCATAGCGGAGCTCCGGGCCAGAAGGTATGACCTTGTCGTGGATCTCCAGGGCCTGTTCAAGAGCGCCGTCCTCACCGCGCTCGCCCGCGGGCAAAGAAAAATAGGCCCTTCGGGGGGGAGGGAGTGCAGCCGGTTGGCCCTGGGGGAACCGGCCGTGCCCGTGGACACCGAGGGGCACGCGGTGGAGCGGTACCTTCAGGTCGCGGGTGCGCTGGGGGCCCGCACGACCGGGTGGAAAGGTGGGATACCCGTGGCCCCCGAGGATGAGGCCATGGTCGACGGGATGATCCGGGGCTTGAACCTGAAACCGGGGAGGCTGGCGGCGATCAACCCCATGGCCCGGTGGGATTCCAAGCTCTGGGACGAGGATAAATTCGCGGTGCTCGCGGATGGAATGTCCCGGGACCTCGGCCTGGACGTTGTGCTCACGGGAGGCGCCTCGGACCGGCGGTGCCTGGAGAGGATACGGTCCATGAGCTCGACAAAGCCGGTGAACCTTGCCGGGGAAACGACGATCAAGCAGCTTTCCTGCCTGTACAGGCGGTGTGCGCTCGTGGTGAGCACGGACACCGGCCCCATGCACGTGGCCGCGGCCTCGGGGCGTCCCGTGGTGGCCCTCTTCGGGCCCACGGCCCCGTGGCGGACCGGGCCCTACGGACCGAACCACCGGGTCGTCAGAAAAGACATGGAGTGCAGCCCGTGTTTCCGCAAACACTGCCCGCATGTCCGGTGCATGAAGTCCATCACACCGGAGGAGGTCCTGGAGGCTGTCGAGGAGGTTCTAGCGGAAAACGGTGATGGACATGCCCAAAAAAATAACAAAAAAAATTACCACGAAGGGCACGAAGAAAAGCAGAAGAGCACGAAGAAAAGATAAAAAATATGTGGTCTTCGTGCCTCCTTCGTGAGCTTCGTGGTTAAGCTTTTTTTTAAATTGTAAGTTTCCAGAGCGAATTGGTATGCTGAAAATCTGAACCGCGAAGGCACCGAAAATGGAGGTGGTATATGGCGATCAGCAAGGAACTCCTTGAGATTCTGGCGTGCCCCAAGTGCAAGGGCGACATTCACCTGAACGAAGACGGCACGGGGTTGATTTGTGATCAATGCAAGCTCCTCTATGAGATCAGGGATGACATTCCCATCATGCTCATCGACGAGGCCAAACCCATCGAGTAATTTCCAGACACCCCCGAATGCACTCCGGAGCTTTATATGGGCTATAAAAACATCATGCTGGTCTTCCCCGGCCAGGGATCTCAATATGTGGGCATGGGACGTGAGTTTTACGATGAATTCGATTTCGTTCGCGAGATCTTTGACGAGGCCGGAGAGGTGCTCGGGTACGACATTGCGGCGCTGTGCTTCAAGCGGCACAAGTTCGGTGCGATCATGCACATGGGGGCGGATCTCAACAAGACCATCTACACCCAGCCCGCGGTCATGACGGTGAGCTACGCCTGTTACAAGGTCCTGGAACACCGGTGCGGCGAGGAGGGAATCCCGTTGAACCCCTACCTGCTGGCCGGCCACAGCCTGGGGGAGTACACGGGGATCCTCGTGTCCGGGGCCATGGACCTGCGGTCCACACTGGAACTGGTCCAGAAGAGGGCCACTTACATGACCGAATCCGGCAGGGCCTATCCCAACGCGGGCCTCATGGCGATCGTTGACAAGGGAGATGAGCTGGACTATTCCCGAATCTGCTCCATGTGCAAGGACTTCGGTGTCTATGTGACCCTGAACAACACGAAGAATCAGATCGTTGTGGGTGGAGCCAAGAGGAGGCTTGTGGACCTCTCGAAAGAGCTCAAGAACGAGGGCAAGGTTTCGAAACACCTGAAGGTTGAAGGCCCGTTCCACACTCCCATCATGAAACCCGCGGCGGACAAGTTCAGGAAAAAACTCATGGCCTATCCCATGCGGATCGCCTCCAAGCCCATTATGGCCAATGTCTCGGCCGAGGCCATCGTGGACCCGAACCACATCCGGGCCGAGCTCTACGAACAGATCTACAAGGTGGTCAACTGGAGGGGTTCCATTGAAAAGGCCATGGAAAACGGCGGGGATCTCTTCCTGGAGGTCGGGCCCAAAAAGGTCCTCAGCAATATGATAAAGGACATCAACGACACCATCCCACGGCTGAACGTTGAGGACATGGCTTCCCTGGAAACGACGATTGAGACCTTGAAAACGGAGCCCGAGGAGTAGATGCGGGCCTCTTCCGCCTCCAATAGAGGGCGGCCCGGCAGCGTTCTTGTCACGGACGTCACACTGCGGGAATTCGGGCAAAACGTCCCGCACTCACACATCAACCATTTCAATCCGGAGGCCCGCATCGGTCTGGCCCGTGATCTCATGAAGGCGGGCGTCACCTCCATGGAAGTCTTCTCCTGCGTCAGCCCCAGGGCGGCCCCGGCCATGGCCAGGGAGCTCCTGACGGCCGTGGCCCGGGGCCTGGGCAGGACCCACGGGGTGGACATCATCACCCTCGTGCCCAATCTCCCGGGATACAGGACCTTCCTGGATCTGGGGCTCGGACCGGACGGTCTGGATCACATCCTGGGTGCCTTTCTTTCGGCCGTGGAGGCCCACAACCTGGCCAATCTGGGCCGGACCATACCGGAGACCCTGAAGGAGTACGGGAAGCTGGTCGGAGATGCTGTTTCACGCGGCGTGCGGGTGAACGGGTACATCTCCGGCGCCTTCGGCTATCGAACGGCCCCGGGCAGGGAGGTTCTCAAGCCTACTGCGAAACAAGTGTCGGAATACATGGACCGCCTCCTGCAGATGGGGGCGCGCACGGTGATACTCTCGGACCTTCAGGGGGTTGCGGATTCCTTGGAAACACGGGATTTCCTGGAAAAGGTCCTGGAAGAGCGCAACGGACGGGATGTGGAGCGCATGGGCTATCACCCCCACCATGTTTCCGGGGATAGGGCCGTGGAAAACAGCCTCGCGGCCTGGGACCTGGGGATCCGCCGCTTCGACGCATCCCTTGGAGGAACGGGGGGGTGCGTCACCGGGGCCCCCGGGAATCAGCCCACCGAAGGGCTGGTCCGCGCATTTCACGAGCGGGGCGTCTGGACCGGTGTCGACGAAGCCGCCCTGGTCGCTCTCGCGCTCAGGGTGGAGCGGGAGATTTACAGGAAGATTCCGTTGACCAGGCGGGGAACCTGACCCGAGGCCGTCTCTCGACACGGGCTTGCACCCCCGATGGATGAAAACCGGGTCCTGGCCTGTTCAGGCACTGGGGTTCGTAATATCGAGGCGCAGGAGGCGTGGAATTCCTGAAGCGACCTATCGGGAGGCCTTCGTGATTGCGGCAGGTTGCGACTGGGGGAAACCCGGCCATCCCGTGTACAGGTCTCCTTAAATCGAGGTCTTCGGGACCGCTTGAATGTATAAAAATGATTGGACATGGACAGGATGTGCCGGGAGGGGGCAGGCATGCCCCCGGCCGCAACCGCCAGCAATCACCAGGCCGGGAGATTTGGGAGCAAAGGAATTCCACGCCTCCGGAGTTTAGGAATCGTTTATGCAATCGGGCTTGCACCCCCGATGGATGAAAAAGTACTCAGGCGCTCACTTATGACCTCGGGGGCGGGCTTGGGGAACCGGCCGGGTGACATTTCGCTTCGATTGCGATTTTGATTTGGATTTCGACCGCTTTCGTTTCCTGCTGCCTCTCTTCAGGTTCCTGGGTTCCCCAAGAGGAATCGCGACGCCAAAGCGGGGAATTACTGCCGGGGGCCAGGGATGTTGCTTTCGCGAGAGACTCCGGCTCAGCGTTCGATCCTGGTGAATTTGGACCCCTCCAGGGTCAGGTTGGCCATGAGCCCCTTGTTGTTGAAGACAAAGGCGACGATGGGGTCCTTGACGCTGCTCGTGTCCACGGTGCCGCCCGCGCCCACGGTGACCACGGCCACGGAGCCGTCCAGCCCCGCTTCCCACCCGTCGCCCTTCCGGAAGTCTTTAAGGGCCTTTTTTTCCAGAAACACGAGGATGATGGTCTTGGCCTGGGCCCCGATCTGAAGGCCGAAGGAGGCGGCCGCCGTGCTGTAATAATCCACGGTCTTTCCGCCGATCCTCAGGGCGCCTTCACCGTATTCCCCCCCCCACCCAGAACCCGGCCTTCACCACGTTGGGGAAGACAAGCACCCCTTCCGCCTTTTGGAGGAAGGCCGCTCCGCCGCCCACTTCCGTCCGGAAACGCTCGATGGATGCATCCACCTTCAGGTCGATCTCCTCGGCGGACGCTGCCAGGGCGGCCGAACCGCAGGTGCAGGAGAGCAGAACCAGGGTTGCCAGGGAGAGAATTCCCGGGAGGTATCTATTGAATCGCGCCATTCAGGCTCCTCCTGAAATGAAGAATTTTCCAGTTCCACTGGAAATGCCCCGTGTCAGTTCTTATAATTAATAAAAGTGGCGTCCTTGAATCGGACGCCATTATAGAGTCAACAACCGGGAATCACAATCCAAAACGTAAAACCGCGTCGGGCCGGCGGAACGATGGACACCCTCAACGCCGAAATGATCCGCCGCCGGGACTTTTTCCGCGGGTCTGGAACCCGCCAACAGGAGGTGGCCGTCATGGCATGCCCCGTATGTGGATGTAAGAGCTTTTTCCTCAAGGATCCGAACAACGCCCACGAGGTGTATTCATTTGACCTGGAGGCGGGTGGGGTCGTGTTCTCGGAGGACGTGGAGGCAACCCAGTGCCCCGAGGTGGGCGAAGACACTCCCATAGAGTGCTCCGACTGCGCATGGCACGGCAGGTTCAAGGAGCTCAAGGGATAACCGGCAATGCAAACCCTCATCGTCATCATTATCGTGGCCGTGGCGGCTACTTTCGTCTTCAGGAGATTTCGCAAGCGGTCCGCGGGGAAGATGGACTGCGGTTGCGGGTGTTCTTCATGCCCGGCGTCATCTCACTGCGCCGAGAAGAGGGAGAAGCCGTCAGACTCTTGAGCAACACTTCCGGAAACCGGTAAGGGGGGAGTTTGAGAACCGCCCCGGAGGCAGATTTCCGGGGCGGTTTGCAACCGGCCGCTCGAAATTACTTGAGCAGCCCGGGAGGCACCTGGGCCTTTTCCGGCCAGTCCCCGGGAACGATCTGGCCGGGTTGTTCGTTGAATTTCTCCTTGAGCCTGGGAAGCATGGGGCGTTTGAAGTCCTCCCTGGGTTCCTTGGGGATGCGTCCGTTCAGGATGGCCTCGGAGCGCAGGCGTCTGCCGATGGTCTTCTCCATGAGGGAGCCGAGCTCCAGAATGCGGTCCACGTCGACGCCGGTGTCGATCCCCATCTCGTCCAGCATGACGCACATGTCCTCGAAGACCGCCAGCCCGACGACATTGGGGTCCTTGTAGTAATAAGAGCCGGTGCCCTGCACGGGGGTGCGGTCCAGGAAATTGGCCGGCTGCCCGCCCGTCCCGCCCAGCGTCCCTTCAAAAATGTCGATGCCCGCCTGAAGGGCTGCGAGCACGTTGGCCAGGCCCCAGCCCCGGGTCACGTGGAAGTGCCCGATGTGGAGGTCCGTGTTGGGGATGGCGTCCAGGATCATGGAGAAATAGCGGTAGACCTGGTTGGGGGGGGCGGACCCGTCGTGGTCCGCATGCTCGATGTCGTCCGCCCCGATGCTCAGCCACCGCTTGGTGAACTCCACAGCGTCCTCGAACCTGGTGGGTCCGGAGATGGGGCTTCCCCAAATGGTGCTCACGGTGCCGCACATTTTTATGCCCGCGTCCTTGCACTTCCTGATACACCTTTCCGCCTCTTTCCAGTATGCGGGGAGGGTGGTCCCGCTGTTGGCGAAGTGGTGCTCCTCGTCTGTCGAGACCATCATGAGGACCCTGTCCGGGCCGCGGCCTTCCTCCTTGAGCCGGATGGCCCTGTCCACCGAGGGCTCCCGGATGGTGATGGCGGTCCACTCGATGTCCTCGGGGTTCATGCCTTTTTTCTGAAGGCGCTTGATGAAATGCTCGTCACGGACCCCCTTGAGGACCTCCTCGGCATCCCTGAACTGGGGCATGATCCTGGGGTTCCCCAGGTTCGTGGCCTCGATCCGCTTGACGCCGGCGAGTGCGAGCTCCTGGAGGTAATAGATTTTGGCATCGGTGGGGATGAATATCTCCTCGTGCTGAAAACCGTCCCGCACCGTGATGTCCCCCAGCCTGACACGCTTGGGCATTCTCGGGAAGACTTTGTACAGATCGTGCTCGCTCATGGGCTCTCCTCCTTTATCCATTCCATTGTACAAATCCTCTCACCCCCAGATGGAGCGGGGCAGGAGCATCTGGTGTTGGGGGCAGATGCTCCTGGGATTCTGATAGCAGCTCCGGGCAAAGGCCGTGAAATAGGCCCTTATCCCGGCATTGGGGACGATCTCGTCCACCAGCCCGGCCCTGGCGCAGTAGACGGGCCGGGACTGGTCGTGGTACTGCTGCGCCAGGGCGTTCATTTTGTCGATGACGGGCTCGAGTGGCTTTCCCGCGTCCTTTTCTTTGACCAGCCGGCGCGCAAAGGCCGCCGCGGCGGCCGTCTCGCCGTGCATCACGTAGATCTCGGTCGTGGGGACACCCAGGGTGAACGCGTTGTTCCTGGTGGCCTGGGGGCCTCCCATGATGTAGTGGGCCGCGGCCGTACCCTTTCGCAGGACCACGGTCATCATGGGCATGTGGCTGCTCTCGATGGAGTAGATGAGGGACTGGCCGAGCCCCAGGAGCTCTGCCTCCTCGGCGATGTCTCCCACGTCTATGCCGCTGGTGTCCTGAAACCAGATGAGGGGGAGCTTGTCGCGGCCGCAGAACATGACGAGCTCGTTCATCTTGATGAGCCCCTCGCGGTAGAGCTTCCCGCCGATCCCCATGTACTCGCCCCCGGCGTAGCCCGGGTACTTCGCCCCCAGGAACCCCTGGCGATTGGCAATGACCCCCACCGGAAAGCCGTCGAGCCGGGCCACGCCACAGTAGACCTCGGGTCCGTAGCCCGGCCTGTACTCCATGTGCTCGCTCCCGTCGAAGATCCTGGCCAGGACCTGCTCTATGCCGTAGGTCCTCTTCTGGTTGAAGGGGACGAGCCTGTCGATTTCCTCCCCGGCGAAAAGGGGCTCCCTGGGCTCGGCCACCCTGAAGGCCGAGGCGTCGTAGAGCGGCATTCCCTCCATGAACCGCCTGACCGCGTCCAGCACCCCTTCTTCCGTGTCAAGGACCTGCCGCATGAAACCCGTTCGGTCGTGGTGAATCCCCACGCCGCCGGGTGGAATCTGCTTGAACTGGCGGGTGGCCTCGATGAGGGCCTCGGCGCCCTCCAGGTCGAAGTGTCCCTTGGGGGACATGCCGCTCACGATGCCGCCGCCGCCCACGGCCATGTTGCTCTTCTCGTGGGCGAAGATGAAGGCGGGGCTGATGGCGTGATAGCCTCCGCCCGCCGGGTTGGTGCCGAACATCCCCACAATGACAGGGATGCCCTTTTCCGCCAGCTCCGCGTGACGGAAGAAGGCCCTGCCGCCCGAGCGCCGTCCCGCGTAAACCTTTTCCTGCTCCGTGAGCTTGACGCCGCTGCAGTTGAGCACCCACACGAGGGGTATGTTGAGCTGCTCGGCGATGTCCTGCACCCGAAAGACGTGCTCCCGCTGCCCCGGGATCCAGGCCCCGGCCAGGACCCGGTTGTCCGAGGCCACGATGACGGCGTAGCGGCCGGAGATCCTTCCCAGGCCGGAGATGAGGCCCGTGGTGCCTTCCTCGTTGAACTCCGGGTCGTACAGGCTGTTGAGCGGGAGGAAGGTCCCGGGGTCCGTCAGCATCTCGATGCGCTCGAGTGCTGTCTTCTCCCCTCTCTTGTGCAACTTCTCGGAAGGGAGGCCCCTTTCCCTGCGCTCCTCGAGAGCCTTTTCCACTTCGCCGTAAGCGTCCCGGACCAGGCGGGCATTTTCTTCCGAATCGGCGCGGTCCTTCTCGCTGAGGGATTTTCCGAAAACAGCCATCTTTTCAAAGTACTGGCGCATGGGTTTGTGCCTCCTTTCAGCCCCTGTAATCGGCGACGGTCTGACCGAGCGTTGCAACCAGGCCCGCCCTGAGCCGGGGATCCCGGTAGAGCAGGGCGTCGGCGTCGGCTTCCCTTCGGACGAAGCCCCGCTCGTCGAATGAAGACGCGGAATATTCTTTCAAGAGCCTGTCCAGGGCCTCCACCGACTGAGGCGCCAGTGGGCGGCCCAGCTCCCGGATGCGGTCCCTGACCTCGGCGAGGGGCCTGCCGAAGAGCTCGGAGTAGGTTTCCGGGTTGCCGCGCCTTAGCGCCTCTTCCCTTATGTCCTCTTCCCGCGCGAGAACAGCCCTCTCGTCCCCCCTCACCCCGGGGATCTCCTCGTGCGGGCACACGGCGATTCGAAGACCTTCCGGGAGGAGAAGCAACCCGGCGGCCCGGTCGTGTTCCCTCAGGGCATCCTGGTAACGGCGCTTGTCTTCCTCGGGGTCTCCGACCTTCTCTTTTCGGGGGAAGGGAAGGGCCACCTCCACGACGCTGTTGTAGATGCCGGTCTCGAGGAGGTCTCCCGCCTTGACCTCTCTTGAAATCTTGGCCATGTAGGAGGTGTTCAACGGTCCGGCCTTCACCAGGGCGCGGGCCACGCCGGACCAGCCGGGGACCAGGCCGATCATGGCCTCGCTGAAACACATGCCGCTGCGGGAGTCGCCCACGATGTAATCCGCCATGAGCGCGATTTCCGCCGAGCCTCCGAAGCGCATCCCCCCGCCGCAGACGGCGACGACCCGGAGGTCGGCCGCGAGGTCACGGACCTTCCCGTGCAGGGCGATACCTTTTTCCAGACGGCCGTCCGCCCAGTCATAGAGTTGATCTAACTCCTCGGGTGGCGCGCCCGCGGCCTCCTTCTCCTTTTTGATTTCCATGGTCCGGTCCAGGCGGGTGAGGCTTTCCTTGAGATCCCCCCCCGCGTGCACCGGGTCGTTTGGCCCGTAGAGGATGAGGAACCGGAGGCCGCCCTTTTCGCCGGCCCTCTCCAGGCCTTCGAGGTAGGCGTCGAGGCCGGGGTTCCCCACCTGGTGCACAGGCGGGTTGGAGTAGCAGAGGATCGCGCCCGGGACCCCCTGGACCTCCACGTGATCGACGATCAAATATGTCTTGCCCTCTTCCCACTCAAAGATCGGGCCAACGTTTTTGTAATTGGACAGTTCGGTGGATCTGATGAGCTCTGCGGGTCCTTTCATCCTGGCCTCCATTGTCAATGTGAAGAAGTCTTTTCAGGGGCGACTCGCCATAGCCGATCACCTGAAGACCCCAGTGAAGGAATTCTTTGCCAAGCCAAGGTAAACAATTGTCAAAGGTTAATATTTACCGTAGATCAATAGCGAGAATCTTGTCAAGCATTTCTTTTTTCATTAAAATGAAGGGGGCTGCACATTGAAAAATCCGTGGTTCTCCAATTAAGTTGTTGATTTCAATAGGTTTGATAGAGCCCGGGCGTGGGAGGTAAAACGTGCTTGACGTGTATGAGATATTAGGTTTTACTAATATCCCTGAAATTATAAAAAATTGGTAATGGTGAATATTTTATGGTGAGCTGTGCCGGGATTTTGAGGTCCACATGAACATCGGGTCGCTGATTCGCACATACCGCAAGGAAAAAAAATTCACCCTGAAGGTGGTGGCTGAAAGGGCGGGCGTGTCCGAGGGCTTTCTCAGCCAGGTCGAGAACAACGTGAACTCCCCGTCCGTGGACACCCTCGTCAGGATATGCAATGCGATCGGCGTCAACGCCGGGGACCTCTTGAACAGGGCGGAAAACCAGGAAAGCTACGTGTTGATTCGAAAGGGCGAGTGGCTCGATGTGGATCTTCCGCACACGGGGTTCGCAACCCGCCGGTTCCTGCCCCCTGAAAGCCGGGCGGTCATCGACAGCGCCATCCTGGTGATTGAATCCGGAACATCCATTCCAGTTCGAAAAAATATAAAAAACGGTCAGGAAATACTCTGTATTTTGAAAGGATCCATAAAACTGGTGCAAGGTGAAAGCGAGATCCTGCTTGAAGAAGGGGACAGCGTCCACTGCTTCTCGGATCCCAAGAACCAGCGCATCACCAACGACAACCGCGAATCGGCCGTTGTGTTGTGGGTGGGGACCCTTTGACGGGGACACGCGATCCCTGGGAACCTGAAGATCGGCACGGGGTGGGGACCTTTTTCGCCTTGACAATAAGGAAGCCTATTATCTATAGTCACTTTGTAGCTAAATAGTAGCCATCTCAGGGAAAAACAACGAATCCGGAACGAACGGCCAGGGCCTCCGCCGGCTGGGAGGTTTCATGGAAAATTTCGGCGCGGACGTGGGGTGGGGTCCGGCCGGGAACACCCCCGAAGTGGGTCGGGGGTTGCATCAATCACAAGGTAGAGGGGGACATTGTATGAGCATTTTTGACGAGATCAGGGAAATCGTGGGAGAGGATAATGTCTTTGACGACCGGGTGGAGTGTCTCTGCAATTCCAGGGACATGTCGGTACACGAAGGCATTGCGGACGCCATCGTGTTCGCCAGGACCACGGAACAGGTCTCCGCGATCATGAAGCTGGCCCATCGGGACAAGATCCCCGTGACGCCCCGGGGAACGGGATCGAGCGTCACCGGGGCAGTGCTTCCCATACGTGGTGGGATCGTACTGGACCTGCACAACATGAACAACATCCTCGAGATCAACAAGGAGGACTTCTACGCGCGGGTGGAACCGGGCGTCGTGTGCATGCCCTTGAACGCCACACTGGCCAAGAACGGGCTCATGTTTCCCCCGAACCCTGGCAGCGAGGCCATAGCCACCATCGGCGGGATGGTCTCCACCAACGCCAGCGGCCACCGCGCGGTCAAGTACGGGACCACCCGCGACTACATCAAGGGGCTCAAAGTGGTCCTGGCGGACGGCACCGTCATGGAAACCGGAACCACCGCCCCGAAGACCTCTCTCGGATACGACCTGACCCATCTCTTCACCGCCGCCGAGGGAACCCTTGGGATCATCACCGAGATCATCATCAAGCTGGAGCCCAAGCCGGAGTATGACGCCATGGCCCTGGCCGTGTTCGGGGACCTGAACGCCGCCGGGGACGCGGTGACCGAAGTCATCACCTCGGGGATCAAGCTGGCCGGGTGCGAGATCCTCGACAAGAACAGCCTCAAGGTGGTCGAGGACGCCCTGGGCAAGGACGTGAGCACCATCGAGGCCCTCCTCATCATGGAGGCTGACGGCTCCAGGGAGGTGGTGACCAGGGACATGAACCGCATCGAGGAGACCTGCAGGAAGTACGGCGTTCAGGAGTTCGAGTGGACGGACGACCCGGCCAAGCGGGCTGAGATGATGATCGCCCGCGGACGCCTGGTCCCCACCCTTTCGAGGATCCAGCCCTTCAACAGGCTGATCCCCATCGCCGAGGACCTGGGCGTTCCCAGCACGAAAATCCCCGAGACCATCCGGAAGGCCCAGGAGATTTCCAAAAAGTACGACGTGCTGATCACCACCTTCGGGCACGTGGGGGATGGGAACGTCCACACCACATTCGTGGGCGACGTGCGGGACCGTGGTGCATGGGATCGGCTGAAACCCGCGGTCGAGGAGCTCGTGGACGCGGCCCTGAAAGTCAGGGGCACGCTGAGCGCCGAGCACGGGACGGGCATCACCCGGGCGGCGCACATCGAGCGCCAGCTCGGTCCGGCCATGGAGGTCATGCGGAAGATCAAAAAGGCCATGGACCCGGACAACATACTCAATCCCGGAAAGATGCGCCTCGAAAAAGAGGACAAGCCGGCGGACATCTACGATTATTTCGCCTTCAAGCCTTTGCTGGATAATCCCGAAGGCGCGAACAGCTTCGGCGGCGAGGTCGACAACGAGATCCTGGCCTGCATCCACTGCGGTTTCTGCCGCCTGGGGTGCCCCACCTTCAGCGTGACCCAGCGGGAGTCCAGAAACGCCCGGGGCCGGAACGCCCTCGCCTTCTCCATACTCAATGGAACCGTGGACATGGACAAAAACCTGGCAGAGGCCTTTTATTCCTGCACCACCTGCCAGGCCTGCACCTATTTCTGTCCGGCCCAGATCCGGGTGGACGAGATTGTGGAGGGGGCCCGCAAAAAGCTCTATGCGGCCGGCCTGACCCCGGAGCCTGTCCTGGCCGTGAGGAACAACATCCTCAAGACCGGGAACGTCTACGCGGAAGCGGCCAACGACCGCATCGAGATCTATCCCAAGGAGCTGAAGGAAAAGGCCCAGGCCGGAGAGCTCAAGGCCCAGGCCGAAACCCTGCTTTTCATGGGGTGCGTGCCCAGCTATCTGGACATGAAGATGGTCCCGAGCCTCATCAAACCCCTGGACGCGGCCGGCGTGGACTACACCACACTGGCCATGGAGGAGAACTGCTGCGGTTTTCCGATCTTCCTGGCGGGTTCGGACGAGTTCGAAGATCACGCGGCCCGCCTGATCAAGAGGCTTAAGGAGACCGGTGCGAAGGAACTGGTGACGCCCTGCGCGGGATGCTACAAGACCTTCAAGAAGCTCTACCCGGAGATCGGCGATCTCGGCATGGAGGTCTATCATTCGGTCCACTACCTGGAAAAGCTTCTGAAGGACGGCAAACTCCAGCTCAAGGGGGATTTCGCCAAGAAGGTCACCTACCACGACCCGTGCGACCTGGGGAGGACCTTCAAGATCTTCGAGGAGCCCCGGAACGTCATCAAGCAGCTGCCGGGTGTCGATTTCGTGGAGATGGCCCGCAACCGGCTCCAGGCCCGGTGCTGCGGGAGCGGAGGCGGCCTGCAGGCAAACGACCCCGACCTGGCGGTCAAGATGGCGGCCGAGCGCGTGCGGGACGCCCTGGCCGTGGGCGCCGAGGTGATCATCTCCGGGTGCGCCGCGTGTAAGGACAACCTGAGAAAGGGCGCCAAGGCCATTCCCAAACAGGAGAGGGGCAAGATCAAGGTCATGGACATCACCGAGGCCGTGGCCGCCGCCATGGAATAACCTTTCAACCGTTGTGGAAACGTCGTCAAAGGGCCCCGGGGGCGTTCAGCCTCCGGGACACTGGGAGATCACCATGTCTGAAAAGAAAGAAGGATCAAGAAGATCCATTGCCGCGGCCAAGGTCTGCAAGAAGATCATGGCCGATCATTTTTACGAGTTGGATGAGGCCGCCAGGACCGGCTCCAGGAAAATAGCCTGGTGCACGAGCGTGGGCCCCGCGGAGCTGCTTCGCGGGATGGGGTTTCTGGTGTATTACCCGGAAAACCACGGGGCCATGCTCGGCGCCACGCGCATGGCCACCGAACTGATCCCCTACGCGAACGCCATGGGGTACTCTCCCGATATTTGTTCCTACCTCACATGCGATGTGGGCTCCTACCTGCAGAAAAAGACCCCCCTCACCATGGCCTACAACATCGAGTCCGTTCCCAGGCCCGACGTTCTGGTTTTCAACACCAACCAGTGCAGGGACGTCCAGGACTGGTTCGCCTGGTACGCCAGGGAGTTCGGGGTCCCCCTGGTGGGGATCCACAGCTTCAGGGGCATCAAGGATGTGGGGAAATCCCAGGTACAGGACATCGCCCAGCAGATCAGGGATCTCGTCCCGCCGCTCGAAGAGGTCACCGGGGAAAAATTCGACATGGACCGTTTCAAGGAGGCGGTGGAGTTCTCCAGGCGCACGTCCGTCCTGTGGAGGGCCTCCCTGGAGTCCGCCGCGGCCGTGCCCTCGCCGTGGACATTCTTCGACGCCACCATCCACATGGGCCCGGCCGTTGTGGCCCGGGGCACCCGTGAAGGCTATGAATACTACGAAAAACACCTCCTCCCGGAGCTCGAACAGCGCGTAAAGGACGGGGTGGCGGCCGTTGACGGGGAAAGGCACCGGCTCTACTGGGAAGGGATGCCCATCTGGGGTAAGCTGAGGCCGCTCTCCGAGCAGTTCGCGTCCCTCAAGGCCTGCATTGTTGCCTCCACGTACTGCAACTCGTGGATCTTCGACCAGCTGGATGCGGCCGAACCTTTCGAGAGCATGGCCCGCGCCTACACGGAGCTGTTCATCGTGAGGGACGAGTCCTACAAGGAACAGTACATCAGGGACTGCCATAATCTCTTCAAGTTCAACGGCATCATTTTCCACGATGCCAAGACCTGCCCCAACAACTCCAACAACCGCTACGGCATGCCGGAGAGGCTGAGTGAAAAGCTCGGCATCCCCACGTTGACCATCAACGGGGATCTCTGCGACCTGAGGTGTTACTCGGAGGAGCAGGCCAAAACCAATATCGAGGCCTTCATCGAGCAGTTGGAGGAGAGCTGATTCGGGAACAGGGGTTGAAATAGAGAGATGGGAAAAAACCTGTTTGTCGGTGTGGATGTGGGGGCCTCGCGAACCAAGGTCGCCGTCCTGGACGAGGCGTGCAGCCTGATCGGGCACTCCGTGGAAAAGTCCGGGACGGATTTTGAGCGCACCTCGCAAAAGTGTCTTGAAATCGCGCTTGAAACGGCCGGGGAACCCCCTGGCGCCGATTTCCAGTGCGTCTCCACGGGCTATGGGCGAAAAAACGTCCCGTTCAGCCATGCCACCAAGACAGAGATAGGCTGTCACGCCAAGGGCTGTTTCCACTACTTCCCCATGGCGTTGACCATCATCGACATCGGGGGGCAGGACAACAAGGTCATCAAGCTCGACGAGCACGGCAGGCGGCTGAACTTCAAGATGAACCGGAAGTGCGCCGCGGGCACGGGGGCCTTTCTCGAGGAGATGTCCATGAGACTCGACATCCCCCTCGAGGAGATGGACGGCCTCGCCCGCTTGTCGGAGCACATGGTGGAACTCGGCAGCTACTGCACGGTTTTTTCGGGGACCGAGGTTCTGGAGAAAATTCGCCAGGGGATCAAGGTCCCGGATCTCGTTAAGGGGATTTTTTACTCGGTCATCAAGAGGGTGCTCGAGATGGATTCCCTGACCGATCAGGTGGCCGTGACCGGGGGGGTCGTCGCCCACAACCCCTACCTGGTGGACATGATTCAGGAGATCATCGGGCGTGAGGTTCTCGTGCCCGAGCACCCCCAGCTCACCGGTGCGGTGGGCGCGGCCCTTTTCGCCCTGGAGGAATTCCGGACCGAGGCCCCGGGCAGTTGACCCGGTCTTTTTTTCTTTTGAAAAAGCGGGCTCGGGGCTGTAAAAGGAAAATTCCATGAAAGGGCCGCGTGAGGGGGTGCGGCAATTTATACAAAACTTAATATCGAGGGGGACTCAATGTTGAAGAGCAAGTGGATGCATATGGGGACGGTCTTGAAGATGCACGCCATCAACTATCCCGAGAAGCTTGGATGGCAGGACAAGACCAGGGAGCACAGTTTCAAGGAATGGAACGAGCGTTCCTGCAGGCTGGCGAACGGGCTCAACGCCCTGGGCTGCAAGCACAAGGATGCCTTTGCGGTCATCGCTTACAACCGCGGCGAATGGATGGACATCTATGCCGGCTGCGCAAAGGGCGGGCAGATGGTCGTCCCGGTCATGTTCCGTCTGGCGGGACCCGAGATCGAGTACATCGTGAACCATTCCGAATGCAAGGCCTTTATCGTGGAAGCCCCTTTTGTGGAGCTCATCAACAGCATCAAGGACAAACTTCCAGTGCCCAAGGACGCCTACATATATCTGGGAGACGGCCCCGCGCCCGAGGGCTATGTCCAGTACGAGGAATGGCTGGAAAAATCCACGCCCGAAGAGCCCGACTACCTGGTGGACGCGGACGACATCTGGACCATCATGTACACCTCCGGGACAACCGGCCGCCCCAAGGGCGTCATGCGGACCCACGAGAGCTACCTCGCCCAGTACTATCTCAACGACATCAATGTGGGCGTGCGTCCCACGGACAAGGTCATGCTGGTCATGCCCATGTGCCACGTCAACTCCATCTACTACTCTTTTGCGTACACGCTGGTGACGGCGCCCGTGTTCGTTTACAACATGGTGAGCTTCGACCCTGAAGACCTCCTGAGGTCCATCGACACCTACAAGATCACCTTCACCTCCCTGGTGCCCACCCATTACATCATGATGCTGGCCCTTCCCGACGAGGTGAAGAACAACATCGACGTCTCCTCCATCAGGCAGCTCCTCATTTCGTCGGCGCCCGCGAGGAAGGACCTGAAGCTTGCCATCATGGAGTACTTCAAGAACGCCGAGCTCTGGGAGGCATACGGCAGCACCGAGGGCGGCCTGGTGACACTGCTCCGGCCCGAAGACCAGTTCAAGAAACTCGGCTCCATAGGCAAGGAGATCTTCGGCACTGACAGGATCAGGATCCTCGACGAAAATCGCAACGAAGTGCCCGACGGCGAGGTCGGGGAGCTCTTCTACCGCACGCCCATGCTCTTCAAGGAGTATCTCAAGGAGCCTGAGAAGACCAAGGAGGCCTTTGACAACGGGTGGTCCTCGGCCGGGGACATGGTCCTGCGGGACCCGGACGGCTACTATGTGCTCGTGGACAGAAAGGCCAACATGATCATCACCGGCGGTGAGAACGTCTATCCCTCGGAGGTCGAAAGTGTGGTGGGAGCTCACGAGGCGGTGAGGGACATTGCGGTCATCGGCATCCCGAATGAAAAATGGGGGGAGGCCATCAAGGCCGTGATCGTGCTTCACGAAGGTTATGAGCCGAGCGACGAGCTCGCAAAGAATATTATTGACTTTTCCAAGGATAAAATTGCAGGTTATAAGCGTCCGAAGAGCATCGACTTCATCAAGGACGAGGAGATGCCTCGTACGCCCACAGGGAAGATTCTCCACAGGATCCTCAGGGAAAAATACGGCACGTGGAGCGAATCCTGATCTGACGAGGGAGTGCTGAAATCCCCGCCCCGGAGGGGCATCCCGTTTTCCGGGCAGGGGTTTCAAGATTTCGTTTCAAAAAAATGACGCCAATGATTGGAGGAAAAGCTGACATGTTGAAAAACGCGTTTATCCCTTACAAGGGTTACTACTCCAGCCCCTTCTCGCGCTGGCAGGGAACCCTGCAGTACGAAAACGCCATCTCGCTTGCGGGCAAGACGGCCAAGCGCTGGCTTGAAAGCAAGGGTTGGGACCCGGAAATGTACGAGTACCTGGTCTTTGGGATCACCATCGGGCAGCATCACCAGTTCTACGCCAGTGCCTGGGCCGCCGCTCTCATGGGGGCGGGTAAGATCCCCGGCGTGACCCTCAGCCAGGCCTGCACCACGTCCACCACCTGCATCTGGAACGCGGCGATGGGCGTGGAGAACGGAATGTACAGTGTGGTCGCGACCCTCATGGCCGACCGCTGCTCCAACGGCCCCCACACCATCTGGCCCAACCCCCTGGGACCCGGCGCCGAGGTGATTTCCGAGAACTGGATGATGGACAACTTCAACAGCGATCCCAACGTGGGGCTTCGCATGATCGAGACCGCGGAAAACGTGTCCAAGGAAGGTGGTTTCACCAAGGAGCAGGCGGACGAGCTTTCCCTGCACCGGTACGAGCAGTACCTCATGGCCCTGGAGAACGACCGCGAGTTCCAGAAGCGCTACATGTTCCCGGTGGAAATCAAGATGTCCAAGAAGAAAACCGTCGTGGTGGAGGCGGACGAAGGGATCACCCCCAGCACGGCCGAAGGGCTGGCCGCCCTCAAACCCGTCATCCCCGGCGGCATTCTGAGCTTCGGCGCCCAGACCCACCCCGCGGACGGCAACTGCATGCTCACGGTCGCCACCAGGGAGAAGGCCGACGAGCTGAGCGCGGATACATCCATCCCCATGCAGGTCGTTTCCTATGGTTTCTCTCGTGAAAAACCGGGCTACATGGCGGCCGCGCCGGTTCCGGCGGCTCGAATGGCGCTCAAGAACGCGGGGCTCGAGATTTCCGACATCAAGGTCATCAAGACCCACAATCCCTTCATCGCCAACGACCTCTACATGGCCCAGCAGTTGGGGATCGACGCAAAGGGGAGCGATGCCCAGGGCTTCAACAACTACGGCTCGAGCATGGTCTACGGGCATCCCCAGGGACCCACGGCCGGCCGGAACATCATCGAGGGCCTTGAGGAGACCGTCATGAAGGGCGGCGGATACTTCATGTGGGCGGGTTGCGCGGCCGGGGACACGGGCGGCGCCCTGATCATCAAGGTCGGTTGATAAAGACTCATTTTTCACACGATCAATAATGAAGGGGTCGGCCCTGCGGATGGGGCGGCCCCTTTCGTGTTTCTACATGCCTCAGCATAGGCACCTTAGAATACGATGGAAAAAAATTACCACAGAGGACGCAGAGGACACAGAGAGGCTGATGCCACCCACTGCATCCGCTGCGGCGCCTGCTGCCGCTCGGGAAGTCCCAGCCTCCACCCTCAGGATCTGGACAAGATCGTCGAGGGGAAAATAGGCGCGGAACACCTCTACACGCTACGAAGGGGTGAGGTGGTACGGGACAACGTCAGGGGCGGCCTCACCGTCCTGCGGTCCGAGAGGATCAAGATCAGGGAGAGGGTAACCGGCCCCTGCCCGGGAGCCTGCTGTTATTTCGACCCCACGGGGAATGCTTGCGGGATTTATGAAAACAGGCCGTCCCAGTGCGCCGCCCTTGCCTGCTGGGACACCTCCGTCTTCATGGAGATTTATGAAGGGCCCGGCCTCACCCGAAGGGACCTGATCCGCGATGAGGGGGCCCTGACCCTCATGGAGGAGCACGAGGAACGCTGCGACTATGCGAGGATCGAGCGCATTGTCAAGAGGCTCAGCGTGGACGGAGACTCCGCGGCCCGGGAACTCGTGGATGCCATCCAATACGACCACCGTGTGCGGCAGGCGGCGGTCCACGAACTCGGCCGCAGTCCCGGCGAATCGGATCTCCTGTTCGGCCGCGCCCTGATCCACAATCTCCCCGTGTTCGGCCTCGAGGCCGAGACCCGTCCGGACGGCTCCCTGCGGCTCAGGCGCCTCCGATAAACCTAACCGCCACGGTCCGTCAAGAAGATCGACGTGGCGAAAAAAACCCCGCCGCCCAAAAGGCGGCGGGGTCTTCACTCACAAAGTGGAAGGAACGGGTAGGCTTGTTAGAACAGCCCTTCCACCTTTCCTGTCTTGGTGTCCACGTCTATGCGGCGGAAGGCCGGGTTGGAGCTCGTTCCGGGCATCAGGCTGATGGTCCCCGCGCACGGGCACAGGAACTTGGCTCCCGAGTAAATGAGGACGTCCCGAATGGGCAGCGTCCACCCCTTGGGGACTCCCTTGAGCGTGGGATCGTGGCTCAGGCTCAGGTGGGTCTTGACCATCATGGTGGAGTAATCGTCGTAGCCGGAGTCGGCTTCCAGCATCTTGGCCTTGGCCTCGGCCTCGGCGCTCCAGGACACGCCGTCCGCGCCGTAGACCGTCTTGGCGATGGTTTCCACACGCTCGCGCAGTTTCATCTCCAGCGGGTACAGGAACTGGAAGTCGTTTCCTTCCTCGCAGGCTTCCTTGACCGCTTCGGCGAACTCGATGGCGCCGTTGCCGCCGTCGGCCCAGTGGGTGGAGACCGCACACCGGGCGCCCGCGGCTTCAGCAGCCTTGCGCACGGCCGCGATTTCGTCCTTGGTGTCCGTGTGGAAGGCGTTGATGCAGACCACGGGGTTGATCCCGGCCTTGCGGATGGTCTGAATGTGCTGGACCATGTTGGGCGTGCCGTTTTCCACCAGCCCCACGTTCTCCTTGACGTAGGCCTCGTCGAGGGCCAGGCCGGCGACCACCTTGGGACCGCCGCCGTGCATCTTGAGGGCGCGGATGGTGGTGGTGAGGACGGACACGTGGGGCTTGAGGCCGCTGTTCCTGGACTTCACGTTCCAGAATTTCTCGAACCCGATGTCGGCGCCGAACCCGCTCTCGGTCACGTGGTAGTCAAAGAGTTTGAGGCCAACCCTGTCCGCGATGATGGAAGACTGACCCACGGCGATGTTGGCGAAGGGTCCCGCGTGGACCATGCAGGGCTGGTACTCGGCGGTGCACATGAGGGTCGGGTTGATGGTGTTTCGCATCCATGCGGTCATCGCGCCGCCCACCTCGAGGTCCTTGGTCTTGATGGGTTTTCCCGTCTTGTCGAATGCCAGGGTGATTTCATCCATCCTGGCGCGGAGGTCCGGGAGATCGCGCACGATGGAGAGTATGGCCATGAGCTCGGAGGAAACCGCGATGCCGAATTTGCTCTGCATGGTGTATCCGTCAAAGCGGCCGCCGAGACCGATGATGATGTTTCGGAGGGCCTGGGCGCAGAAATCGATGATCCAGCCGAATTCCACCCGGGTGGGGTCGATGTCCAGACGGCGCATGCCGGTGAGGCGCTGGAGCTGCTCGTCCGTGTAGTTCCGCTCGTGCTGCATCCTGGCGTTCAGGGCGACCATGGCCAGGTTGTGGGCGTTCATGATGTCGTTGATGTCGCCGGTGAGGCCCATGGAGAATTCGGTCATTGGGATCAAGAGAGCGTTCCCGCCGCCCGCCGCCGTGCCCTTGATGTTCATGGTGGGGCCGCCCGAGGGTTGACGCAGCGCGCCGCCCACGTTCAGGCCGAGCTTGCCCATGCCTTCCATGAGACCCACGGACGTGGTGCTTTTGCCCTCGCCGAGCGGGGTGGGGGTGATGGCCGTGACCTCGATGTACTTGCCGTCGGGTTTGTCCCCGAGCTGCTCCATGATCTTGATGAAGTCGAGCTTTGCGAGCCTGCCATAGGGCTGGAACTGTTCTTTGGACAGGCCCAGCTTTTCGCGCCACTCGTCAGGGGTGGGCATGTTCTCCTCGGCGGCCTCGGAGATCTGCCAGTCTTTCATGTTAACCGCATCATATGCCATACTCTTTTTCCTCCTTCATGCGTGGGTTTGATTGTCAAACTGAGACAATTTTGCGCCAATCATTTAAAATATCGCAGTTTTGCGAAATGATCCCTACCACAAAAATCCTTAGGCCGTCAAGTACAAGAGGATCGATTTTCCTCCAAGCGTCGAGGAATTTTCAGGGTTCAGATCAGCCTCCAATCATGCTATTAAATTTCAGGGATTGCCAGTTTTTTTCAGGGGCCTCCATCCACGGGCGCTTTTCATGGACGGCGCCCGGACTCCAGGCCCCAAAACCACCGTGCCAGACAAAGGGAGGAAATGAAATGACCCGCAAGATACAGCCCCTCGGGTTCCTCGGGGCAGGCAACATGGCAGGCGCCCTCATTCGGGGGCTCTTGAAAGACGGTACCTACACCCCGGGGGAGATCCGCGCTTCGGACAGTGACCCGGAAAAGACATCGCTGCTCGCCGGCGAGACCGGGATAAGACCCTGCGGCTCCAATGCGGAGCTGCTCCGCGAGTGTGCGGCCGTCGTGCTGGCGGTCAAGCCCCAGGTCGTGGACGAGGTGCTGAAAGAGGTGAGAGACGAGGTCAGGGACGATCACCTGATCTTTACCATCGCGGCGGGAATCCCCTTGCGCCGGATCTCCAGGGGGATCGGCCGGACGGTTCCCATGGTCCGTGTCATGCCCAACACCCCCGCACTCGTGGGCAAGGGGATGTGCGCGTTGGCGGCGGGGGAAAAGGCCGTTGAGGATCACATGGAGATTGCCCGCGGGATTTTCGGTTCCGTGGGGGAGACGATCACCCTAAGGGAGGACTTGATGGACGCGGTGACCGCGCTTTCCGGGAGCGGCCCGGGGTTTGTCTTCAGGATCATGGAGGCCTTTGTGCGGGCGGGCCGGGAGGCCGGCTTCAGCGAGAAGGAAGCGGTCAAGCTGGTCCTGGCGGTCTTCACGGGCGCCGGACACCTGGCGGCACAATCCGACAAAAGCCTCTCGGAGCTGCGCACGATGGTGACGTCCCCGGGGGGCACGACCGAGGCGGGTCTCAGGGTCATGGACGGCAGGGGACTGGAAAACATCATCCTGGAGACGGTGCTCGGCGCCCTGGCGAGGGCGCGGGAACTGGGGCGCGAGGATGCTTGACCTGGACAGCCTATTCCTGTAATCTCGTCGATGTCCAACAATTGTCGACGGGCACCAAACGGTGGCCGGACCTTATCCACGCCGGCCGTGTTATCCGGTCAAATTTCATGTGCGGGAGGCTGATCCGATGAGCAGTCCGTTAAAGTGGTTGATGACCGTGCTCGTGTTCTGCGCCCTTGTGGCCGGTTTCGCGGGATGTTCCACCCCGGGGGGAAGAACCCCGGGAGATGTCATCGATGACAGCACCATAACCACAAAAATCAAATCCAGGCTTTTTGCGGATTCCATCCTCAAGGGGTTCTCCATAGACGTGGACAGCTTTCAGGGGGACGTGACACTTACGGGCGCCGTCAAAACCCCCCGGGAAAAGGAAAGGGCCGCGGAAATCGCCCGTAAAACCATGGGGGTCAAAAGCGTCAACAATCTTTTGAAAATCCAGTAGGCCCTCGACAGCGGGCATGTCCGGGCGGAGGAAATCTGGCGCGGGCTGGGATTCCGGTTCAGGTCCCGGCCCTTGCACTCAGCAGGAAGATGTACCTGGAGGTCGCCGGCCCCAGGATTATCTGGTTTTTCTTCTGATCCAGGAGGGCCCGGGATACCCTGTGCGCGCCGCCGATCTCCCTGCCGTTGACCACGGTGCCGAATGCGCTCCCCCTGTCCAGTATCCAGAGGCGTCCCCCTTCGTTGACAACAGCCATGTGGTTTCTGGAAATGACGTAGGGTTTTTTCTCAGGCACCGCAAGGTGGTTGTTGTAAAAGACGTCCGTTTTGGCTTCCGCGGATTCACGGCCGATGAGGAAGGGAAAATTCTTTATGAGGAGTTTCTTCCCTTTCAAGACCTCTTGCGCCTCTTGTGTCTGCCCTTCCAAAAGCACCTCGCAGGAGACTTCCGGGTGGTGGACCGCCCCGGCCGCCGTGTTTTCCGCAAGCATGTCGCCGGCCTGCCGGAGTCTCTCGAAGAGGCTCTTCATGATGGGGATGAGTACCGCCGGTCTGCTCGAGAGAAGTCGGTTGAACTGGTCCCGATCTATGACGCGCGCCTTGAGTTGGGTGACGGCCCGGACGGAGGCGGATCGAGGCCTGTCCTCGATGAGTCCCATCTCTCCGAAGACCTGGCCGGGTCCCACACCGGCCAGGACGACTTCCCCTCGCCCCGCTTTCTTGAAAACCTCGGCGGTCCCGGAAAGGATGATGAAGGCCGAAGTGCCGTAGCTCCCCTCTTCAATGACAATGGTTCCCGCCTCGAATTTTTCCACCGTTTCCATGGGACTCTCCTGCGGATCGTAGACTGCTGGAACCCGATTCGTGATGCGCGCGGGGAGTTTACCACAGGCAGACGCCCCGCGGCAAGGTCTGGGACGGTGCGCGCCGCAAGCCGGCGTTCTCTTCCTTGACGCGGCCACGCCATTTCCCTATACTCTGTGCCTGTCTTTTTCCGTAAGAATCCCACATGCGAACGGGGCTTGCACCCCGAGGAATGAGAAGCAGTGATCAGGCCCTTTCATCGCCTTCGGGGCGGTCGGGGGCACGAGAAGCCCAGTGACTATTTGCTTCGATCACGATTGCGATTTCGATAAATCTTGAGGCATTAGGGGGTCTTCCACCGGGGGCGGGCATCCTTCCGTTCGAGGAGCCTGCTGGATTACGGCCTTTTTCAGGATGACGATGCGGGGTTTTTTGTAGGTGTAGAAACTCAGGGAAAGGCGGCGTTTTGCCATGCTGGATCAACTCTTGAAGAATCCTGATGTGAAAAAGTTCATGACCTCCTTCGAGGCGGGGCAGACCCTCTTCATGGAGAACGATGCCAGCCGGGATCTTTACATCCTTGTGTCCGGGAGTGTGGATATCATCAAGGGCCAGAAAAAGATCAACGAGATCACCGAGAGCGGGGCCCTCTTCGGCGAGATGAGCCTCTTCCTGGATTCCAGGCGCACGGCCACGGTCAAGGCCAAGACGGACGTGAAAGCCATCAGGATACCCCCGGAGGAAATAGACAGGTTCCTTGACAGCTGCCCCGATGTGGTGTGGGAGATCACGCGATACCTTGCCAAACGTCTGGACATGGCCAGCCGGATCCTTTACGGCCTCAATGAGTTCTACGATCAGCTGCCCGACGCCGTCATCATGACGGACCGTGAGGGCAGGATCATTGCCTGGAATGCCGCCGCATCCCTGCTCTACGGCAGGGACTCCGACCAGATGCGCCAAAGCTCCGCCGAGGAAATTTACGAAGACCCAAAGATTTACAGGGATTACCTGAACGAGGTTCAGGACAAATTCGCGGTGAGCGAGCGCATCCTCAACGTCAGACATCCCAAGAAGGGCCTTCGTTCCATCTCTACAAGCATGAATGTCCTCTATGACGCCCACCACAATTTTCAGGGGGTGCTCTCCCTCGGCCGCGACGTGACGGAGGCCAAGAAAATGGAGAGGCGGTATTTGAGGATACGCAACTGGGTGCTGCCCGCTCTTGTGGCGCTCGGGCTGCTGGCGGTGGTGACCTTCTTTGTCTACCCCTATTTCACCAAGGGTTACCTCCCCATGGACACCCAGAAGCAGGATCTCAAAAACCAGCTTGCAAAGGACTATCTCCTGCTCCGCTCCATCCTTGCGGAGCCTTTTGCCGCCGGGGACAGGGAGAAAACCAATCACCTCCTCAGGGAATTTTTCGATGTTCAGGACGTCTCCGCCGCCATTTACAAGGGGCTCGTCCTTCTCAACGATCAAAAGCGTGTCTTTGACGCATACTCCGTCGACATGGATGATGACGAGCTGAACGAAATGATCGGGAACAGCTATTCCGGAATACCGTTCCTGGGTTCCGATGATTCGGTTCACAGGGTGCTCACCCTCTACCGGGTCAGCAAGGAGTATCCCATGGGATACCGGGGCATCGAGGTGGCCTTTGAGATGAAACGGAACGGGGAGTTCCTGGGGTGGCTTCTGTTTCAGATGGACACACAGAAACTCACAAACATCTACGAACTGGACGAGGACAGTCTGCTGAAGTTTCGATTCAAGGATCCCGAGGAAAAACCCGGCAGGTGAATAGGGGCTGCCCCTCCCGCGCCTGTGCGGTCGAAAAGGTCTGTCTTGACATGAGAGCGGAACCTTCACCATGAGAACTCACAAATCCCTACTGCCTTCAGCGTTCAAAGTGGCGCGCTTCGAGGCCGGCGAAATGGAGCTGCGGATTCAGGGACGCATGGACCTTGCCGAATCCGCCGGGATGATCAAGGGCGCCAGGAGGCTGCTGGAGGGCAACGGCATCCGGACCCTGACCGTGGATCTCGGCGGGGTCGAGTATCTGGACGATTACGGTCTGCTGGTCCTTCTGGAGCTCAGGGAGGGCATGGAGGCCGTCAAGGGGGGGTTCTACCTGAAGAATCCCAGTGAAAACGCCAGGAACGTCCTTTCCATATTCGATTTTGACAAGGTAAAGAGGCCCGTAAGCCTTGAAAAGAAGCGGCGGCCGGATGTCTTCACTCGAGTGGGTGAGGCCGCCCTCAAGAACTGGGACGATCTCAGGTACATGATCTCGTTTCTCGGTTCCGTGTGCCTCGCCATGGTGCACGTCGTGCGCTTCCCGGGCACTCTGCGCCGGGAAGAGACGCTCCTGACCATGCAGAAGACCGGTTTCGACGCACTGCCCATTGTGGGACTCATCAGCATGCTCCTGGGCATGATCCTGGCCTTCATGTCGTCGGTGCAGCTCAAGCAGTTCGGGGCTGACGTCTACGTGGCTTCCCTGGTCTCCCTGGCCATGGTCCGGGAACTGGGGCCCGTCATGACGGCGATCATCGTCGCGGGACGGACGGGTTCCGCCTTTGCAGCGGAAATCGGCACGATGAAGGTCTCCGAGGAGGTGGATGCCCTTTTCACCATGGGCATGGACCCCACGCGGTTCCTCGTGGTTCCCAAGATGATCGCCTCGGCCGTCATGGTCCCGTTCCTCACGCTGTTCGCGGATGTGTTCTCCATCCTGGGGGGGATGCTTGTGGGGGTCTTTCTTCTGGACCTGACCCCGAACTCCTATATCGCGGAGACCTTCAGGTTTCTGGCGCTCAGGGACATCGTGTGGAGCTTCGTCAAGAGCACGGTTTTTGCACTCCTGATTGCGTGGATAGGATGTCTCAGGGGGTTCCAGGTGAGGGGAGGGGCGGAATCGGTGGGTCAGGCAACCACCTCGGCCGTGGTGAGCAGCCTCTTCCTCATCATCCTTTCGGATTCCCTGTTTGCCGTCATCCGGGTTTACTGGGGTTGAGGGGGGCTTTCATGAGGATCGGCATCGCATGACGGACAGACCCATCATACAGGTTCGAAACCTGGTGGCCGGCTATGGCGAAACCGTCATCCTCCACAACATCTCCTTTGACGTCTACGAGGGGGAGATATTCGTCATCCTTGGGGGGAGCGGCTGCGGCAAAAGCACCCTCCTGAAGCATCTCATTGGGCTCATCCCCCCCATTTCGGGGGAGGTGATCATCGACGGCCACGACATCAGCAGGTGCGATGAAGAGACATTTCAAGAGATCCTGAAAAAAATAGGGGTGCTCTACCAGAGCGGCGCCCTGTTCGGCTCCATGACCTTGGCCGAGAACATTGCCCTGCCCATCGGGGAGTACACGGACCTGACGCCGCGGTCCATTGCCGCCCTGGTCTCCATGAAACTGGGCCTCGTCCACCTGGACGGCTTTGAAAATCACCTGCCCTCGGAGATCAGCGGGGGCATGAAAAAGCGGGCGGGTCTTGCCAGGGCCATGGCCCTCAATCCCAAGGTCCTCTTTTTCGACGAACCGTCCGCGGGTCTGGATCCGATCACCTCCGCGGAACTGGACAACCTGATCATCCATTTGAACAAGTCCCTGAACACCACCATGGTCATTGTCACCCACGAGCTGTCGAGCATTTTTGCCGTGTCCCATCGGGTCATCATGCTGGACAAGCGGGTCAAGGGGATTATCGCCGAGGGGGATCCGAAGTACCTCCGAGATCACAGTCAAAACACATTCGTCAGACAGTTTTTCAATCGGACGCTCGAGGCTTGAGGCCCGGGATGCCTAAAAAGGTCGCTTGAATGGCTTCACAAAAGACAAAGTTTACGGTTGGTCTGTTCATGCTCGGGGGCGTGGTCATCGCTCTAGCCGGTATTCTCTGGGTCGGCATGTCGAGTCTGTTTCAAAAGGGCGAGAGGTACGTGACGTACTTCAATGAATCCGTACAGGGGCTGGATGTGGACTCCCCGGTCAAGTACCGGGGGGTGTCGGTCGGCCGGGTGGAGAGGATAAGTGTTGCGCCCGACAGCAAGCTCATCGAGGTTGTCCTGAAAATAGAAGACAGGCAGAAACTCGAGGAGGGCATCGTGGCGCAGCTCAAGAATGTGGGCATCACGGGTCTCATGTTCGTGGAGCTTGACCAGCGAAAGATCGGCGAGCCCGTCCAGACTCTGAAACTGAGCTTTCCGGCCAAGTACAAGGTCATCCCGTCAAAACCCTCGGACATCAGCGAGCTCTTGAAGGGCATCGACGAGGTGATCAAGCAGGTCAAGAACTTCGATCTCCCCGGAGTTTCGGAACGGTTGAAGAAGACCCTGGACGCGGCGGCGAAGACAGTGGAAGGCGTCAACGAGGCCGTTGCGCAGGCCGATGTGAAGGCCATTTCCGAGGGGGTCCAGGCGGCCCTGAAGGACCTCCGTCAGGTCATAGAGCCGAATCGCTGGCAGCGCATCATCGTCTCCGTGGACGATCTCATCCAGAATACGGACAACGCGGTGACCAGCGCCGGAAGAACCGTGAACCGGATCGACGGTATTGTTGTGGAGAAGAGGGCGGCCGTACTGGCGGCGGTGGATGAATTCGGGAAGGCCATGGAGAACGCCAACATCTTCCTGGAGAAGGGAACGGCGGTGGTGGACACAACGGGCGCTTCCATCGGGGAACTGCGGCGCTACCTTGTCTTCACCGCCCAGAACCTGGAGAGGGCCTCGGAAAACCTCACCAGGATCACGGAAACCCTGGCGGACAAACCTTCGGAGTTGATCTTCGGGGGAGCGCCTCCCCGACGGGAGGTGGAGGTGGATTACTGACGGCGCCCGCGGCACTGTCGATGGCGCGAACCTGACAAATATTGGATGGGGATGTCGAAGGACGGAGTCATTTATGCCAAAGAAGAGTCTTGTGTGGATATTGCCGGCGGTTCTGGCCCTTGCCACGGGTGGGTGCTTCCGCATGAACAAGCCCCCGGACCGGATTGAACACTACATGCTCGAATACGATGCCCCGGATCCAGGTGATCTCGCACCCCTTTCCGTGGTGGTTCGCATCGAGAGGTTCAGTGTCGCGCCGCCATACAACAGCAGCCGGATCATCTATCGTGAAAACGCCTTCAAACGAGAGGCGTACAACTATCACAGGTGGCGGGCAAACCCCGGCGATCAGGTGACCAACTTCCTGGGGCGCGATTTCCGCGAGTCCGGTCTCTTCAAGGCCGTGCTCCACCATGACAGCCGTTTTGCGGCGGTGTGCGTCCTGGAGGGCGCGGTGGAGGAATTCTATGAAAGGGACTCGGCGGATTCCTGGGAGGCGGTTTTGACCCTGAGCATCACCCTGGTGGCGGACCGGGAGCCGGATGTGAGCAAGAGGGTACTCTTTCAGGGGACCTACCACGAGGTGGAAATCTGTGAAAGGAAGAACCCAAGGGCCCTCACCGAGGCCATGAGCAGGGCCATGAAAAGGGCCTCCCTCAGGATCTTGCGGGACGTCCATGCCGCGCTTTCGGACGCGTTGCAGGGGGAAAGGGATTCTTGAATTGGATCGGTTCGCCATGCCCCGGATGATCGAACTCCACACCAACCGGCCCGAGTTGAACGGCTTTTTCGGCACATGGGTCGTCAAGGAGCCGATTTCAATGATCGTGGATGTGGGGCCGGCGACAAGCGCGGGCAACCTGCTGGACTCCCTGGCGGACCTCGGCGTCGAGACAATCGACTACATCCTCATCACCCACATCCACCTGGACCACGCAGGGGGGCTGGCAGCGGTACTCGGGAGATACCCCGAGGCAAGGGTGGTCTGCCACAAGAAGGCGGTGGCCCACCTGGTGGAGCCGTCAAGGCTCTGGGCCGGGAGCCTCCAGGTCCTGGGTGAAATGGCCGAGGCGTACGGTCCTCCGGAGCGGGTTGCCGAAGAGGTTCTCGTCCCACACGACGAGGCCCGCATACCCGGCCTGAGGGTTCTTGAAACCCCGGGCCACGCGCCCCACCACATAAGCTTTTCATATAAGGGGCATCTCTTTGCGGGCGAGGCCGGTGGGGTCTATTTCGATCTGGACGGGGCGGACTACCTGAGACCCGCCACACCGCCCAGATTTGATTTCCACGTGTCCATGAAAAGCGTGGAAACCCTCATGGCGCTTGAAGATCAGGTGCTCTGCTACGCTCACTTCGGCTCGGCCGAAAGCTCCCACCGGATGCTGGCCCGTTTCAAGGCCCAACTCCTCAGGTGGCGGGACATCCTGGAAAAGGAGCTCGAGACGGACCCCTCGGTCTCGGCGGCCGTGTGCACGGAGAGACTCCTCGGGAAGGACCCGGAGCTTGGAAACCTGCCCCTGATACCCCGGGAGATGCGCTCCCGGGAGCGTTTCTTTCTCGAAAATTCGGTGAAAGGCTTTGTGGAATACCTCAGGGCCTCCGCGGACGGGAAAGGCAGGCCTTGACCCCCCCGGCAAGCCTTCCCGCCCTTCCCGGGGATAAGGACGGCCGCAAGCCGGGGAAGTTCTTTCCGTCCGTCGATTGGCGGGGACGCCCGGAAGCGGCCGGCGAAAAAAGCGCGGAATCCGGGCCTTGATTTGGCTTGGGAAGATGATTACATTGAATCGCACAATGAACAGGGAGCCGGCACCGCCCCATGATGAGCGAAAATCACAATGAGAAGCAAAATTTCAAGACCCTGATCGAGGATGATGAGATAGGACGTGTGGAAGAAAGGCTCGAGATCATCGACGCCTTCCTGGGAACCGAAAGGCACGTCACCCTCCAGGAATTTCTGGATGTCCTGAGAGAAAAGGGGGCTGATTACGATCCGGAATTTGTCCGCCAATGCCTGAACAGGTGGGTGGAACACGGTTTTGCCCAGAAAGAGCACTTCGAGGGACAGCCGCCCCTCTACGAACATAGGCACCTCGGAAGACACCATGACCACCTGATATGCACCAAGTGCGGAAAGATCGTGGAATTCAACAACGAGGAGCTGGAACTCCTGCAGCTGCAGGTTGCGCGCGCCCATGGTTTCCACATGCTGCAGCACAAGATGGAAATTTACGGGATCTGCTCGGAATGTCTTGCGGAGCGCCAACCCCTGGTCCCCTTGACCCTGGCGAAGCAGGGGGAAAGGGTGGAGATAAAGGATGTGGCGGGCGGGAAAAGCGCCCACGGCCGCCTTGCCTCCATGGGTTTGAGAAAAGGGGACGTGCTGGAGGTCATCAGCAATGCAGGGCAGGGGCGCCTCATTGTGGGCCACGGGCCCACCCGATTGGCACTGGGCCGGGGCGTGGCGGAAAAGGTCATTGTTTCCCTGGCCGTCCAGTAGTCTTTCCATCCATAAACGGCCCTTTTCCTTCGCTCCGCTTCGCGGGGCTCAGTCCCACGCATTCGGCCCGGGTTCCCGGTTTCGCACTCTCTGCGTCGACCTGCGGGATGCCTTGTGCGGGCCGCCTCAGGCCAGGCGTTTCAAAAGATCCCGGGCCCGGTCCCTCAGTCTTCGAACGAGTCGCTCCAGCGGGCCTTTTTTTTCATACGACTCCAACTGCCGCCTGCTCAGGGCCTCGGGGCAGTGCCGGAGCTGGAGCTTCACCACGGCATTCAGGTCGTCCGCCAGAAAGCGCTGGTAGATGAGGTTGAGAGGAAAGGGCCTGAATTCCGATGCCGCAATGGCTGCGGACCAGTCCACAATGTAGGGCCTGTTATTCCGGCCCAGAAGGATGTTCGGGGCGCGCTTCAAATCGCAGTGGACAAGACCACGGGCGTGGACAGCGTCCACCAGTGTTCTCAGCTCTGTAAAAAACTCCGGGGAAAGTTTCAGGGTGTGCTCCAGCCCCTCCACGGGCACCCCGTCAACGACTTCCAGAATCAGGGTGTGAGGTGTGACCCTCCCCCTGCACGGTGGAATGCCCTCGAGCCCCCGCAGCCTCCGGTAGGCCTTTTCCTCACGCCACAGCAAAAATCTGCCCACGGTGTTCCTGTACAGGAACCGGTTGTTCCTGAAATCCTTGACCACCAGGCTCTGCCCCTGGAAATCCAGGAGCCAGATGGCTGGACGGGTGCTGGAGGGGGCCCTGAGGAGCCTTCGGCCTTTCATGGCGGGTCGTGGTATTTGAAATACGCCGCGCACGTCCCTTCGCTGGAAACCATGCACGCGCCCACCGGGTAACGCGGCGTGCACACGGTTCGAAAGAGAGGGCACTCCGGGGGGCGTATGCTCCCCTTGAGGACCTCGGCGCAGCGGCACCCCGGCGGCTCCAAGGGGGGCGGCACGTCTGTGTCGAAACGCGCCAGGGCGTCGTGCGACTTGTACTTGTCGCGGAGTGCCAGGCCGCTCCCTTCAATGGATCCCAGGCCGCGCCAGACGCTCGCGCAAGGTGTGAACACCTCCCGGATCATCCTGAGGGCGACCGGGTTCCCGGCCCGGGCCACGGCCCTGGTGTACTGAATCTCAGCGCAAGCTTCCCCCTTTTCGATCTGCCGGACGAGCATGAGGATGGACTGGAGGATGTCCACGGGCTCGAACCCGGCGACCACGCAAGGCGTGCCGTATTCCCCGGCCACGCGGTCGTATGTGGAGGTTCCTATGACGGTGCTCACGTGCCCGGGGCACAGGAAGCCGTCTATGCGGAAATCCGCCGACGACAAGAGGGCTTCCATGGCCGGGGGCAGCAGCTTGTGGGCCGAAAGCACATAAAAATTGCGAATGCCCTGGTCCGCAGCCGTCTTCACCGCGGCCGCCACGGTGGGTGATGTTGTTTCGAAGCCGATCCCCAGGAAAACGACGCTCTTTCCGGGGTTTTCCCGAGCGATTTTGAGGGCATCCAAAGAAGAGTACACCATTCGGACGTCGGCGCCCATGGAGGATTGTGCCATGAGGGTGCCGGTTGATCCAGGGACGCGCAGCATGTCCCCGAAGGTGGCGACAATCACCCCGGGGTTCGAGGCCGTCTTGACGCAACGATCTATTTCCCCGATGGACGTGACGCACACCGGGCAGCCGGGGCCCGAAACCAGTTCGATGTGCGGGGGGAGGAGGCTCCGAAGGCCGTGACGAAAGATGGACATGGTGTGGGTCCCGCATATCTCCATAATGCGGACGGGCCTGGTTGATGTCCTTCGGATGTCTTCCGCGATTCCCCGGGCCAGTCCGGCGTCCCGGTATTCATGGATGTGTTTCATAAAATTTGCGACGTGCGGATAAAAACGCTCCCGAAGGAAGACCCCTTCGAGAGCGTGTGAGGATCCTCGTGGAGATCAGTTTTCCTTTTTGGCCATTCTGGCCTCGGCGAGTTTTTCTCCAAGATTCTGCTCCTTGGCGACTTTCCTGCGTTTTGCGGAAAGGTATTTCGCTGCCAGGGGTTGCCGTGCCTTGAAGCCCCATTTGGCACGGTACTCCTTCGGGGTCAGCCCGTGTTCCTGCAGGTGCCTCTTGGTCAGGATCTTGAATGATTTGCCGCATTCGAGGCAGGTGACGGTGGCCTGTTTGATGGATTTCTTGGGATCCATGGCGGGGGCCTCGGAAGGCTTTTCCACATCGCTGGTCTCGTCTGCCTTCACGGCCTTGAGGGAGTCGTAAGTCGACTTGATGAGGCCGTCGATTTCTTCAGGGGTGAGCTTGGAAACCCCTGCCTGCGCCTGAACGATTTCTGCAGCCAATTCATACAGTGACTTTGCCATAAAATTCCTCCAATCATGAAATAGTGTTAAGTGGTGACAACTCAGTCGGCTTTGGAAGCCTCTTATATTCATAAATATAAATGAGTCGAAACAAACTAGAGCAGGAATGAGTTTATGTCAAGAGACATTGTGTTTTTTTCTTCCTATGGGGAAGCAAAATGAGAAAAAATAATATTTTTATGTCATTATTGCAAGCCTACGGAACGCCTGGCTGAAAGGCGATCGCAGCTCCAATAGCACGACATGACAAATTTTTTTTCCTCTCATGTGTGGCTCTTTTGATGCTGTGAAGATTGTCGCTCCTTGAGGGCGCTCTCATTTTTGTCGTTGGGGGCATCGATGATTAGGAGAGAGTGCTTATCCACAAGCTATATTTTTTACAATGTTAAGTGCCCGGAACATAAATGAGTCTTTTTTCGCAAGATCAAGGTGATCAAGGGGCGACGCGTAGGAGACCTGTCGTACGCCGCACCAGGAATCCCGAAGGTTGACGCTGGGATTGCAAAATCGGGGACCCGCGCCAAAGGCGTGGCACGGAGCCCCGCGAAGCGGGGGAGAAGAAAAAGGGCTGCTTATGGGTTGAGAATAGACCCCTGGGGCCTATCAGGCCAGGTTATAAGGCCCTTTGAGACCCGTGATGCGAGTTTGAACCCCAGCATTTTGTAGATGAGCTTGGCCGCTGCGAACGCGGAATTCCGATCCGCGGGATCGTGGGCGAGCTCGACGACGTCAAAGGCGGCAATATTTCTCTTAAAAAAAATGGCTCGGAGAAGCTCCAGCGCCTCGGTCCAAGAAAATCCCCCCGGCTCGGGCGTGCCGGTGCTTCGGACAACGCTCCAGTCCAGGACGTCCACGTCGAGGGTCAAAAAGACCGGGTCCGGCAGCCTTTCAACAGCCTCGGCCAGGTCGAATGTCGAAGCCCTGTACCGGTCCATGGTGCACACTTCAAGGCCTTCCCCTGCGATCTTTTGGGCCTCTTCAAGGCTCATGCTGCGAATCCCGATCTGGAGCGTGTCCTCGGTCTGCTCGCGGATGCGGGCCATGACGCAGGCATGGCTCAGGGGGCTTTCCATGTACGCGTCCCGGAGGTCGGCGTGGGCGTCGAGCTGTATGACGGAGAGGCGTCCGTAAGCCTCTGACAGCGCCTTGAAAAAGCCGATGCTCACGGAATGGTCGCCGCCCAGGAGCACGGGAAACCTGCCCGCCTTGAGGTGGGGGGACATGCTTTCCGCGACAGAGTCGATCATTGCCGCGGCGCTCGAGAGGTCACCGGGCGGCGGCAGGGTGGCGATACCCATGCGGCACGTCTCAAACCCCAGGGTTTCGTCATATGTCTCGAGCTCTCTCGACGCCTCGATCACGGACTCGGGTCCCTGGGCGGCGCCCTTCCCCCAGGAGACCCCCCCCTCGTAGGGCACGGGCAGAATGACCGCGGCGGCGGTCTCCGGATCATGGTAAGCAGGGTCGGCGTTGAGAAAAGGATCGGTCTTTCGTTTCAAAGGGCCCCCTCCAGACCGGCCAGCACGGACTCCATGCGCGGGACCAGGGATTTTGGGGGGCGCACCTCGCAGACGTCGAGGACATAGGCGACCAGGAGGGGGAAAACGACGCTGTACTCCCCCCAGACCTGCACCAGCTTGTCCTCGTCCACCGCCTTGTACTTGCCCCAGGTCACCGCCTCGCCAAAGGTACAGCTCGACAGGCTCCCTTCACGCTCCACGGCCGTTCCGATCTGAAGGCCCCGGTCCGCGCCCGTGTACTCCACCCCGAGGATCTGGTGAATTGTGGGGCCCGTCTGCTGGATGAAGTTCTTGGGACCTCCGCCGCCGAGTTCCACAAAGCCGGTACGTTCGGAAGAATAGACCACGGCGGCGGAGTCGAAGATGTCCTTTTGCGCTGACAGGGTGATGGGAAACCCCTCCCTGTCCGTCTTCACCAGGTTCATGGCGATGGAGTGGTTCGCCAGGGAGTCCCAGAACAGGGGGACCCCCATCCTTGCGGCCGTTGCCGTGAAGCTCCGTTCCGGGTGGGGGCTGTTGTCCGCCACCCAGAGGCCCAGGGCGTGGTTGAATTCCCAACTGGACACGGCCCTTCCCTTGAGCCTGTCGTGGCCGGCCGAGCGCACGAAGTTTCGCAGGATTTCGTCCTGTGCCTCCAGCGTCTCCAGTTCGCGTATCCCGATGTCATAGATGCGGGTGTCCCCGCAGCGTCTCAGGGCGGCGTCGTCCGACTGGGGGGAGATGGCCTTGACCGGCAGGTCAAAGGCGAAGTGGAGGTCGTGGTAGACCTGGGCCCCCGTGGAGCATATCACGTCCACGAACCCGGCCTCCAGCATGGAGACGACCATGCCGCCCATGCCGCCGGCAATCCCCGCCCCCGCAATGCCGAGCCAGATGACGTCCCCGTCCCGGACCATGCGCTCCAGGAGGCGGGCCGCACGCCAGATGTTCCGGGCCTCGAAGGAGGTCTTTCCCATGGCCTCCACCACGTCCCGCACGCTCATTCCCCTGAAGAATTCCGGAGGGATGATGTCGGGCGCGCCTTTGAAGTGTGAGTCGTTGGATTGCATTCTTGAAATACCTGGCCTCCTGTGAAAGCCCTAGAATTCCGCCGGCCTACGCCTTCTCCCCGGTCAAGAGCATGACCGCGCATGCGACCACTGTGGTCCACAGGCCTTTCTTGTGACCCCTGGCGGACTGGGCCGTGCTTCTGGACACGAAGAGCCTCTTGCCCACCTTGTAGAGGTTCTTTCGCTCGTCCCACGCCACGTCGGGGTCCAGTTCGATGCCCATGGTGGAGGCGAGCATGGTGGCCGCTAGATCCTCGGCGAAGTCTGCGGATTTCCTCATGGTCTCCCCAAAGGCGTGGTGTTCGGAGATGTACCCGTACTGCCTGGCGTCCTTGGGCCTGGCAAGGCCCACGGCCGCGGAGATGAGCCGGTTGGGCTCATTGGTGCTGTTCCTTGCGAGGACGGTGAAGAGTATCTGTCCCGCTTTCAGCTGCCTGACCCCTTCCTGCCTGGAAATGATCTTGCAGTCGGGAGGAAAGATGCTGGAAATGGTCACAAGGTTGCACTGTTCAATGCCCGCATCCCGAAGGGCGAGCTCGAAACTCTGAAGTTCGTTCTTGTGATACCCCACCCCCTTGGTGAAAAACATGCGCTTTGGAATGATCGTTTCCACGGCAGGATCCCCCTTGTTATTCAATGACTTGCGGCCGACCGGGACTCGTCCGCTTCCCGAGGCCGGGTGGAGCATAATACAGGCCGGTCGTGCATGCAATAAGGAATATGTTGCCCTTCAAAGTTCCCGGGACCTCAAGGCGGCGCAGACCGCCTGACCGAGGGAGACGCCCCCGTCGTTCGTGGGGACCCGGGAATGGGTGAAGACCCTGAATCCCCTTTCTCGAAGCGAACGGGAGAGCCCGGCGAGGAGGGAGGCGTTCTGGAAAACGCCCCCGCTCAGGGCGACTTCGTTGATCCGGGTCTCCTGCCGGATCTCATAGCACACCGAAGAGAAGAGTTCGATCAGGGTGTTGTGGAAACGCCGGCTGATGACGCCCTGAGAGACCCCTCGCAGGAGGTCTTCCACGATCGCCCTTATGAGTGCTCCGGTTTCCAGGATTCGAGGATTACGGCCCTGGACGCTCCACGGGTAAAACCCTTTGTCGGGCTCATCCTGGATCATCTCGAGCTCCACCGCCGCCTGCCCCTCGTAGCTGTTTTTTCCGCAGACACCCGCGAGGGCGGAGACGGCGTCGAAGAGCCGGCCGCAGCTCGAGGTCCAGGGGGAGTGGACTCGCCTTTCCAGAATGCGGGTGACGAGCCTTGCCTCTGTGGGGTCGAGGCCGCGCAGGAAGGGGAGGGGGAGGTCCAGGGCGTCCCTGCCGTAGGAGCGAAAGAGATAGCTCAGGGCCATGCGCCGGGGGTTACGAGCGGCGGCGTCCCCCCCCGGGAGCAGGGCCTGCTGCAGGTGTCCCACCCTCTCGTAAGACGTGAGGTCGGCCGTGAGCACCTCCCCGCCCCAGATGGTGCGGTCTTCTCCAAGACCGGTGCCGTCCAGAGCCAGACCGATCACCGGGCCTGGGAAGCCGTTTTCCGCAAGCACGCTCACGATGTGGGCGTGGTGGTGCTGCACCCGGATCAGCGGCAGTTCCGTCCTTTCCAGGGCATACCGGGTGCTGAGGTAGTCAGGGTGGAGGTCTGCGGCCAGGACCTCGGGCTTGATCTCCAGAATTCTCTCCAGGTGGGCCGCCGTGAGGCGGAAGAACTCCAGAGTCTCGAGGTTTTCCATGTCCCCCACGTGCTGGCTCGGAAAGGCGTAGGAACCCTTGGTGAGGCAGAGGGTGTTCTTGAGCTCCGCGCCCACGGCAAGGACGGGCGGGAGGCCGGAAAGGCCTTCGGGGAGCTGCACGGGTACAGGGACAAACCCCCTTGAACGCCGTATGTGCCGAAGGGTGCCGTCCACAACTCTCACGATGGAGTCGTCGCTCCTGAGGTGGATCTCCCTGTCGTTCACCAGAAAGGCGTCCGCGATCCCCCGGAGCCGTGAAACAGCGTCTTCATTGTCGATGGTGATGGGCTCCTCGCTGAGGTTGCCGCTCGTCATGACCAGGGCCTTGAATCCGCCTTCCATGAAGAGCAGATAGTGGAGGGGCGTGTAGGGGAGCATGACGCCGAAGTTGTGGTTTCTCGGCGCGACATCCGGGGCCAGGCCGTGCCCTTCCTGCTTTTTCACGATCACGATGGGCCGTCTTCTGGAAGAGAGGGCCTCGATCTCGTCCCGGCTCAGGACGGCGATGCTCCGCGCCGCGTCCACATCCCTGACCATGACGGCAAGGGGTTTTTCCTCACGGTGCTTTCTGCCGCGCAGGCGGGCGACCGCCCCGGGGTTTTGCGCGTCCGCCGCCAGGTGAAACCCGCCGAGCCCCTTGACCGCCACGACCCCCCCCTCCTTCAACCGCCGGATCGTTTCCCCGACCGGGTCCTCGCAGGCGATGGGCCGCCCGTCCCCGTCACGGAGCTCCAGGCGCGGTCCGCACTCCCAGCAGGCATTGGGTTGGGCGTGGAAGCGCCTGTTACCCGGGTCCTCGTATTCGGCGAGGCACGCCGGGCACATTTTGAAGGGATCCATGGTGGTCAGGGGCCGGTCATAGGGGATGTCCCTGATGATGGTGTACCGTGGGCCGCAGTGGGTGCAGTTGATGAACGGATATCTGAACCTCCTGTCCCCCTGGTCGTTCATCTCCCGGAGGCAATCTTCGCACACGCACACGTCCGGCGAGACGAGGGTGGAGCGGTTCTCCCCGGCCCGGCTCTTTCTTATGGAAAACTCCCGGTCGTTCTGTACGGGTATGTCGTCGCTCCGCTCGATGGAGGAGATCTGTGCGAGGGGAGGACCTTCGTCCGAGACGGCGGCGAAAAAGCGGTCGATGTCGGCTGCCCGGCCCTCCACCTCCAGCTCAACGCCTTGGGATGTGTTGGTCACAAAACCGGTGAGGCCGCATCTCACGGCAAGTTTGTAGATGAAGGGTCTGAAGCCGACACCCTGGACGATTCCCCTGACAGTGCCGGCGGAGCGGGCATGCATTACCTTGAAACCCGCGTCCTCAACCAGTCGAACCAGCCCTCGAGCCCTTCGCCCGTCTTGCAGCTGACGTCGAAGATGGTGAGTTCCGGGTTGACCTTGAGGGACTCCGTGTGGATCTCTTCCAGATCGGTGTCCAGGTAAGGCAGGAGATCCGTCTTGTTCACCAGGAGCACGGAGGATTCGTGGAACATGAGGGGGTACTTGGAGGGCTTGTCCTCTCCCTCTGTCACGCTGAGGATCATCACCTTCACGTCTTCCCCCACCTTGAACTCCGCTGGGCAGACGAGGTTCCCGACGTTCTCGACGATCAGGAGGTCCATGTTGTCGAAGTCCATGGAATCAAAGGTGTCCCTGATCATGTTGCCGTCCAGGTGACAGGCCCCGCCCGTGTTTATCTGGACCACCTGAACGTCATGCGCGGCGATCCTCTCGGCGTCTCGGGACGACTGGACGTCACCCTCGATCACACCGACCCTCACCTCGCCCTTGAGGTTCTCGATCGTGCGTTCCAGAAGGGTCGTCTTTCCCGCCCCGGGCGAGCTCATGAGGTTGATGACAAAGAGGCCTTTTTCATTGAACAGGGCCCGGTTCTGCTCGGATATACGTTCGTTGGCCTCCAGTATGTTGCGGACCACGGATATTTTTTTCATGGGCTTCTCCTTTCAGTCCACGGTCATTTCCACAACGGCCAGCTCCTGCCCCGAGACGACGTCTATAGATCGGCCGCCGCAGAACGGGCATTCGAACACATAGTCTCTCACCTCGAACTCGCGGAGGCACTCGCGGCAGGAGCCTTTCAGGGGGACCCGCTCCATGATGAGCTCCGCCCCTTCCATGGGAGTCCCCTGGGTCACGATCTCGAACCCGAAGGCCAGCGCCTCCGGGACAATGGCCGACATCTGCCCGATCTCCAGGCGGACGGATTTGAGGACGCGGGCCCCGGCTTTTTCCATCTCTTCTTCCAGGAGGGATGCCAGGCTCTGGGCTATGGACATCTCGTGCATGGGCCGTCGGTTTTCTCCGAAAGTCTCATCTGTCAACCCTGCTTCAGGGCAACAATCAGGGACTGGACCTTCTGCCTGGCGTCGTTGAACATGCCGGAAAGGTTCAGGGAGTGGTTGGCGAAGATGCTGTCCGGATCCCCGTTCATGACCAGGAGCGGCTCGAAATCGCACCTGCCCAGGGATTCCAGGATCTTGTCCACCATTTTGACCGAATTCTTGTCCATGAGGACGTCCATGAATTCCACGCGGACGGCCTTGAAGGACTCGTAAAGGGCATAGGCCACGCCCTGGGCGTAGTAGAAGTTGTCGTCCACTTTGTGCCACGGGATGTCGATGTCCACGAGCATGGCGCCGGGCGCGGCCGTTTTGGCATCGTCGGCGGCCGTGAGCGTCTGCTGGAGGTCCCCGGGCGCGTTGATGAGCCTCGTGTTGACGCCCCCCATGAGGGAAGCGTACTGGTTGAGGAGTTCCACCAGATTGTCCGCCCTGGGGTAGAAATTGGCCGAGCCGCGTTTCAGATTCTCGAGAAAGACCCCGAGCTCTTTTTCAGCGTTCTCCCACTTGCTCTCGGCGGATGGGAACCACCACTTGTAGGGGTCGTTTGAAAGGGATGTGAACGCCGCTTCCGCGTTCACATCCAGCTTGTCCGTGGTGCGCATCCGGCTGAGGTTGTCCCGGAGTTCCCGCACGTTGTATCTGACGACCTCGAGCTGGCCTATCTGAAAATTGGGCATGTTGTCCAGAAAGACGGTGGGCCAGTAGAGATCGTTGGGGAGCCAGTTGTCGCGCATCTGACGAATCAGCGCCTGGTTTGTGCTCACAAAGGCCGAACCCTCCACCTTGGAGTCGATGCCCTCCACCGCGAGGCGGTCCGGTTTGATGGAGTTGACGAGCATGACCGTGAGGGTGAAAACCAGCAGGACGGCGAGAATGATCAATCCTGTGACGAGCCTTTTGCGCGTTGGCGCGCCTTCTTCCGGCCCTGGGCCGGGGTTGACGGAATTCATGTGTCTTTCCTTTCATGGAGCCTTGGCCGGCCTGATTCGCTTTCCCGGGTTGAGTCGAGTCAGGAAGCGTTTCGCCGTGATGAGGGAATATTCTAGTAGCAATCCGAAACGGTTGTCAACATGCACAAGGACAGCCGCTGGCAGGCGAAAATGACGACCAATTTCGGGCGCGGTTGTATTCCCGCTAAATTGCCTTGCGCCGTCATCCCTTGATTTTGACTCGGGCCGTCCATGGCCCTCGCCCTCCGGGTCCCGCCTTCGGCAGTCTCCAATTCCGCTGTCCTGCGGAATTGTCTCGACCTTGCGCGACCGGGAACCCGCGGCGAAGGCGTGGGGCACAGCACCTCGAAGGGGAGCGGCAAAAAGGACCATTTATGGGTGTAAACTTACCGGCTTTCTGGTATACTTTTTCTTTTCCCGGCAGATCCAGTCACCAGCATGCCGGGAGGAAAGAGCCTTCAGGCAGGAAAAGTACCCACTCGCGGCTCCCCGCCGCACGCCGTCCAGGGTTCCGTGATTCGAAGGAACCTCCGTTCCGCAACGCGGTGGGCCGTCCTTCACAAGGAGCGACATATCATGCATCAGGCAGGAGACCTTGGTAAAATAAACCCCGACCTGTCACCGGAGGTGATGGGCCGGGTGGACTCCATTATTGACAGGTACACCGGCGTCCCGGGCTGCCTCATACCGGTGTTGGAGGACTGCCAGGAAGCGGTGGGGTACCTCCCCTTTGAACTCCAGGAATACATAGGGGAAAAACTGAACATCCCGGGCAGCACGATTTACGGGGTCGTGACCTTCTACTCCTTCTTCTCCATGACACCCAAGGGCCGGCACACCATCAAGGTGTGCATGGGTACGGCGTGTTACGTGAGGGGGGTGGGGGAGGTCCTCGGCAGGATAAGAGGCAGGCTTGATCTGGAGGTCGGCGGCACCACCGAGGACAGGCGATACTCGCTCGAAGCGGTCAGATGCCTGGGGGCGTGCGGCCTGGCCCCGGTAATGGTCGTGGACGAGGACACGCATGGGGGAGTCACGCCGGACAGGGCGCTGAAGATTCTCGAAAGATATGAATAGGGGGCGGACTCCGAAAATGGGAATGACATTGGGCGAACTTGTGAGGCTGGTCGAGGCTGATGTCTTTGTGGGGCGGGAAAAACTGGACCTCGTCTTCGAGTATTGCACGGCAAGTGATCTGATGAGCGATGTGCTGAGAGGGCCCACCGAGGGGTCCCTCCTTGTCACCGGGCTGAACAACACCCAGGTCATCAAGGCCTCGGTAATCGCCAACATTGCGGCCATCCTGCTGGTCCGAAGGAAATGGCCGAACGAGGACCTGGTGACCAAGGCCGGGGAGCACGAAATTCCGCTCCTGAAGACCCCCTACACCATGTTTACGGTTTGTGGAAAGCTGTATCAAAAGGGCATCCGGGGTGTGGACGAGCTCATTGGGTAGCGCCTGTCGCCGTCCTGCGCCGGAAAGAGAGCCGGGGCCGGACTGTTGAGAAAATGAGGCCATGCTCGAAAGACAATTCCACGTCAAGGCGAATGACTTCGTAAAGGCCGGTGAAGCCTCCATCGAGGTTCAGGGCCTCCTCAAGAAGATCGGCTTCGATCCCGGTCTGATCCGCCGGGTGTCCATCTGCGCTTACGAAGCGGAGATGAACGTGGTCATGCACGGCGGCGACGGCGAAATGACACTGAGTCTCGACGCGGACCGTATTGTTCTCGAATGCCGCGACAGCGGGCAGGGAATTGAAGACATCGGGCTCGCCCTGAAGCCCGGCTATTCCACGGCAAAGCCCGAGCACCAGGAGATGGGTTTCGGGGCAGGCATGGGGCTTCCCAACATCGAGAAAAACGCCGATTCCCTCGAGGTGAAATCGGAGAAAGGCAAGGGCACTCACCTTTTCATGATTTTCAATGCGGGAGGCGAAAGTGGGTGAATCAAAGGCCCAGAGACACCCGGTCCACTATGTGGAAATCGATGAGGAACTCTGCAACGGGTGCGTCCTGTGCATGAAGGCCTGCCCCATGAAGGCCATACGGGTCAAGGGGGGCGTCGCCAGGATCGTGGGGGTGTGCATCGACTGCATGGAGTGCGCCCGTGTCTGTCCCAATGGTGCCGTTCGGGGCGTCTCTTCGGCCGATAGGGGGTTGGAGGATCGTTCGCGTTGCGCGGTGTGCCCCTCGACCGTTCTCTACTCCCAGTTCGGGGAGGACTACCTGCCCAACGACATCCTTCTCGGACTCAGCAGGATGGGCTTTTCCTACGTCCACGATCAATCCTACACGGCCGAGATGTACGAGTTCGCCCTGGAGCTCTATATCAGGGAGAAGAGGCAGACCGCGAACCCGCCTTTCCCGCTCATCTCCCCGGTGTGCCCCGCGGTTGTCCAGATAGTGGCCTACCGGTTCCCGAGCCTGCTCACACACATCCCGCCCCTTGCCACCCCCAGGGAAATCGTCAACCGGGAGGCCAAAAGAAGGCTTGTCGCGAAAAGGCAGTGCGCGGAGGACGAGGTGGGGGTGCTCCACATCGTCCCGTGCCCGGCCATCATGATCCGGGAGGACGACCCGAGGAGCCGCGACCGGGCCGTGGGCATCGGCACGATCTACGACGAGCTCTCGAAGGCCGTGCAGGAGGCCAACGAAGACGAAGTCCTGCACTACTCGGGCGGCATCGGACTGGGGTGGGGTATCTCGGGGGGCGAGATAGCCGGTCTCAATGCGAAGTGTATTGCCGTTTCAGGGGTTCACGACACCATCCGCTATCTGGAAAAGGTGGAGATGGGCCTTCTGGATCACATCGAATTTCTGGAATGCAGGATCTGCACGGAAGGCTGTGTCGGTGGACCTTTTGCCGTCGCGGACCGCTACCAGACAAAACAGCTCGTCCAGAAATACACCAGGATGTTCGGCACGGAACGAAGGATCAAGGAAAAGTACATCAAGAAGCTCTATTATGAAGGGTGGTTCGAATCCGCGCGCGAGATACTTCCCATCGCCAGGGAAACCCCCGCGCCCACGGTGGCAGAAAGGATCGAACAGCAGCGCAAGGCCGAGGAGATACTCAAGAAGCTCGGCGGAAAGCATTGCGGTATGTGCGGATCACCCGATTGCCGGACCTTTGCGGAGGATGTGGCGGCTGGAAAGGCCAGTGCCGAAAACTGCGCCTATTTGAAAGGGCGTATCGACAAGGGAGGGGATTGGTGCTGATTCATGAACTGGTTGAACAATTCAAACTGGAATACGTTGCCGGGAAAGACGGCCGGGAGCGAGTCGTCCGGGGAGGCTACTGCGGGGACCTGTTGAGCGATGTGATGGCCAATGCCGCGGCGGGGAACCTGTGGATCACGATACAGTCGCACAAGAACATCGTGGGAGTGGCTGTTTTGGGCGAGCTCGCGGCCATTCTTCTCGTGAACGGGCGCAGGCCCGATGAGGACACGCTGGCCAAGGCTGAGGAAGAAGGCATTCCCATTCTGGCGACGCCTGCTTCCGCCTTTGAGATGGCGGGGTTGCTCCACCAGGCCCTGGCGGGCGGGCGGGAGGAATGAAGACTTACAGGGCCGATCTCCACATACACTCATGTCTTTCCCCGTGCGGGGAACTGGAGATGAGCCCCCGCGCCATTGTGGAGAGAAGCCTCGAGCAGGGCCTGGACATCATAGCACTCTGCGATCACAACTCCGCTGAGAACACGGGCGCGGCCGTGAAGGCGGGGGAGGAGAAGGGCCTCTTTGTCTTCCCGGGAATGGAGATAAACTCTGTCGAGGAAATTCACACCCTGGCTCTGTTCGAGACAGAGGAACAGGCCCTGGCCATGCAGGGGGCGGTTTACGCCGTGCTGGAAGGCGAAAACCGCCCCAGGGTCTTCGGGGACCAGGTGGCTGTCAATGAGCGGGACGAGGTGGAGGGTTTCAACGACCGCCTGCTCATAGGCTCCGCAAAAATGGATATCCACACACTCGTCGAGAAAATTCACGCACTGGGGGGGCTGGCCATAGCGTCCCACGTGGACCGCCCAAGCTACAGCATCCTCAGCCAGTTGGGCTACATCCCAAAGGATCTCGCCCTGGACGCTTTGGAGCTCTCGAGAGACGCGCCGCTTGATTTTCTCAAGTCCGTGCGGGGCCTCACCGGCGGCACGGGGGTTGTGCGCTCATCCGATGCCCACAGGCTGGAGGACCTGGGGACCGCAGTGTCCATCTTCCACATGGAAGGGCCGGCGCTCAGAGAGTTGAAATACGCCTTTACGAATTACGAGGGCAGGAGTGTGGAGGTGATTTGACAGGCCTCCGGCCTGGTTTCAATCCCCATGAGAGAGCTTTCGCTTCACATAATGGATGTGGTTGAAAACGGCATCAATGCCGGGGCCACGCTTATCCGAATCGCCGTTGTTGAAGACAACCGCTCGAACCGCCTCACCATAAGCATAGTGGACAACGGCCGGGGCATACCCGAAGACGCGCTCCCCAGGATCCTGGACCCTTTCTACACCACGAGGACGACCCGGAGGGTGGGCCTGGGGCTCAGCATGTTCAGGGAGACAAGCAGGAGGTGCGAGGGCGACCTGACGATTCAGTCGGAGGTCGGCAAGGGGACCGAGGTGAAGGCCGTCTTCAGGCTGGATCACATCGACCTGCCGCCCCTGGGTGACATGGCCGGAACCATGGTTTCTCTCATGGCGGGCAACGAGGGCGTGGATTTCGTTTACAGCCACTCCATCGACGCCGCGCAGTTCGAGCTGGATACGCGTGTTCTCAAGGAGGAACTGGACGGGGTGGGTGTCAACCACCCAAAGGTCCTCCGGTATGTGGCCGAGTCCATAAGAGAATTCATGACAGCTTGAGACGACGAGAGCTCAAAAAGAAAAAAATACCAGACGGGGGCTATTTTCACTTTATTTTTTTCTTCGTGTTCTTCGTGGCGGCGCTTTTGATTTTTGTCACGGGAATCGCGAAGCAGGACCGTGGAGGGACATATGCCCAAGCTCACAATAGACGATCTCAAGAAGCTGAAGGAAAAGTCCAAAAAGGCGACCGCCTTGAGGGACGGGGAGACGACCGTCAAGGTCACCGTCCACATGGGCACGTGCGGGATTGCAGCGGGCGCGCGGGAAGTCATGGACGCCCTGCTCGAGGAGCTGTCCGAGAGCGGCAGGGACGACATTCGAGTGGTCAATTCCGGCTGCATGGGCATGTGCAGCAGCGAGCCCAACGTGACGGTGGAAATCGTGGGTAAAGAGCCGGTTGTTTACCAGCACATGGATCAGAACAAGATGAGGCAGGTTTTCAGGCGGCACGTCCTCCACGGGGAGGTCCAGTCGGATTTCGCGCTGGCACGCATGCCGTAAGGCATCAGTCCACCGTCCCTGTCCGTTTAAAAAGCAGCGGTCAGGGTTTTCCATTCAACGAGCTTTTCAATGAACGGGGGGCGTATGAGTACGTTTAGAACAGAAATCCTCCTCTGCACCGGGACGGGCTGCAAAATGACCGGGGCGGACGAGGTGAAGGCGGTTCTTGAGTCCGAAATCAAACGCCACGGCCTGGAACGCGAGATACGTATTGTGGAAACGGGCTGCAACGGTTTTTGCGCCCAGGGCCCATTGGCGGTTGTTCAGCCCGAAGGGATCTTTTATCAGAAACTCCGCCCCGAGGACATCCCCTTCCTGGTGGAGGAGCATTTTCTAAAGGGCCGGCCCGTGGAGAAGTTTTTTTACAAGGAGCAGGCCGACGCCGAGACCATCCCCGTGATGAGCGACATCCCTTTTTATTCGAGGCAGAAACTCATTGTCCTGAAGAACAGGGGCGTCATCGATCCGGAAAGGATCGACGAGTACATCGCCCGGGACGGATACGAGGGCGCGGGAAAGGCCCTCCTGGAGATGACACCCGAGGAGATCGTCGGGGAGATCAAGAAATCCGGGCTTCGCGGCCGCGGGGGCGGAGGCTTCCCAACGGGCCTCAAATGGGAGTTTGCCCGGAAATCCGAAGGGGAGATCAAGTACGTTCTGTGCAATGCGGACGAAGGGGACCCCGGCGCCTTCATGGACAGGAGTGTCCTGGAGGCGGATCCGCACGCGGTGCTCGAAGGGATGATCATCGCGGCCAAGGCCGTGGGGGCGCATCAGGGTTACATCTACTGCCGCGCCGAATACCCACTGGCTCTCAAAAGGCTCGACATAGCCATTCGACAGGCAAGGGGATACGGGCTTCTGGGAGAGAATATCCTGGGAAGCGGCTTCGATTTCGATCTCGATGTGTACAGGGGGGCCGGCGCTTTTGTCTGCGGCGAGGAGACGGCCCTCATGCACTCCATCGAGGGCAAGAGAGGGATGCCCAGGCCGAGGCCGCCCTTTCCTGCGCACCAGGGGTTGTGGAAAAAGCCGACGGTCCTGAACAATGTGGAGACCTATGCCAATGTCCCGCAGATCATCATCAAGGGCGGGGACTGGTACGCGGGTATCGGCACGGAGACAAGCAAGGGGACCAAGGTTTTTGCACTGACCGGCGATGTCTACAACATCGGCCTCGTGGAAGTCCCCATGGGCACCACGCTCAGGGAGATCATTTATGACATCGGCGGGGGAATACCCGGCAAGCGGAAGTTCAAGGCGGTTCAGCTGGGGGGGCCTTCCGGGGGGTGTGTGCCCGAGAGCCGTCTCGACACACCGGTGGATTATGAATCCATCGCCAAGGTCGGGGCCATCATGGGGTCGGGCGGCATGATCGTGATGAACGAGAGGACCTGCATGGTGGACATGGCCAGGTTTTTCATGGATTTCATTCAGGACGAGTCCTGCGGGAAGTGCACGCCGTGCCGCGAAGGCACTAAGCGCATGCTGGAAATCCTGGAAAAGATAACCAGGGGCAAAGGGGAGCCGGGCGACATCGAGGCCCTGGAAAAACTGTGTGCCTTTGTCAGCGACGCGGCCCTGTGCGGCCTGGGCAAGACAGGCCCCAACCCGGTCCTGTCCACGCTCAGGTATTTCAGGGACGAGTACAATGCCCACATCCATGAAAAACGCTGCCCGGCCAAGCGCTGCCCGGAACTCCTCAAATTCGAGGTCAACACGGAGTTGTGCAGGAAATGCGGAATATGTTTTAAAAATTGTCCCATGGGAGCGATCCGATGGCAGAAGAAGCAGCCGGCTTACATAGACAAGAGCATCTGCATCAAATGCATGAGCTGTATTATGAGCTGCCCGTTCGACGCCATTGATTAGGGAGTGCCCCACCGCCCTGATCAGGGAAAACAGCCTTGACATCGCGGGTGGTTCATTATAGAAAGCGCGTGGAAAAGCCAAGCGTTAGCAGCGCCTTTCCGTCCCGCGGGGATGAGAGGAAAGCGCGACACATTAACTCTGCCGGCGCCCTGCTGTTGTTCCGGGGCCCTGTGCAGGCTTCCGTGACCGGAAAATTGGTATCTGCCGCATCTGGCGTTTTTTTTGAACGGGAGCCCGCTTGAGGTTGGACAAAAGGTGAACACAAAAAAACTCAAAGGTATGCAGTTGCAAAACCCCGGGACGGGCGGAATTTCCCTTGAGCCGAAAACGCTGCCGCTGCCTCCGAAGGTCGTTCTCCCCCTGGAACTGCCCATGGGGAGCGTTCAGGCGGTGGTCAGACCCGGGGACTCGGTCAGGGAAGGTCAGCTCATCGCCCGGGACGAAAAGGGAATCCTGCCTGACGTCAGGAGTTCGATCACGGGCACGGTCTCGGACATAAGACCCTGGCCCGGATCCTACGGCCGGGACGCACTCTCCATGGTCATCGAATCCAACGGGGAAAGCGGCGACACCGTCCGGCTCTACGAAGAGGGGCGAATGCCGCAGAACGCCCAGGACCAGTTGAGGCTCATCGCGGAATCGGGGATCCGGGAGATTGACGATTTCCCGTGGCCGTTGTCGGTGAGGATCGCCCAGCCCGCCCTGACCCCTCCGATCCTGTTCCCGTTCGTCCCGGATCTGAGGCGCCCCATCGAGGTCCTCATCCTGAACGGTATGGACAGGCAGCCCGGTGTCTGGATCCGGAGTTGCGCCATCCGCACCATGGAAGAGGACATCCTCACGGGCATTCCCCTTTTGAAGGCCCTGACCGGCGCGGAAAAGACCCTCCTGGCTCTGCCGAAGAGAGAGACCTTGAGCGAGGCCTTCGAAAGAGGGCTTCGCATGGAGGGCGTGGAGGTGGCTGTCGTAAAAGACAAATACCCCAATGCCCTGGAGCCGGTGCTGATAAAAAGCCTCACGGGCCGCGAGATCCCTCAACCGGGTGGAGATGCGCGAACCGTGGGCACTGTGATGGTGGACGTCCTCACCGTTGCCGGGATCGCTCGCGCCGTTTATCAGGGGGTACCCCCCGTGGATGCCCTGGTCCAGGTCTCGGCACCTTCCCAGTGGATCCACAATTTTGTCCGGGTGAGGGAGGGAACACTCCTCAAGGATGCCCTCGAACACATCAGCGCGGCACCCAAGGACCCCGCCCGCGTGGTCACGCGGGGGCCCTTTCTGGGCTATTCCGTGTATGACTTGAACATACCCATGCTGCAGCAGACCGAGGCGATTGTTTTCCAGGGTGAGAAGGACCTGTCCCTCTACGAGAACGAGCCGTGCATCAACTGCGGATTTTGTGTCCGCGCCTGCCCCATGCGTCTTTTCCCCAACGAGCTCAGCCGGGCCTGCGAGTACGGGCATTTCGAGGAGGCCGAGGGGAAGGACCTGCTCAGGTGCATAGAATGCGGCATCTGTTCCTTTGTCTGCCCGGTGAGGCGGCCCATGGTGCACCTCATGAGGTTCGGCAAGAGCGAGTTGGCGGCCCGAAGGGAGGAACGATGAAACGACCTGATCTGTATGTCTCCATGTCCCCGTTCGCACACTCGGGGAACACCGTACAAAAAATGATGGTCAACTATCTCCTGGCACTCGTGCCGGTGGTTTTCGCGGCCTGGTTTTACTTCGGCGCGGCAGCCCTCTTCATCCTCGTGATCTGTGCCGTGACCGCCCTGGTCACGGAGGCTGTCTGGCAGAAGCTCGCCGGCCACGCCGTCCGGCTGGAGGACGGCAGCGCCCTGGTGACCGGGATCATTCTGGGTTTGCTGCTCTCCACCTATGTCCCCTGGTGGCTGGCCGCCGCCGGGAGCTTTGCGGCCATTATTGTCGGCAGGCACCTTCTCGGCGGCTTCGGGAACAGCCCCTTCAACCCGGTCCTCGTGGGGTGGGCCTTTGTCCAGATATCCTATGCCCCCCGGATGGGCGATTTCCCGATCCCTCACCCCCAGTTCGGCATGGATATGGGAAAGTATCTGGCCGATCCGGCCTTGATCACGGCTGCCGAGGATCTGGAGATGGCCCTCTGGGTGCCGTTGCGGGATCTCTTCATGGGCAATGTGCCCGCGGAGATCGGCACGGGGTGTGCCCTGGCCATTCTCCTCGGCGGGATTTTTCTGGTCTGGAGGGGAACCATAAGCTGGCACATCCCCGTTTCCTTCATCGTGTCGGCCTGGGTTTTCGCCTGGATCTTTCAGCAGGTCGATCCGGGTGCGTATGCCCCCGCGACCTTTCACATACTTTCCGGGTGGCTGATGTTCGGGGCCTTTTTCCTGGCACCTGAAAAGGGAACGGCCCCGTTGAGCGGACCGGGAATGATACTTTACGGCATCGGGTGTGGAGTCCTTACCATGATTATTCGTTCATGGGGCGCCTACGCAGAGGGTGTACCCTTTGCAATCCTCTTGATGAACGCCCTTGCGCCGCTCCTGGATCGCGTGCGACCCAGAGCTGTTGGGAGGAACGTAGAAATTGCGTGAAATGATAAAAATGGTCTTTGTCCTGGCCGTCATTTGCGGCTTTTCCGGAGCCGTCCTTTCATTTACAAACAAGGCCACCCAGGAGCAGAGGGAGAATCAGCTCCTCAAGTTCGTCCAGGGGCCTTCCATCCAGTCCGTTTTTGCGAACATCCAGTACGACAACGAACCTATCAATGACCGGGTCGTCCTCAAGATGGGCGAGGACAAGGAGGGCAATCCCGTCGAGAAGATCGTCTTCCCGGCCAGGAAAGGCGGCGCCCTGGTCGCCGTCGCCTATTCCGCCTCCGGGTCCGGGTACGGCGGCATGATAGACGTCATGGTGGGGATGGATATGGAAGGAAAGCTGACGGGCATCAGCGTGATGACCCACAGCGAAACCCCGGGGCTGGGTGCGCGCGTCACCGAGGCCGGATTCAGCGAGCAGTTCCGGGGGCTCGGTTTCGACAACGGAGAGATCGCGGGGGACATCGACGGAATCAGCGGCGCCACCATCTCCAGCAAGGGTGTGGTGACCGCGGTGAACCAGGCCGCGAAAATTTTCCCCAAGGTTAAAGAGGAGGTCAGTTGATCCCATGAGCGTTCTGAACGAATTCACCAAGGGACTGTGGAAGGAGATACCTCCCTTCAGACTTGCCTTGGGGCTTTGCCCTGTACTTGCGGTGACCACCGCGGCGAAAAACGGGCTGGGAATGGGACTGGCCACCACCTTCGTGCTGGTCTGCTCCAACATCATCATCAGCCTCCTGAGAAAGGTGATCCCCAAAAAGGTCCGCATCGCGGCCTTCATTGTGATCATTGCCTCCTTCGTCGTCATCGTGGAGCTCGTGATGCAGGCCTATGTGTATCCTCTCTATAAAGTTTTGGGGCTCTTCATCCCGCTCATCGTGGTCAACTGCATCATCCTCGGAAGGGCCGAGGCGTTTGCCTCCAAGAACACCCTCCTGCCCTCCATCGCGGACGGCCTGGGAATGGGCCTGGGATTCACCATGTCGCTGACCTTTCTGGGCGCTGTCCGCGAGATCATCGGGAGCGGCAAGCTGTTCGGGCAGTTCATCATGTGGGACTCTTATGCGCCCTTTGAAATCATGGTGAAGGCCCCGGGCGCCTTTTTGTGCCTGGGCATCATTCTGGGCCTGATGAACTGGGTGAGCATGAGACAGCAAAAGAGCTGATTCCCTTTTTCGGGTCGTTTAACAAATTGAGTAACCGTAAAGGCTTCCGGGGGGTAGAATAAAAATGAGCGACTTTCTGCTCTTGTTTGTGAGTGCGGCATTTGTGAACAACGTGGTCCTGGTGCGTTATCTCGGCCAGTGTCCGTTCCTGGGGGTGAGCAACAGGCTGGACACCGCCATCGGCATGAGCATGGCCGTCGTGTTCGTCATCACCCTCGCGTCGGCGGTCACCTGGAACGTGCAGCAGTATATCCTGAATCCATACGGACTCGAGTACCTCCAGACCATCGCCTTTATCCTTGTCATCGCCACTCTGGTGCAGCTGGTGGAGATGTTCCTGCAAAAATCGGTTCCAGCCCTCTACCGGGCCCTCGGAATATTTCTCCCCCTGATCACCACAAACTGCGCGGTGCTCGGTGTGGCCGTGCTCTCCATCCAGAATGAATACTCTTTCACCTCGACGCTGGTGTTTTCCTTTGCTTCCAGTGTCGGTTACGGCGTTGCCCTGACACTCATGACAGGGGTCAGGGAAAAACTTGCCACGGCCCCCATCTTGCCGACACTCAAGGGAACCCCGACCGCCCTTATCGTCGCCTGCATGCTGGCCCTTGCTTTTATGGGTTTTGCTGGTATGGTACATTGACGGCCTACGCTGGTAGGTTTTAGTCTCGTTTCACGGAGAGGAATGATTATGTTCACAGCTCTACTGGCCATCGGCGGCCTGGGCCTGGTTGCTGGAGTGGGGCTCGCTGTGGCGTCCAAGGTCTTCTATGTGTATGTGGATCCCAAGGTCCTGGCGGTGGAGGAGGCCCTGCCGGGCGCGAACTGCGGGGGGTGCGGGTATCCCGGGTGCAGCGGAGCCGCGGGCGCCATTGTGAGAGGGGATGCCGCCCCGAACATCTGTGTTGCAGGCGGGCCCACCGTGCATGCCCAGATAGCGGAGATCATGGGCGTGGAGATCACCGAGACGGAACCCGAGATCGCCGCGCCTGGCTGCACTTACGGTCTGGATCTTGCGGACCTCAAGTTCAAGTACGACGGGTTCATGGACTGCCGGGCGGCTATCCTGCTGGACGGCGGTTCCAAGATCTGCGCGGTGGGCTGCGTGGGGCTCGGCACCTGCGTGAACGCCTGCCCGTTCGGCGCCCTCTCCATGGGGCCCGACAATCTTCCAGTGGTCAACAAAGATCTCTGCACCGGGTGTGGAACCTGCGAGAGGGTCTGCCCCAAGCACATCATCACCCTGACATCCGGTTCCAGGCGCGTCCTGAACGAATACACCACGGACCAGTGTTCGGCCCCGTGCCAGCGAGCCTGCCCGGCGGGTATCAACATCCCCTCCTACATACGGGAAATCGGCAAGGGAAACCCCCTGGAGGCCGTGCGGGTCATCAAGGAATCCAATCCATTTCCCTCGGTGTGCGGGAGAATCTGCGTTCATCCCTGTGAAATCGAGTGCAGACGCAATCTTGTGGACCAGCCCGTGGCCATCAACCCGCTGAAGCGTTTCGCCTCGGACCGGGAGAGAGAGTCCGGAAAACACGTTCAAATCTACCAGGCCCCCGGGACCGGCAGGAAAGCCGCCGTCATCGGCGGCGGCGCGGAGGGGCTGACCGCCGCGTATTTCCTGAACAGGCTCGGCCACGACGCCGTAGTCTACGAGGGGAGCGACAGGATGGGGGGGCTTTTGAGGTACGGGCTTCCCGAGAACCGGCTCCCCCAGCACATTCTGGACTGGGAGATCGAAGGGATCCAGGAGGCGGGGGTCGAATTCCGTTATCAGAAACGCCTGGGGAGGGATCTGAGTGTGGAAGGACTCCTCGAGGAGGGTTACGACGCCGTCCTGATAACCATTGGCGGCTGGGACACCCAGATGCCCCAGCGGACCGAAGGGGACATCTTGAAGCCCCTTCCGGGCGTGTACATGCTCCTGGATTACCTCCTGGCCCAGAAGGAAAACAAGCCGCGCCCCCTGGGTAAACGTGTCTTCATCCTTGGCGGCGGCATGGCCGGTCTGGAAGCGGCCCGCATCCACATCAGGGAAGACGCCCGTGAAGTGCATCTCCTCTTCCGCGGCTCCCGGGAGCAGACCCCTTTCAGCGATGAGGTCCTCAAGGATGCGGAGGAGCAGGGTATTCAACTCCATTTCAACGCAGCCGTCACCCGGATGATGGGCAAGGGGGACGAGCTCACACACGTGGAGATCGCGGATACCGCCAACCTTCAGGGGGGCCGCGAGCTCCTCATGGCCGACACCATCCTGACCGGCGCCGGAAGATTCCCTGAGCTCGTCTACGTACCGAAGAATGAAGAAAAAGAGGGGGAACCGGCCCGTGAATCGGAAGACGTTTTGTGGGAGACCCTCGTCCCTTACGCGGGTCCGTCCGCCCGGGAAGTGACTGGGATATTCCGCCCGGGCGAGGCCACGGGCGACTACAGGGCGGTTGTGGAGGCCATCGGCTCGGGGAGGCGTTCAGCCGGCACCATCCATCGTTATTTCAGCGGAGAATCCGTGGAGGGGCCGGCCAACATGATCCGTGTGACGACCCCCGTGGCGTGCCTCAAGGAACTCGAGCCCGTCACCGAGGCCCCGCGCGAGATCATGCCGACTCGCAGCCCGAGTGAACTGGTGTCAAACCCTTCAGCGGAAATAGAGTTGGGCTTTACCGAAGAACAGGCCCTCAGGGAATCCAAAAGGTGCCTGCAGTGCGGGCTCATCTGCTATCGCCGGGTTCAAGGGGCACGTCACTAGACACGATCTTCGTCAGCCGGGGCTGAAAAGTCGAGGAGGGCGAAAGGGCGCTCCGATTATATCGCCTGAGGATCGGAAAAGTCAGGCCCATGGCCAGGGCCCCGAACAAAACGGGGAGCGCGCCGTCGGCCCCCCACAGGGTGCCCGCGTAGGCGCCTCCGATGAGGGCCGCCACCGGGAGCAGGTAGACAATCATGGAGAGTTTCAAAAAGGATCCCGTGGGAACGCTGATCTTGACACGGTCCCCTTCCTTGGCTCCCAGGTCGTTCAAGACCTCCACCCTCATTTCCTTTCGGGAAAACATCTGGCATGCGCCCCTGGTCTGACAGTGGGCACAAGCCTCGGTGCGGGCGACTCGCACGAGGACCCTGTCGGAGTTGCTTTTTTCAACGATTCCTTCTTCCGTTATCATTGCTTTTTCTCCACCGGAAAAGGCCTTCCTTTGAACCGTTTGATCAGTGGAAGGCTACGATGTGAAGATAAACATAGCGAGGGAGCGGTGAAAGGGCAAATTTTTTTCGGCATTCGGGTAGGCCCTGCTCGGCAGCGGCTTGACTCTATTTTACGGATCCCGTATGTTTCGGGGCAGATTTTTTTGGAATTTCTTTGAATCCGGGAGTTGCCATGGAAACGGAAAACACAATGATCATCAACGGCCTGGGTGTGGCTTTCAACCCCGGGGAGACAATCCTCGATGTGGCCTCCAGAAACAACGTGCACATACCGACCTTGTGCTACCTGAAAGGCGCGTCGCCCACCGGGGCGTGCCGGGTGTGCCTTGTGGAGGTCAAGGGTGAAAAAAATCTTGTGACGGCGTGCTCTGAACCCGCGCGGGCCGGGATGGAGGTGGTCACCGAGAACCCGAGGATCGTCAACGCCCGTCGGATGAACATCGAGCTTCTCCTGGCCTCGGGGCAGCACAACTGCCTGGTGGGGGAGGCGGCCCTGGACCAGTGGACGGATTTCCAGCTGCAAGCCCTGTCGCATGAGGGGCACAGGGGCATATGCCCTGCGTACGGGGACTGCAGGCTTCAGGACCTGGCCATTCTCTACCGGGCGCGCGCTGACCGATACCCATCCGCGGACACGGAGTTTCCCATAGAAGATGTCAATCCGTTCATCGTGAGGGATTTCTCCCGATGTATCCTGTGCGGCAGGTGCGTCCAGGCCTGCAACGAAATCCAGGTGAACAACGCCATCAGTCTTGGATACCGGGGGGAAAAATCCAAGGTGGTGACCAAAGGCGATCTGCCCCTCAGGGACTCCGACTGCGTTTTTTGCGGGGAGTGCCTCCAGGTCTGCCCGGTTGGGGCCCTGGTCCCCAAGAAAGATTTCGTGCCTGGCGGACCCAGGCCGGAGGCCCGGAAAATTCGCACCACCTGTTCCTACTGCGGTGTGGGATGCCAGATCTACCTTCACGTGCGAGACGGGAAGATCGTCAAGGTAACCGGGGTGGAGCACGTGGGGCCCAACTGGGGAAGCCTCTGCGTCAAGGGTCGATTCGGCTTCGACTTTGTCCATGACAAGAACAGGCTCACGAAGCCCCTCATCAGGGAGGGGGAGGGATTCAGGGAAGCGGGCTGGGACGAGGCGTTGAACCTCGTGGCCGAAAGGCTCGGGGCCATCAAAAAGGAACACGGTCCGGATTCCATGGGGGTGCTCACCAGCGCCAGGGTCACCAACGAGGAAAACTACGTGGCCCAGAAATTCGCCCGGGCCGCCCTGGGGACAAACAACGTGGACCACTGCGCCCGTCTCTGACACAGCTCCACCGTGGCCGGTCTGGCCGCAGCCTTCGGTAGTGGCGCCATGACAAACCCCATCAGGGACATTGAGGAGGCGGACGTCATCCTCATCACGGGCTCCAACACGACCGAGAACCACCCCGTCCTCTCCACCTACGTGAAAAGGGCGGTGACCTTCAAAGGGGCGAAGCTCATCGTGGTGGACCCCCGGCGGATTCCCATCACCCGGTTCGCCGACATGTGGCTCCGGCAGAACCTGGGGACGGACGTCGTCTGGATCAACGGGATGATGCGCGTCATCATCAAGGAAAACCTCATCAACGAAGAATATGTCAAGTCCCGCACCGTGGGGCTCGAGGACCTCAAAAAGGCGGTGGAAAAATTCACGCCGGAATATGTTGAGAAGATCACCGGCATCCCCAGGGACGACCTGGTCGCGGCGGCGCGTCTTTTTGCGGGCAAACGGGCCGGCTCCATCCTCTATGCCATGGGCATCACCCAGCACATCTCGGGGACGGACAACGTCAAATCCCTCGCCAACCTGGCCATGCTCTGCGGCTACGTGGGCGTCCAGGGGGGCGGCGTGAACCCCCTGCGCGGGCAGAACAACGTCCAGGGGGCCTGCGACATGGGCGGTCTCCCCAATGTGTTCACGGGCTACCAGAAGGTGACGGACATCGCCCCCAGGGAGCGCATGGCCGGGGCCTGGGGAGTCAAGGAACTCTCGGGGCAGCTCGGTCTTCCGGTCACCGAGATGATGAACAAGGCCCACGAAGGCGAGTTGAAGGCGCTTTACATTATGGGGGAAAACCCCATGGTGAGCGATCCCGACCTGCACCACGCCGGGGAGGGCATGAAAAAACTGGAGTTCCTGGTGGTCCAGGACATCTTCATGACCGAGACGGCCCGCATGGCGGACGTGGTCCTTCCCTCCGCGTGTTTCGCCGAAAAGGAAGGGACCTTCACGAACACCGAGCGCAAGGTTCAGCGGGTGCGGAAGGCGGTGGATATGCCCGGGGAGGCCAGGGAGGACTGGGACATTCTCTGCGACCTTTCCACCCGCATGGGCTACCGGATGAAGTACGAAAGCGCCCGTGAAATCATGGAGGAGATTGCCAGGGTCACCCCCTCCTACTGCGGGATAAACTACGAGCGGCTGGAGGCGGACGGGATCCACTGGCCGTGCACCGGGACGGACCATCCGGGGACCCCATGCCTCCATATGGATCAATTCACCTGCGGGCTGGGGGTCTTCCATGCCATCGATTACATCCCGCCGGACGAGCTTCCGGACGAGGAATTTCCTCTCTATCTCACCACCGGCAGGGTCCTCTACCAGTACCACACCGGCACCATGACCATGAAGAGCGAGGGGCTGAACGACCGGGCCCCCGAGTGCTTTGTGGAAATTTCACCGGCGGACGCCGGGAGGCTGGGCGTGGACGACGGGGAGGTGCTCAAGGTGGTTTCGAGGAGAGGAAGAATCGAGGCCAAGGCCATGATCTCCAAAACGGCTGTGGAAGGAACTGTCTTTGTCCCGTTTCACTGGGCGGCGGCCGCGGCCAACATGCTGACCAACGCGGCCCTGGACCCCACGGCCAAGATACCGGAGTTCAAGGTCTGTGCAGTGAGGATTGAACACTGAGCGAATTCTGATCACCTACACGCATTGCCACAGGGAGGGCCGCATGCTGTCTTTGAGGAACTGTTCGAGGTTGTTGGTTTTTTCGGTCCTGGCCGTATTTCTTTCCGTGGGGCAGGCACAGGCATTTCGAGGGGAGGGTGTTTCCCGGGATGATCTGCCGGAAGCCCTGAGGCACCTCGACGTCGCCAACCGCCACCTCCCCGCGGATGGGTTCAAGGAGGCGGCGGTCCTCCACGCCCTTTTCGGGGAAGTGGTTGTCGTTCACCGGGCCTCGGGTGAGGCCTATTTCGGACGGGAAGGGGACGTCCTGTACGAAAACGATCTCCTCGAGACCCTGGAGGGAGCCAGGTGCCGCATCCGCTTCATGAATGAGGACGTGGTCACCCTGGCCTCCGGCACCCGATTCGGAATCGACGAATACACCCACGATCGCGACGAGGGAGAAACCACATCCTTCCTCAGCATGGTCAAGGGCAAGGCCATGTTTTACGCCATGCGTCTTTTCGGCTTCAAGAAGCGGCGTTTCACCCTGAAAACCCCGACCGCGGTTGCGGGCGTCCGCGGGACAAAATTCGGCGCGGAAGTCCTCTGGGTAGAGGACAAAACCGCGCGATCGCGCGGCGTCCTCGTGGCGGATCTGGGAAATCAAGGGCTTTTGACAGCCCAGGCGGAGCCCCGGGGGACGAGCTTCACCAATGTCTTTTCAGAGGACGGGATCGTCGATGTGAACGGCCAGACCGTGGCCCCCGGGACCATGTACCAGGGCACGACCGGCAATGTCATGCCCACCCCGCCTCAGGTGATCCGGAGTTTCGAGGCGGAGACCTTTGTCCCTGAGGATGGAGAGGACGGCGGCGATGTTCCTCCGCCCCTCGCGGAACCCTCGGACACGGAGGAGGGAGAGACAAATCTCCTGACAGCCCTTACCGGGCCGGGGGACAACGAAACCACCCAGGAGATCCTGGACACACTCACGGAAACCGTGTCCATAGAAACGGGAACCGAGACAGAGGAGTCACAGACCCAGCCCGGGTCTGACGAACCGGAGGGCAAGACGGCGGGAATGGCCAGCGGAATCGCGGCCCTTATAGTCGACGGCAGCGGCTGGCCCGTAACCGGCATGGACAAGGGGCCTTTTTACAACTGGGGACCGAACCTCTTCGGCGAGGGTGTGATCACCCACGTGGCCTACGAAGACAACCACGAGGGCAATCCTTCCTATATCCTCAAACTGGAGGAGGCCCCGGACGGAAGCAGCGCCAAGGTCACGGATTTCGACTGGGGAGAGAGTGTACCCACTGTCAACACTCAATTCACCTACTTTAAGGGCGGGTCTTTCGAGGACGGCCAGGGAAACACATTTCTGGAGTGGGGCTGGTGGGAAGACACGTCGGGATCGGGCAAGGTGGGATCGGGCGAGGGTAGCTTCTATGTGGCGACCAAGAAGATCTGGCACGTGGAGGGGCTCCTGACCGATCAGGAGTACATATCCTATCTTCAGCGCCAGAACGCCGTGTACGCCTATTCCGGTGAGGGCAAGGGCGTCATGGTCGACACGTGTGCCCCTGGGAATTATCACCTCTCGGGTCCCTTCAGCATGGAGATCAATTTCGGCACGGGAAGTATCAGCGACTGGCATCTCAACCTCTCCGACGGGTCCGGCCACTCGCTGTCCCTGCACTCGAGCAGCGGGGTCCTCCACTCGAACGGCGAGTTTGACATCGACAATGTCTCCGGGACTTTCAACGGGTCCACGGCCACAGACCCATCCTACACCAGCGCGGGAGGCGCTGTTGTGGGACCCAGGGCCGAGGGGGTCGCCGGGACGTACACGGCGGGCGACGGAGGTGATTACTGGGCCACCGGCGAATTCCACGGCAAGAGAACGGAGTCGCCCGGAGGCCACTGAGCAGAAAAACCCGGCGGAGGCTGATTTATCGAAGCAACGCGCACACACGATGCCATGAGGGAGGTCCGGGACCGGGTCCTGCTCCTCAGTCTAGGAAACGCCTACCTGTGCGAACCGTCCTTTCTCAGGAAGATCGGCGGGGAACTCGAATTTGCGCTGACTGTTCTTGACGACGAGATCTCCAAGTTCAAAAAGAAATTCCCAGGCAGATTCGCCCAGGAGATTGACACGGATTCCATCCTGAAGGGCATGCGGGATGTGGTCCTCAAGATCAAATCGTCGGACAAAAAGGTCCAGGAGCAGTGCACGGTGGGCAGGCTCGGCCGGGATCTGGAAAACCGCCTCAAGACCCTGTCCGAGGCTGTGGATGAAATCCGCCGGAAGGTGGAGGGCGGACCGCAGGCCTACACGGGTAAGGAGGCCGTCGCTGGGGCCCTGTCACAGGCGACAAAGGCGGTCCCGGGTGGGCTGGGGATCCTTTTCAAGGTGTTGGGTGCCGCGGTGATACTGGCTGCGGGCGCCTTTTTATTCCTTTTTGTGACCATGGAAAAGCAAGGTGGGATCGAGGCGGCCATCGGACAGGCCCAGGCGGAGATCCAGGTTCTGGAGGGGAAGCTTGGGGAAATCCAGGAGAGAATGCGGCCCGTTGAAAAGGAGATGAACGCCCTGGCAGGCAAGACATTCGACCGCAAGAGCAAGGTAAAGTGGCTGGAGTTGCAGGTCGAGCTCAATAAAATGGAGGACGAGGCCAAGGTTGTGGAAGGCGATCTCGCCCTCAAGAGGATGGCCCTGGCGGAGGAACAGGAAAAGCTCGCCGCCTTGCAGGGCCGGAGTTTCATCGAACGCCTTCTTCGGTTGAAGTGAGACCCTGGCTCAGATCATCAGGTGCCGGAAATCGGACTTGTCCCTGAGATCCGGGACAATCACCTTCTCGCCTTCCGGTCCCTTCACCCGGACCTCAGCTCTTTTCCCGCTCCTGGCGTCGCTGTAGGCGGCCGTGATCTGAGCGGCCGTTTCCACATCGTCGGGTCCGGGCTCGCCCGACAAGAGGGCCGAGGGTCCCGGGACGTTCACCGTGGTGAGGAGGATGTCCTTGTCCCGGGCCAGGGATTCAATCGCCTGATTATCTTTTTTGTGCCGTCCAATGACCACCTTGGCCGTGGGACTGATCCTGAAGTGACGCCCCACCTTGAGGGATTCTATTTGATGGATGCTCAGGTCTCCCGCCTCCATGAGATCCCGTAGCCTTGTCGAAAAAACCTTTTCCGTCAGCAGGCAGCCGCCCGCGGGTGAGGGGTAATCCACTATGCCGAGTTCCCGCGCGAGGGCCATCTGGGGCTTTCTGGACCTTCCGGAGAAGCCCTTGAGCGCCTCTCTGTCCACCCAGCCTTTGGTTTCCGGCACCGTGGGTGGGAGCCGTTTTGCAGAGAGGGGCCTCAAGACGAGTCCCGGGTACCCGCTCTCCTTCTCCACAATCTCGAGCGCCCGACGGTTCTGGGACATGGGTCTCTGGCCCAGCACCTCTCCCGTGACGACAAAGGCCGCGCCTTCACGGTCCAAGAGGTTCCCGGCCGTGCGGATCATGTGCGCATGACAGTCTATGCAGGGATTCATGTTCTCCCCGTAGCCATGCCTGGGATTCTTGACCACCTCGAGGTGGCTTGCCGTGATGTCGACGACCCTCACGGGGAGTTTGATCCGCGAGGCATACAGAACGGCCTTCCTGGAGTCGAAAAACGGGGTTTGAAAAAAAAGGGCCAGGACTTCCATTCCCTGGACCCTCATCAACTCGGCGGCTAGGAGACTGTCCAGGCCTCCGGAAAAAACGGATAAGGCTTTCATGTTCTCTTTTGTGCTTTGGGTGCTTCGGTTTTCTACAGACCCGCTTCAGACAGCTTCTTCAGGGCCTCTTTCTGCTTTTTGTTCAACTTCTTGGGGACATGGATGGAGATCTGCACATAAGCGTCCCCGTTACCAGAACCGTTCATCGAGGGCATGCCGTGCCCCTTCAGCCTCAGCCTCGCATTGGGCTGTGTCCCGGGCGGGACCTTCATGCGGAGCGTTTTGCCCTGAATGGTCGGCACCTCGATGTCTGTTCCGTGAACCGCCTCGGAATAGAGGATCTCCTTGTTTATGGTGAGATCGTCTCCCTGCCTTCGGAAGAGCGGGTGATCCTGGACTCTTATGTGAATGTACAGGTCTCCTGCGGGGCCGCCGTTGCGACCCGGCTCCCCCTTTCCGGGAATCCTCAGGCGCTTGCCGGTGGCCACCCCTGCGGGGACCTTGACGTTGATCTGTTCATTCCGCCGCCCCCGCGTGTTGATGGAAATGGTCTTTTGGGTGTTCTGTGCGGCCTCCTCCAGGGGCAGGGTGAGTTCATAGATGAGGTCCTGTCCTCGCGCGAATCCTCGATGTCCGGAAAAACCTGCGTGGGCGTGTCGGCCCGTGGGGCCCTGGCCGGCAAAGGAGTGGGGGCCGGCTCCCCCAAAAAACTGGGTGAAGATGTTCTGACCCCTCCCGCCGCTGAATCCGAATTCCCTGAAAATGCTGCCGAAATCGAAGTCCCGGAAAATGTCTTCCTGGGAGTACCTGTGCTGGAAGCCCGCGGCCCCAAAGGTGTCGTACTGCTTCCTCTTCTCCGGATCGCTCAGGACGGCGTAGGCCTCACTCACGTCCTTGAATTTGGCCTCCGCCTGCTTGTCACCCTTGTTGTGGTCCGGGTGATACTTCATGGCGAGTTTTCGATAGGCCTTTTTTATCTCATCCTTGGATGCGGATTCCGGGACTCCCAGAATTTTGTAATAATTTTTGTCAGGCATGTTCGACCTTGAAACTCGTGGTGTGAAAACGGAACATACAACTTTTCAAACTAATCATCCGGTGGCGTAAGTCAACCCGCGTTCTTCTGAATGTAATACATGGTGGCGCCAACCGGGGCGAAGGCGAGGGACAGGAGGTTGAGCCCGGGGATCAGAAAGGGCAGGCCGAATCCCAGGTGGAACAACAGGGATCCCTTGAGAAAGGACCACCGCTCGGCGAAGGGCAGGCCGCGCCGCGCCGGTGTGAGATCCGTGTTGTCCCATGAAAGAAAGGTCACGGCCGCGGCAGAGCTCAGAACGGCGATGACCGGCCCCAGGGGCGTGAACCACCCCACGATCATGAGAATGATCGAGGCGGCCACCGGCGCAAGGGCCCGCGGAATCTCCTGCTTGACCAGAAAGAGGAAGAGCGCCGGGAGCGGCATGGAGGCACCTTCTCTGACGCTTCCCGTGAGCATCCGCTCCGTGATCCGGCTCATGAGATCCATCACCAGGACGCTGAACAGGATCTGGCTCACCACATAGGAGACGAGGATGGAGAGCGCCACCAGAATGAGGGACAGCAGCCAGGAGAGCACATACCACAGCCAGACGATCCAGAGGCTCTCAGGACGGGTCCACAGGGCGCTCAGAATGTCCTGATGGTAGGCGAGGACGATTCCCGCCGAAAATACGGTGATCACCAGGACAACGAGAAAGCGGACAAGGCCCCAGAAAAGGAGCTTCCCGTGGGTCAAACCGGTTTTCAGCCCGCTGAAGTGAAAGCGAAGCCCTTCGAGAAACTGCATTTGATTTCCCCCCTTCGGCCCGGCCGAGCTACCGGCCGTGTGAAGGCGAACAGACGGTTATTGTGATGTGAAGCTGTAATTGAACGTCGCCTGGACGTGGAGCCTCTTCACCCGCAGGTGGTCCGGAAAGGCTGGATAGGGGGCGGCCGCCCGGACGGCCCGGGATGCCTCGCTGTCCAGGATTTCGTGCCCCGAGGAACTCTCCACTCGGACATCGATCAGGGAGCCGTCCCGGGACAGGGTGAACACCAGCAGGAGTTTTCCTTCCAGGAGGTATTCCCGGGCCTGCTCGGGGTAGGTCCAGTGTTCATGGATCCTGCCCTTGAGGACCGCCATGTAGGAGACGTATCTGCGGTCCTTGGTGTCCAGGCTTATGGTGTCTTCCAGTATTTCCGGCGGTTCTTCGGGCTGCCCCTTGTCCACCGAGGCCTGTTCCCCAAAGGCCTTTCTGGCCTCTTCCAGGTCTTCAATGGGAGGCCTGACAAGCTCCACTTCGTAGACTCGCGCGCGCTCCAGTTGCAGCAGCGGAGGAAAGGCGTCCTTGAACCCGAGAAAGATGAGGACGTGGACGGCCGTGGAGATCACAAGGGTGGTCCACATGAGGGGATGACCGGCAAGTAAATCAGGCCTCATCTTCTCCATTATGATCACCGGAACCGGAATTCACCCAGAGTTCCTCGCGTTTTTCGAACCACCACTCGGTGTGGTCCGTCTCCAGCATGGCGGCGGCCATGTCTCTGGCGGCAGCGGACTGGAGCCGTTGGACCGCAAAATGGATCCATTCAGGCGCGTATTTGTTGCCCAGGTCCATCTGCTCCTTCAACTCGAGAATGAGCGCGAGCTGGTCCGCATCCCGCGCGAGCCGGGCCTCCGGGGAGTCCCCTGCTGTGAATTCAGCGGCAAGGCCGGCAATCTCCTGGCCGAAGGGTAACCCGGAGACCAGATCCCGGATCGCACCCTCTTCATCGACTTTGACGTACCTCTTGTTCACGTAGTTCATATCGCCCGTCCGTGCCTCGTGGAGATCGTGCACAAGGCAGAGGAGGAGGGTTTTGTAGGGGTCTGCTTCACACTGGCCGAGTGAAAGGGAGTAACCGATCATGGTCGTGAGAAAGGTGTGCTCCGCCACGGATTCCCGCCCCGATCCCAGGAACTGATAACCGCTTCGGGGGGTTTTCTTGAGCATGGAGACTTCAAAGAGAAAATTTATGATGGACTTCATGGACTACACTCCATATTTATAAGAGCGTTGAATGTCAAGGTTGATTTATCAGCGCGTGATAATTACTATCTAGACATCTTGTCGATCCGGGTCGTGTTGTGGAACCGGTTTTTTCGGTCGCGGCACTGCTTGAGAAGAGGAGCACAATGGACAATGACGAAGTCATGAGGATCTGCACCTATCCAGAGACTGTCCTGCGGCGGACCGCAGAGCCCGTGAAGAATATAGATGAGGATCTCTTGAACCTGATAGACCGGATGGCCTTCACCATGTACGCGGCGCCGGGGATCGGCCTCGCGGCCAATCAGGTGGGGGAACTGGTCAAAGTCGTGGTCTACGACGTGTCCCCGAGGGACGCGGAGCCCCGGCCGAACGTCCTCATCAACCCCCGGATCGTGGAGGCCGAGGGGGAGATCACCTATGAGGAATCCTGCCTGAGCGTGATCGACTATTCGGCGGAAGTAAGGCGGAGCGCCCGCATTCGGGTGACGGGAGTCGACAGGGACGGCAATCCGGTGGACATCGAGGCCGAAGGGCTCAAGGCCATATGCCTCCAGCATGAAATCGACCACCTGAACGGCGTGCTCTACATAGATCACATCAGCAATCTCAAGAGAGCGCTTTACAAGAAAAAAATGAGAAAACTTCTGAAGAAGCAGGAAGAACAATAAGGCTTAACGCATACCGGCATGCACTCCAACAGAGAATCCCGGAAAGATCTCCCTTATGGCCCAATCTACGCAAAACGGACTTCCCGAACGTCCACGGATCCTTTTCATGGGCACGCCGGACTTCGCCGTGCCCGCGCTCAGCTCCCTCGTGGAAGCGGGGTATGACGTTCGGGCAGTCGTCACCCAACCCGACAGGCCCAAGGGCAGAGGCCGCAGAATTACCCCTTCCCCTGTGAAGGCCTATGCCCTGGAAAAGGGGCTCACCGTGCTCCAGCCGGAATCCGTCAACAAGGAGGAGTTCCTTTCCGCCGCCCGGGAGATCTCCCCGGACCTGTCCATTGTGGTGGCCTTCGGGCAGATCCTGGGGCCCAAACTGCTCGAGATTCCCCGTTACGGCACCTTGAACATCCACGCCTCCCTTCTCCCGAAATACAGGGGGGCCGCCCCCATTCAGTGGAGCATCCTCAACGACGAGGCGGTGACCGGCGTGACCTTCATGCGCATGGAAGAGGGTCTGGACAGCGGCCCCGTCCTGTTTCAGAAGACATTAAAGATCGGGGAACGCGAGACGGCCGGCAGCCTCCACGACCGCCTCGCCCGCCTTGGGGGGGATTGGATCGGGGTCGTGCTGGATCTCATGTCCCGGGGCGAACTGGAAGAGGTGCCCCAGGACCCGGGAGAGGCCACTTATGCCTCCAAGATCACGCGGGAGACGACCCGAATAGACTGGTCCCTGCCGGCGCGAGAGGTGGCGGCGCGCATCCGGGCCATGGACCCGCATCCGGGCGCCGTGACCACCCTGGACGGCGTCCCCCTCAAGGTTTTTTCAGCGCGCGTGGTGGATCAGGAAAGGGAAGGGGGGGAGCCCGGCCGGGTCGAGGTGTCCCAAAACGAGCTCATCGTGGACACCGGACGGGGGCGTGTGGGTGTCGATGAGGTCCAGGCGGCCGGGAAAAAAAGAATGGCCGTCGAGGCTTTTATCAGGGGATTTTCCCTGGGGTCCGGGTGTATACTTGGGCATTAGCGCCCTGTGCGGCCGTTCACGCAGTGCCGGATCGACTTCCGGAGGGTCGGCTGTCCATACAATATTTCAGGCGGTCTGAGTAAGTGAAACAGGAATCAGGACACGAAAAAACTCGATTCATAGTACTCCTGCTCCTCGTGTGCCTTTTCCTCGTGGTGCTTTCCGCGACCCTCTGGTGGGTGCCCTATGTGGGTTTCACATCCATCCACCCGAGCCTCCCCCTGATCATGGGGCTCCTCATGGCCGGAGCGGTACTCTACCTCCTGGGCGGTGCGCTCACCCTGGTTTTTACGATCATCCGCGGCAAAAACCTCTTTTTCAACAGGCGCATACGAGGGGTGGTCATAAGCTGGCTCTTTCCCCTCCTGGTGATGGTCGGGAAGCTTGTGGGCATCAGAAAGGACCAGGTCCGGAGGAGTTTTGTGGCTGTGAACAATCAGCTGGTCCTGGCGGAGTCCCAGAGGCTGCCCCCGGAAAGAATCCTCATCCTGCTCCCGCATTGCCTTCAGTTCCACGAGTGCCCGGTCAGGATCACGATGGACGTGGAAAATTGCAAGGACTGCGGCCGTTGCAAAATAAAGGATCTGCGGGCCCTGGGACGATCCTATGGGGTGCCGATCGCGGTGGCCACCGGGGGGACGCTTGCCAGGAAGATCGTGGTGGAGAAGAAGCCGGATTTGATCGTGGCGGTGGCCTGCGAGCGGGACCTCACGAGCGGAATACAGGACTCCTACCCCATACCCGTGTTCGGCGTCCTCAACCGGAGGCCCAACGGCCCGTGCTTCGATACGGACGTGGATCTTGAACTGGTGGAAAAGGGACTTCGGACCTTTCTGAAAGATGCCAAAAAACAAACCCAGAGACCTCGCCCTGTCGGTGCTGACGAGGACGGAGAAAAGGACCGGGCCCTGGGGTGAGCCTTTGGAGGACCTCTATCGGGCCAATCCCCGGCTCACCGATGTCGACCGCGCATTTATCAGCCACCTCGTCCTGGGAGTCTGGCGCTGGCGGGGCCGGCTCGACTGGATCATTGAAAAGGCAGCCGGGAGGCCTCTCAAGAAGATATCACCCCTGGTCCTGAACATCCTTCGGCTCGCTGTGTACCAGATATTTCACATGGATCGGGTTCCGGAGTCCGCGGCCGTGAACGAGGGGGTACGGCAGGCGAAGACCCGGGGCGCTGCGCATGCGGCGCCTTTTGTCAACGGGCTACTGCGAAATCTCTGCAGAAATAAAGAGGTTATCGAATTTCCGGACCGGCGCGAGGACCCGGTCCGATACCTGTCAGAGGTCCATTCCTACCCGGCGTGGCTCGTGGGCCGCTGGATCGAGGTTTTCGGCGAGAAAGAGACGGAAGCCCTTCTGGAGGCCCAGAACAGGATTCCCGCCCTGGACGTTCGCACCAACCGCCTGAAAACCAACCCGGAATCCCTCGTCATCCATTTGGAAAAGGAAGGCGTCTCGGCACTTCCCCATGAACGCGTGCCCGACGCCGTGCGTATCACCGGGCTGAGGGGGCGGGTAAGCCGGCTCGAGGCCTTTCAGCAGGGCCTCTTCCAGGTCCAGGACACGGCCGCCCAGATAGTCGCGCACCTCCTGTCGCCGGCGCCCGGGGAGCGGGTCCTGGACGTCTGCGCGGGGCTCGGCGGCAAGTCCACCCATCTGGCCGAGCTTTCAGGCGACAGGGCGGGCGTGACGGCCCTGGATGTCAGCCACGGGCGGCTGGTTCGCCTGAAAGAGACCTCTCGACGGTTGGGCCTCGCAGGAATACACACGGTGGCCGCGGACGCCGCAAGCCCCCTGGACCGTCTCTTTCGCACAAAATTCCAGGCCGTCCTTGTGGACGCCCCGTGTACCGGGCTGGGCGTGCTCTCCAGGCACCCGGACGCTAAGTGGAGACGGTCCGGATCCGACCCCGCCCGACTCGCCGAACTTCAGAGGCAGATTCTTCTGAAGGCCGCGCGGGTGCTTTCACCCGGCGGCCGTATGCTCTTCATCACCTGTACCCTGACAGAAGAAGAAAACCAGGGAGTGGTGGAGTCCTTTCTGGGGGAAAACGGCCGTGTGAGACTCTTAAATCTCCGGGAGACAGCCCCTCCCTGGGCGCGGGATTATGTGGACCCACAGGGGTTTTTCAGGACCCTGCCCCATGTCCACGGCATGGACGGCTTTTTCGGGGCCTTATTCGTGTATAACTGATTCCCCTCCCCAATCTCCGCCACGCATTTTCCGTCGCAGCAGATCCGGGCCGATCTGTGAATTCGGTTGTTTTTGCCGCCTGGTTCAGGTACACATCAGAATCGCCGAAGATCAGGATGCAAGGAGGAAACCTCACATGGCAAAGATCGCGCCGTCTATCCTTTCAGCCGATTTTACGAGGCTGGGTGAAGAGATCCGGGAGGTGACGATGGCAAGTGCGGACTTCATTCACGTGGATGTCATGGACGGGCACTTTGTCCCCAATATCACCATTGGACCGCTCGTGGTGGAGGCTGCTCGGCGCGCCACCGATCTCCCCTTGGACGTTCACCTGATGATCACGAACCCGGACGCCTATGTGGACGATTTCGCCAGCGCCGGTGCGGACAGCATCACCGTGCATCAGGAGGCGGTGTATCACCTTCATCGCTCCATACAGAAGGTTCGGGCCTCGGGCGCAAAAGCCGCGGTGTCGCTCAATCCCGCCACACCGGTTGACACGCTGGAGTATGTGCTGGAGGACCTGGACATGGTGCTTCTGATGACCGTGAACCCGGGCTTTGGAGGGCAGAGTTTCATCAGGGCGGTTCTCCCAAAAATAGAAAAGCTCCGACGGATGATCGATGAGAGGGGCCTCCATGTGGAAATAGAGGTGGACGGTGGAATCGGCCCGGAGAATATAGGTGAAGTGTACGCTGCGGGAGCCGATGTCTTTGTGGCGGGCTCGGCGATTTTCAAGAGCGGCGATTACGCGGGAACGATAAAACGCATGCGGCGTGAAATAGAAAAAAATCCAAGAAATTAATATCCGACCAGGAATATTTTTTGACGAATCCCTGTCGGGATGTTATAGTTTCGAACTCGCTACCGGAGGGATGGCCGAGTGGTTGAAGGCGGCGGTCTTGAAAACCGTTGAGGGGCCTCAAACCCCTCCGAGAGTTCGAATCTCTCTCCCTCCGCCAGGAAGGGAGTTCCTCAATTCGGCATACCTGATATGTCGAGTGAAAAGCAAATACGGAGAGATGGCCGAGTTGGCTGAAGGCGCTCGCCTGCTAAGCGAGTGATGGGTGTAAAGCCTATCCGAGGGTTCGAATCCCTCTCTCTCCGCCAGATCAAGCACTTAGGCGACATTTGGTCGCCTTTTTTTGTGCGCGGATTTGGTCGCGGCCCCTGACTCGGCCCCTGGATTTTAAAACTTTCAGTCTATCTTTCAGTAAAAAAGGCGTCCTGCCGACATCCGAACACCCTACAAAATGAGGTCCATTTTTCATAAAAGGACGCTCGCCTAAACACAGGGGCCTCGGATGCCGGTGCAAGCGATTGCAAGAAAGCCTTCCCACGTTTTGTGGGATTGATTTCACAGATCACCGTGCAAGCGACCCCACATTTTGTGGGTTTATAAGAAGCTAAATTAAACCTCCGGTTTTAGAAAACCATTAAGAAGCAAAGGATATAGCGGAGACTTCGTCACCTCGGTTCCGGCGTTTCTCTCTTGCGGTTCACTGACCGGGGCAAAGGAACGGTTTTTGAGAGTTTCGTTTTTCTAGCAAAAATTGACAGTTTTAAGCATATTTGATACTATGGAAAAGCACTTTAAATGATATAAAAAAAGCTGAATGGAGGGGATATATATGCAGTCAGCAAGGGCATGCCTTTATCATGCGACCAGGGAAATGAGCGATGCGTTGGACATTAAGCGCGGGTTCTTCCTTCACGCCAAGATCTTGCTGAACGACACGAACCTTTTGGATCAGGTCGTGAGCCGGGACATCCGCGGCAGGGGAACGAGTGCGAACACGGCACGGAAGGTTTTGAATCACATCCTCCACCGGACGCTGCCCTATAACAAACTTCTGGAGCATGTGACAGCGCGGCAGATAGCGGGCGGCATGGTGTCGCTCAGCCTTTCAGACGGAGGGGTGCATCCTGAAACCATCCGCCGAGCCCTGCAGGTGCTGGTACGGGAAGGATACCTGATCATGCTGACCACTTCGGTGGACAGGAATCGGGTGTACGCCCTGAACCTCCCGGTGATCGTCGAGAAGATCAAGGATTATCTGGCGAGCGGCAGGATCAAACCGGGAACCACGGCCGCGAAACAGAAGAAACGTGCGGAGGTGGTCGGGGAAATTTGCAAGCGATTGCAACCGTGGTATGATCTGATCATGCGGTTGGGGGAGCTGGTGCTCTATCAACTTGACACGTTCCTGGTGAAGTACCGGGATTGGTGCAGGAGGAGATTGAATCTCATGGGGACGGCGAGGCAGATAGTGAAAACCGTCAAGGAGAAGAAGCGTGAGGCAAGGTTGAAGCGCCTTCGAAGGGCTGCAGAGAAACCTCTGTACGTTCAACACGTCGAGCAGGATGAAACGCAGGAGGCGGTAACATTGTATCCAAGAAGGGGGTTGGACTACTGGCGGCTGATGGTGGAGTTGCGCAACGATCGGTATAAGGGCGGAATCCCGATTCCCACGGGCAAGACAATCGGCCAGATGAAAAACTGGCTGCGTGAATTGAAAGACGTCCACGAGATGGATGACCACGCGATCAAGGAGTGGATCGAAAACATCGTGGATCACTGGGACCGGCTTGCCGGATGGCACTTCCAGACAGGGGAGAAGGGGTGGCATCGGGTCGTCCCGCCGAATCCTGATTTCGGATTTTACTATGCACATCGCAGGGAGATGGACCCGCAGATTCTGAACCGGATCGAAGTGTCTGAACAGATTGCCAGGATGAATAGAGACAGGCCGGAGGGAGCGCCCAGGGTCGAGGTGGTGAAGTTTTGAAAAGGGAGGAGTCCATGGGATTGAAGCCGAGATTCGAAGACGTGCTTCGTAAATTCATGAAGTTCAGTTGGGAGGTGGAACCGAACGGAGGGGGCGGGACGTCCCTTCACCGGGAGATAACGCAGAGTTTGCAGGAAGAGGCCGAGCTGTCTCCCGCCTTCATCAAGCAACCGCCGGACGGGCTTTTGCAAGCGATTGCACTCCCCACCTATCTCTACCTGCGAAAGACTGTAGACCCGTCGCTGAGCCGTCGCAAGGACCGAAACCCGCTATACAACAACCTCTCCGAAAAGGAGATCGAGGCCGTTGATCGGTTCTACCATCTTGACACGCGGTTTCACCGGGAAGTCCTCCACCTGGCCTCGGACGAGACTCAAATTCCGATCTTGACGAGTTATCTGGCGGCGAATTTTGCCTACTGCACATTGAAGGTGCCGGCGGTGATCCCGCTCGAACGTCTTGTTCAGGAAGTGGATGCTTCGACATTCGATGAGACGCTTGGATATGAGTATTGCAGGAGCTGCGCTATCCTGATCGTCACCAGGGCGCTCGGCAACTCGAAGAGGCTTGTGACTGTGGACGGGGACCTTTGCGGCTTGCTGGACAGGCGTTCAAGGTATCACAAGATGACCGTGTTCATCGATGCTGTCAGTGAGCGTGATGTGAGCGACACTCTGGATTCGGGGAAGCTTGTGTCAAGGGACATGGTCAGGGGGATGATCGACCGAAGTGGGGTGGGGAGCACCTACAGCTACAAGCGCCGTCTTAAGAGCATGGGGACCTATATGAATTTCAATATCAAGCGTCCTATGGAGGGTGTCAATGAGTGGAGTCGGGACCGCGTTTTTGTATAGCCTTGTCGAGAACATGGAGGAGTCTGAAAGAAAACTCCTCCAGGCGCTCAGGTCCGGCGTAAACGCGAACTACTTCGTTGATCCTGAGGATCAGCGAATTTGGGAGTTCATCCACGGCTACTACCTCCGATACAACCAGACGCCCAGCCTGGAAGTTGTCGAGGTGGAGATGGACATCCGGTTCGGCAGCTTTCCGCCGGAAGAACCTTTTGAATACTGGCTGGAGCAGCTTCGAGAGTTCAACAAACACCTTTACATGGTGGACACCTTGGAGAGGGTGTTCAAGCACCTGGATGCGGGAAGGACAACGACTGCGGAAAGTCTACTGGAAGACGCGGTGCAGGGGATCATGCAATTCAATCCGCAGAGCAATGTACACACTTTGATTGAGCTTGCGCACCAGGCTGCCGAGGATCACGAGCAGGTGCAGCGTGGGCTTCAGTCTCCGGGGATTCAGACCGGCATCCCTTACATCGATCTTGTCACAGGCGGTGTGCAGCCTGGAGATTCGTGGGTACTGGCTGGTCGTCCGGGATGCGGCAAGTCTTTCGTTTCGACAAGGATTGCCCATGGTGCCTGGGAAGCGGGGCACCGCGTGCTGATCGTCTCAATGGAGATGGCTGCGATCCAGTTTGGTCGCAGAAACACAGCGATGGGGGCCCACGTCAACTCGAAATTCCTGCGGCTTGGCAGGTTGTCAAGATGGGGGTTTGGGCAGTACCGGGAGTATGTGGATTCGATTCAACACAACACTCCGGACCCGACGAGCTTTGTGGTGATCGAAGGACGACTGAACCTCACGGTGCGGGATATTCTCCACAGTATCCGTCAATACCGTCCAGACCTGCTTATCGTGGATGGGGCCTACATGGTAAAAGCTGCGGGGGGAGCCTATAAAAGCAATTGGGAGAACGCCCTACTCGTCACGAACGAAATCAAGCAGTTGGCGCAGAACGAGGGGGTCGGTATTTTTTCGACCCACCAATTCAGCCGCAAGGGAGAGAAGGAGAAAACGCTCGGAACCATTGCTTACACAGATGCGATCGGTCAGGTGGCCTCCGTCGTGTTGGCTCTCTCGAACGATGAGACTGCCGCTGTGGAATTCCGGCATCTCGAATACAAGGTCTTGAATATCATCAAAGGCCGCGAAGGTGAGCAGGGAAGCGTTCGCTTGACCTTTGACACTAACTTGACACAGATCGAAGAAGATGAAGTGATTGAAGGTGACACCGCTTTGCAGAATAGAACCAGCGATCCCGATAACATTGATGATGAGTGGGAAATTGTCGATGAGCGGGATGTATAAAACTGCATGGTTTTGCCTCAAATTGACAAAAAATCGAAAATTTTGTAGGATGAGTTTAGACGTTTACAAGTTAGTTGCTTTGACGTATAAGGAGGTATGGCAGAATGTCTAGAGCTTTGCGAGTGCGTGAGGGAAACGATCAATTCAGATCAGTGCAAGCGATTGCAACGGAGGAGAATGAGGCGGAACGGGAAGTCAGAGCGGGCATAACGGCTGTGGTGGATCGTCTTTGCAAGGTCTCGGAGAAACTCAGCGAGAAAAGTGCTGAGTTCAAGAGAGAGACTGCCGATCTCGAACGGCAGAAAAAAGTGCTGACTGAACAGATACGCAAGTATTCGCAATCACGAAATATTTCAGTCATTGAGGGACAAGAGGCGGTGGCGGAAGTGAACCCTTCTGTCTCACGGACGATCGAACCCGAGCTTTTTTTGCGGTTTTTAAGAGAGCAGGGACAGATCAGCGCCTTTTTTGCTTTCGTCAAAGTAAATATCGGCGAAGCGACCAGGGCATACGGAGAGAAGGTACTGGAGCAGAGCGGGTGTCTGGAGGTTTCTACACGCGATTACAGAAACGTGAAAGTCAGCCCCAAGGTACCGCTTCATTAGAGACGAATCGTTTTTGGGGGAAAACGAAAGGATGAACAAACAGCGGGTGAAGGAATTTTTGGAGGCTTTGGGCTGTTCACAGATCCAGGTAAACGCTCAGAGCGATTGGGTCAAGGCGGCGTGTCCGCTTGCAGCCTGGACCCATGAGGGTGGGGCTGATCGCAATCCTAGCTTCGGTGTCAAGGCTACGGACGACTCCGGCGGCGTTCCCACCTATCATTGCTTTGCGTGCGGGAGCTCGGGAACACTACCCAAACTCCTGCACAACATTCAGATGTTTTCGGGCGAGCACAACAAAGAGGCTGCCGATATCTTGTCGTCCGAAGAGCTTGGTGACGATGGCGAGCATGGGGACAGCAAGGCCGAGACTCGCAAACGGAAGGTCATCAGCAAAGACAAATGGGCGAAGCTTGAGCGTGACCGCAAACGGCGCAATGTGCCTGTGCCTGAGACGATCCTTCAAAAATTCCCACTCGTGACGGGTCTTGACGATTGGCGAAGCGAAACGATTGTAAGCTACATGCGGGAGGATCGAAAAATCAAGGAATCGCTGATCGATGACTACCAGCTCCGTGTGTACCAGGACCCCATAAGGCAGCACGTGGGAATCATCTTCCCGATCTACAACCGGGAGGGTACACAGGTCATGGACATGTATGTTCGCATGATTCATGCGAAGAGTTTTTTCCGGCTTAATGCCAGGCTGACCGACTCAAAGGTCAACTATCAGGCCCCGAATCTGTGGTTCGGAAATCAGTTCTACGATCCGGAGCGTCCCTTGATACTCGTTGAGGGCGCTTTCGATGTTTTGCGTCTACGGACGCTCGGCGTAACCGCTAATTTGTGGGCCGCGATGGGGAATGTCTCCGATGATCAGATCGACAAGATTCATGCGCGTACCATTTATTTGGCCTTTGATGCCGACAGCACCGGTAAAGGGTACATGAAAAAAGTTGCGGAAAAAGTAGAGGCTCCCGCTCGTTATGTGTTGCGATGGGATATCGTCGACAAAAAAGATCCTGGTGAGTTGCGAAATCTAGACGAGTTCAAAACGGTTTTTGCTAACAGATTCAAGCTGGAAAGACCGATAAAACCAACTAATCCGCCAAAACCGAAGTTTCGAAAGCCAAATTTGACAATAGATCCGTTTGATATATAATCAGCGCATCCTTCACGGGATAGGTGGAACGTCCTGATGGGACAAACTTAGTGACATGTTGTCATTCAAAAAACGAAAGGAGAGAGAGGTTTTATGACGGAGAAGCAATGGTTTAAAACTGGAGATGAAGGACTCAAACGATCTCAGGAGCTTGCAGAGGAGCGTGAGCGCAATCAAGTCAATCGGTTGTGGCTGCCGGTTGGCAAGGGCGCTAAAATTACGTTCCTCGACTCGGAGGGTTTTTTCTTCAGCGAGCATCAGATCAAACTGAACGGATCTTGGCGAAACTGGTTTACCTGCCGCTCAGAATTCTCCGAGTGTCCACTGTGTGAATCCGGCGACCGGCCTTCTTATGTTTGTGCTTACACGATCATCGATCACAGCAAGTACACGAGCAAGAAGACCGGAAAGGAAGTGGCGAACGTCAAGAAACTCGCCGTTTTCAAGAGCACGGTCCACAATATGTGGGCCAGGAGAAAGTCGCAGGACTGTGACGGCGACATGACGTATTGCCTTTTCAATATCCACCGGGATAAGGCGGAACACACGGCGACGGGTGAGGACGTCCAGTTCGTGAAACGCCTCTCCCAGGCAGAGGTCCTGAGGTTTAAGCCGGCAGGGATGTCTGATGAGGAGTGGATGTCCCCCTATGACTACATGGAACTTTTCAAGCCTCAGTCGGTCGACTATCTTAGAAATGTTGTGAATATGGCTCCTCCGATCGGTGCCGATGATCAGCCCTCCGGGGGGAATGGACACGGGATGCCTGTTCCTGCCGGGGCGCAAGCTGTCGGAGGTGATGCGGATATAGAAGACCTGCTGCTGAGTTAGTCCGTCCCCCCCAAAAGGGAGGAGGTCCCCCTTGCCTCCTCCCTTACTCATCTCTGAGGAAGGGTTTTAATGGAGAGATATTCCGAGATCATCAAGCGAAGTCACTGGTTCATCCCTAAACAGGAGCTCAAGAAGCCCCTCGCCGAGTTGCGGAGGCTTTTCACTGTCCAGGGGAAATACAGGGACACGGAGCCCATCGAGATCTATGCCGAGACCGACAAGTCTTTCGGCATTCCGCTCTACTACCGGGATATGGCTCCCCACGCTGATAAAGTCATTGACCAGACGGCGCATGGTTCACCCATCGAATTTGAATTCACGGCGACTCTGAGGGGGCGACAAGCGCCGGTTCACAATCGCTTCGTGCAATCGATTGCATCGGGGAAACACGGCTTTCTGTTGGTGGCACCGACGGGCACTGGGAAAACTATTCTCGCGCTCGACATGCTGGCCGAGCTGAAAACAACCGCTTTGGTCGTGGTTCCACGGGATCGCATCGCGGATCAGTGGGAGGAGAGGATTCTGGAGCACACGAGCCTCACGAAGGAGCAGATCGGTCGTGTGCAGCGGGATCGATGCGAGTTCGAGGGAAAGGCCGTGACTATCGGCATGATCCAGTCTCTCATGAAGGACAAATATCCTAGCGAATTCAAGCGGTGGCCGGGAGTCGTGGTGTTCGACGAGACGCATCTCCTAGGTGCCCATGAGTTCAACAAGGTTATCACCATGTTTCCGTCCGCTTACAAGATCGCGGTTTCGGCAACGCCGAACCGCGCGGACGGAATGGAAGACGCCTACAAGTATCACGTGGCAGAGGAGACCCTCACGGTGGCTGGCGGGACGGATGTCAAGCCCACTGTCATCCTTCGCGGCTATGAGGAACGCAAGGACCGCCGGCATCCTTACCTCCATAACATTAATGAAGCAGTGAATCGACGCGGGGTGCTCCTGTCTCACGTGGCCGAGGACATTACCCGCAATGCGCTGATCGCCGTTTACACCAAGAAGTTCGTGGAATCTGACAGGCGTACGCTCGTCCTGTCCGACCGGAAAGATCAGTTGAAGATGCTTCAGGATGTCCTGGTGAAACGTCACGGCATGCCGCCCAGAAGCGTTGGGATGTTCGTGGCCGAAACCAAGAAGAGAGAGCGGGAGCGTGTGCTCAATTACTGCAAGGTGATCCTTGCCACCTACGGCGTGATGTCCATGGCGGTGGACGTGCCGAACCTGCGCGGGCTCATCCTTGCCACTCCGCAGTCCGACGTTGAGCAGCCGCTCGGTCGTATCCTTCGGATGTGCGAGGATACGCGTGACCCCGTAGCTCTCGATATCATCGATGTGGCATACAAAGACGCGGTGAATTGGGCCAGGAACCGGCAGAAACATTATGAGGCCGCGAAGGTGAAAGTCGTCTATGTCGAAAATCGTTGAGCCGTCGGACGTTCCGACTGCTCGGCGTGTGCGTTTCCAGCGGTGGTATGGAAAACATCGGGAGAAGTTTAACCAGAAGCGGCGTGAGCGGTACTGGAGCGATTGGAAATTTCGAGAGCAGGAGCTGGAAAGAGCCCGAAGTGGCATGGCTGCTATTTACGCGAGAAGGAGGGCATCTCCTCTGGGGCCCGCTTTCGTTTCCGTATTGATGGACATCCCGCTGTCTCAGTTCCATGCCTTGCAGCGTGAGGGCATTCTCCCGTACCCAACCAAAAGAAGCAAATCAGGGGTGCTGTTTTACACACCGCACGAGGTGCTCAATTTGCGTAGGGCCGCTAAAGAGTATATAATCACCCTGAATGATGAACGAATTATAAACAAAGAGGGTATGAAAAAATTCTTAAATTTTATGTTAATGGAGAAGGAAGGGTATGGCAGCCAAGGCAAACAAGAAAGATAACCTCCGCGTATTGAGAGAAGAAGGCACGTTGACGGCACGAACCACGGTGTTCGATCAGGAGATCGAGGAACGGCAGGTGATTCGAGTCAAGCCGTTTCACGAGAACGCCCGGATTGCTCACGTGAGCGTGGGGCTGGGACGGACCATCAACCTCGGGAATTATGAATCCGCGCGAGTTGACGTGCGCATGGATGTTCCCTGCTACGTGGAAGAAGCGGGCAGGGTCTATGAGAAGGTGATGGCCGTGGTGGAGCGGCGGATTACCGAAAAAGTCCGTGAAGTGGAAAACTCCACAGGACGCGAGTCTTCGGACTTGAAGGACCTGAACGACATTTTATAGGGGGGCTTTTTGTGCCGGGGATAAACCAGACGATCAAGAGCCGGAGGTGGGCAGGGCAGGTCGAGGATCTGAGTCCACGATCCACGAACATGATTGACTATCCAAGGCTTCCGAGCTTCATATTCCCGCTGGACTACAGCCTTGGCGGGGGATTTCCCTGCAACGTGGTAAGCCAAATTTACGGTCCATGGCAATCCGGGAAGACTACGGCCAGCTACATGACGGCCAAGGCGCTCAGCCGGTTTTGCATGCGCTGTTTGCAACCGCTTGCACTGTGCCAATGCGCCGAGGCGGTTTTCGGGGATCACTGTGGTAAGTGCCTTAGGTCCATTGACGAGTGTAGCTGCAAGCCGAAATGTTCGGAGGACAGGGCGGTGGAGCTGTGCAGGCGGTGCAAGAAGAATCGGATAGAGTGCACCTGCGGCTCGCAGTTGATTCAGAAGACCGTGCTGGTTTCGTTCGAGGGAAGCCCCGACAAACTTTATTTCCACAGCTTGGGGTATGACTCGGATGAGAACATGGTCGCGCTTGTTCCCGAATACGGCGAAAACGGCTGCGAGATCGTGGAGGCGGCGGCCAAGAGCGACGATGTGGGCCTGGTCATCCTCGACAGCCTTGCCAACATGGTTCCCCGGACGGAGTTGGAATCGAGCTACGAAGACATTCAGGTTGCGCTTCAGGCTCGGCTCGTTGCAAAGCTCTTCCGGAGGATGTCAAACATCCTGGTCAGGGAATTTCGGAGGGGACACCTCGTATCGGTGCTTTTTCTGAATCAAATGCGTGCAACGATTGGCGGAGGAGGCGGGAGGTTTGCCCCGTCCGAGACCACACCGGGAGGCTTTGCGTCCAAGCATGGCTACAGGATGTCCATGCGAATCAATCAGTTGACGGCGGATAAGGAAAAGGGTGAGGTCGACAAGACCGATCATATGAAAAACGTGCTTCGTTTTTCCACGTCCCTCATAGGGGCGCAAAGCAAGCAGCAGCTCCTGATCATGGCCGGCAAGAGCGAGTACAAGATCGTGGTCCGGGATTATGACGACTATGCGCCAGGGAGCGTTCTTGATTCCACCTCCGCGGTCGGGGTTGCCAGGAAAATTGGGCTCCTTGAAAAAGGGCCGCGAGGCTACGAGCTTCAAGGGACCGACTTGGTTTTCGACAAGCTCTCCGAGATCGAGGAGATGTTTCGAACGGGGGTGTACAGGGATCAGGCCTGCATGGATGACGTGTTTCGACACACGATCGTCAAGGTGGCCAAGGAGAGGTTGATTCGGAACATCCTGCGCAGCGGCTGCGTACAGGTGATTGACAACCCGAACACGAGCGGATCGGAGTGACAGCGTGCATACGTGCGAGTGGTGCGGAAAGCGTTTTACGGTTCCAAAGAGGGACGAAAAATACTTCGGCTTGGGGACTCCCGAGTTCTGTGCAATCGATTGCATCAGGCAGTACGTGGAGGATAAGAGCCGATTGAATGAGGACCACGGCCTGTGGCGGAAGATCATGCAGCTTGCCCCCGGTGATACCGGCATCGGGGGGCTCAGTTATTCCCCCATGCTGGGTCAGTCTTTTCGTTCAGGCTATGAGGCCATCGTTGCGGAAGTGATGCTGGGTCTTTGGGGGTGGTCGGGAGTCTTTTATGAACCGCATGCGTTGAAGGTGGAGGAGAAGAGAACCTACATTCCGGACTTTTATCTGGCGAGGTGGGACGTCTGGTTGGAGGTGAAAGGCAACTGGCGGTCGGGGGACAAGAAGAAGTTCATCCAGGCCTCAGAGTTGTTGGGGAAAAATAGGACGATTCTTCTCCCGAATTTTTATTGGAAACATTTCAAGAATGCCGTCAAGGGCCTAAGGGATACCGGGGGAGGGATCTTGGATGTGGTCAAGTGACCGGAGCCTTCGCATACACCATGTCCGCTCCCAAAAAGAAGAGCTGCTGTGGGCGAGTTCCGTGGACTCAATAGAAAACCCGCATCGGCTTGCGGCTGCGCTGCTTCCCAATGCCAAGCCTGGGCGGGAGACCTTCAAGACCTTCTATCGCCCGTACCTGCGCTGTTCCGGGCTGCACGCGGTGTGCGTTCGAGAGCAGGTGCTGGGCTGGCGGCTCGGAAAAGAGATCATCCGGCGACATGGAGACGGGCTTCAGGTCACGTTTGATATCGGCCACGCCACCCATTATTTCATGCAAAACAGCAGGCGGTATTTTCGAAATGTCGCTGTCGGCTGGTGGGAATGCGCGGCGTGCGGGTGGAAGAGATTCGGCAGGGTACAGGCGCAGACTTGCCCCAAGTGCGGTGCGCACCCACGGGCGTTTTTCTACTCCGAGCATCATATGTTGTTGGATAACCCGTTTAGGTTGTCGGGGCATCCGGACATGTTCTTGGAGGTGGCCTCCGGAGAATACCGGGTCACGGAGATCAAGACAATCAACGGCGAGGCATTTAAGGATCTCTGTGCGCCGTTGGGGGATCACATTGTTCAGGTGACGGGCTACATGATGGGGCTTGAGCATGACAAAAGCCTCCCGATCCGTGTGAACACTCAGAGCGCCTTGATCATCTATGTGAGCAAGGCGGCGACAAAGGGGCAGTCCCCGATGAAGGCGTTTCACGTGGGCCGGACGGAGGCCTATGAAAACATGATCCTCGAGGAGCTGGACCACCTCCAGCGTGCGGTGGACGATCCAGGGCACAACCCTCCCGGTGATACACGGTGTATCGAGTCTAATTGGCAGGTTTATCGGGCGAAGGTTTGTCCGGTGAGGAAAGAGTGTCGGGCGATAGGATGTTGTTGACGTGCAAGCGATTGCAAATCGAAGGGGAGAGGAATGAACGAAGTGCGGAAGGTGATCAAGAGGGATGGCTCTCTTGTGGATTTTAAGGGTGAGAAGATTGTTGATGCGATAGCGAAGGCCGGGGCTTCGACCGGGGAGTTCGGGGTGAAGAGGGCGCGTCGGATCGCAGCCAAGGTGCTTTCAATCATATCCGAGATTTATCAATATGACGTGCCGTCAGTTGAGGAAGTGCAGGACGTGGTGGAAGATGTCCTGATGGCGGGGGCGTTCAAACAGACCGCGAAAGCCTATATTCTTTATAGGGAAGGACGTTCGCAGGTCCGAAACCTCGACCAGGGCCTGGACCTCATGGACACGTACATGGGGAAACAGGATTGGAAGTTGAAGGAAAACGCCAGTTCGAGCTTCAGCCTTCAGGGGATGTACAATTACGTGACCAACGCGGTCGTCTCGAAATACTGGCTGGACAAGGTGTATCCGCCGAACGTGCGGGAAGCCCATGAGACCGGGGCGATTCATATCCACAATCTCAATTCATTAAGCGGTTATTGTGTGGGTTGGGACCTTCAGGATCTGCTAAGACAAGGCTTTCGAGGACTTCATTCAGGCAAGGTGGACGCGGGTCCTCCGAAGCATTTCGGGGCGGCACTCGGGCAGGTGTTCAATTTCCTTTATACCCTTCAGGGGGAAGCTGCCGGGGCAGAGGCTTTTTCCAGTGTCGATACGCTTCTGGCACCTTTTATTCGGTATGACGAGCTGTCGTATCGAGAAGTCAAGCAGGAGATTCAGCAGTTGATGTTCAACATGAACGTGCCGACTCGGGTGGGGTATCAGTGTCCCTTCAGCAACTTTACTCTGGATCTCGTGCCGTCTCCGGTCTACAGAGACCAACCGGTGATGATCGGTGGGGAGCTTCAAAACCAGACTTACGGCGAGTTTCAAGAAGAGATGGACATGTTCAACCGTGCGTTCGCGGAAGTCATGTATGAGGGGGACTACAGCGGCAGGCCCTTCAGCTTTCCGATCCCAACGTACAACGTCACGGAGGATTTTGATTGGGATAATCCGAACCACGAGTATATCTGGAAGATGACCGGGAAGTTCGGCATCCCGTATTTTGCTAATTTTATAGGTGCTGACATGGATCCCGAGGACTGCCGCAGCATGTGTTGTCGGCTCAAAATTGACAATCGAAAACTTCGGAAACGAGCGGGTGGATTGTTTGCCTCGTCTCCGCTCACAGGGAGTATCGGCGTAGTCACGCTCAATCTGCCACAAGCTGCGTATCTTGCAAAGGACGAAAAGGTCTTCCAGAGGCGGATCTTGGAGCTTGCTGAGCTCGCTGCCTGGAGTCTTGATCTCAAAAAAAAGACGGTAGAGCAGTTGACGGAGAATGGTCTTTACCCATACTCGGAGTTCTACCTCCGGAGCGTGAAGGAGCAGACCGGAAAATACTGGACCAATCATTTTAAGACCATCGGACTCGTGGGGATGAACGAAGCGTGTCGGAATCTCCTCGGGTGCACGATTGCCGACCCTGCCGGTCTGCACTTCGCTCTCCGCACGTTGCGTTTGCTGCGGGACTTCACGGAAGGCAAGAACGCCGAAGATCCTGACGCTCTCTTTAACCTTGAAGCAACCCCGGCGGAAGGGGTGAGCTATCGGCTGGCGCTCTTGGACAAGGAGCAGTATCCGGAGATCGTAACAGCCGGGGACGGCACTCCTTACTACACGAACAGCACGTTCCTGGCGGTGGGTCACACAAAGGATCTCGATGAGGCGCTGGATCATCAGGCGAGCCTTCAGGCACTTTATACAGGGGGGACGGTCTTTCATTCCTTCCTCGGGGAGAGTGTGGAAGATGCGGAGAACGTAAAGTCGTTGGTTCGGTGGATAGCGCATAATTATAAAGTCCCTTATTTTACGCTCACCCCGACTTACAGCATCTGCCCGAGTCACGGGTACATAAGTGGGGAGCATATGCATTGTCCCGACTGCGGCGCGTTCTGCGAGGTTTTCTCTCGAGTGGTCGGTTACTATCGTCCCGTCCACAGGTGGAATGACGGTAAGCAGGAGGAGTTCTCGGAACGTGAGACATATGAGATGAGGGAGGTCGCGTAGATGGAGGTAGGTGGTTTTGTGAGTCTCTCCCTGATCGATTATCCGAGGACCCGGTCGGCTGTTGTCTTTACAATGGGATGCAATTTTTGTTGTGATTACTGCCACAATGCGAGTCTTCAAGAGACCGTTGCAGGAACCGGGCGGGCGGAGCTGATCATGCGGCGGATCGAGGCGTTGAAGGCAAAAGATGCTATTGAAGGGGTTGTCCTGACAGGCGGAGAGCCGCTTCTGCATGAGGATACACCGGATTTTGTGAAGAAGCTCAAGGCGCGTGGGTTGAAGGTGAAGCTCGACACGAACGGCGCCTTCCCACATCGCCTGGAGAGGGCTCTTCCTGATCTTGATTATGTGGCGATTGATTACAAGGCAACTGCCGAGGAATACGGTCTGTTAAAGAAGGGAGCATTACGTGTTTCTGAGAAAGTGTGCATTTTTGGCTTGCGTTCGTAAATCGGTTCGACTATATCCTTGCCAAACAGCAGAGATTGGAGGCAAGGATGAACGAGCCAGTGACTTTGCGAGGCA